>ENA-OQEG01000056-OQEG01000056.1-human-gut-metagenome-genome-assembly--contig:-NODE-56-length-11558-cov-1.349313_pt1 | contig 11558 bp, 16 predicted proteins | sample MGYA00242793_ERZ504631 | MGnify/ENA primary metagenome ERZ504631 (study PRJEB26092, sample SAMD00036338) | human gut metagenome | host: Homo sapiens | study: EMG produced TPA metagenomics assembly of... | reverse complement strand
GCAATGATACCTTTGTCAGAGATTTTTGATGTTCCGTGGATCACTGCATTTTCGATTAGAGGCTGGATGATCAGTTTGGGAATATAGTAATGGTATAGTGATTTGGGAATATCTAATAAATGGACAGATTATCTCCGAAACGGAGCTTCTGTATATAGGTATATTCTTTTACATAATACAAAGCCTCTTCTATGGTGCTGAATGGCTTGCCTTTCAGGGACATGCGTTCAATATCTGCAAGTGCAGTCAGAGCATGATGACATTCTTCTTTTCTATTCATATCTACCAGGCCGGAAATACAATTTAAAGTATTGTAAATAGGTAATTGCGAAACTCGCGGTGCTCGTTCGTAACCTTGAACCAAAACAAGGAAGAATTCGCGAAGAGCACGACTTGTGGAATGAAAAATGGATAATCGCACATGTTAGGCGCACTTTAATAAGCTATGGACTTTATGAAAGTGGTAAGTCCTAAGCTATGAGTGGTTTTATGCTTCGAATATATTCGTGGTGATTGATCTTATCTGCGAGAACAACAGTAATAAGTTGTGTGATCCCGGCAAGAATCAGATCAGCATGCAGAGTCCTCTCATTTTGGGTTCGGCGTCCTGCAAGACAGAGATTGTCTTTGATGTGGTTGATATCTCTTTCGACAACAGTCCTGATTTTATAGGTATCATCCCATTTTTCGGTGCCGCGGATCGTTCCGGGATAAGCACGAAGATCCTTTTCCGGGTAGATGTAGACCATCCGCCCACATTTAGAAGAAGTACAAGGGTTGTCACAGAAACAATGACGATGGGATTTTTGAGTTGATTTATCATAAATCCATTTCATTCTTGGACAGACAAATTTATATCTTGTTACTCCACTGTGAAGTTTGGAAGTGCCTTCGTACTTCATTTGTAAAGAAGGATCATGGGGACAACACGGAATACCATCTTCATTGATGGAATAATCCAGATTTTCAAGTCCGGATCTTGCATTCAGCGGAATATAAGCTTTCGAGAAATGTTTGTCATTACCAAAAGTGTCACCGGTAAGAAGGCTCTTATAGAGTTGTGCGGTATCGAAAGCAGCATCACCCAGGAAGGTTTTTGGATTAATCAAAGGATGCTTGGAAAAGAAGTCCTTAAGTGTGGGGATTAAAAGCTTTGAATCATGAACACATTTATCTTCGTCAGGGGAATCGGATTTCTTTTCGACAACGATATCAGGATGTGAAGCCATAAAGTTTTTGTTATAAAAAGATATGTGGCGGATGATGCCCAATCCGTTAGTGACAATGCCGAACTTGAAGACATAGCAAAAATGCCCATTGATATAGAGCTGCTTAATCTCAGGATTAGCAGAAGCATGAGAAGGCATGGAACCATAGGCAGCTTTATAAGGATCATAGGATTTATCAAAGCCCTGAGCTTTCGCGTATGCCTTAAGCTGTTTGATGATCCTGTTAGCATACTTGGGATTATTTTCGGTAACAAATGCTTCTATGCCGGAAGAATCAAAGATGGTCATATCCGCTTTTGCAGAGTCAATCGCCTGACAGATAGGCTCGGTAACATCAACAAGGTTATCGAAAACAAGCTGGAGGTCATCTAAAAAATCCTGTTTGAATCGGGTGATTTTGGAAGCGTCTGGGACTTTAGTAAAACCACAGAATTCCCGAAGTGATTTTGAGTAAGCGAGAAAAGTCAGGAGAAGCTGATCCGTAGGGATAGAGAAAATACGTTGAATAATCAAAGCCCACAGAAAAGCTTGCAAAGGGTATTTACGGGTTCTGCCCGTCGATGCATAGAAATGATTTCTAAAAGAAATCGGAATTAACTCATCAATATCGATATGGGTTTCTAATAGAGAAAGAAAAGCAGGTTTGTCATTTTCAAATTTTTCATGGCAATCTGAAAAAATATCTGCCAAAGAAAGCTGTTTATATGGTATCATAAGTATCAGAATAACTCCTTTCTTGGATGTAGGTTTATAGTTTTTAGTCAACTCTATTATACCATATCCGGTGAGGAGTTATTTGTTTATAGGTAACAAAAAATGCCGTATTTATGCGGCTTGTGGCGTTTCGCAAACGCCTACCCTTATCAACAAAAGTGAGGAGGCGACGCAATGGAACTGACCCCGACATTGATTTTGAATCTGGCGCTGCTGATCGTCCCGCCCGTTGCCCTTGTGCTGGTGTTCCGGCAATGGCTGGCCCGGCACATCCGCTGGACGGTTGCCTTGACTGCTCTCTGTGATGTTCTCCTGTTTTGGGATGAACTGTTCTACTATGAGAGCTTCGGCCTGTTCGCTGTGCTGATTCTGGTACAGTTGGCGGCCACCGGCGCAGCAGCGTTCCGCATTTACAACAAACAAAGAAAGGATTGAATTTTATGAGCATTTTACAGACTATCGACCTGAAAAAGTATTACGGCACAGAGCCGAACATCACCCGCGCCCTTGACGGCGTGAACTTCTCCGTGGAGGACGGCGAGTTTGTGGCCGTTGTGGGAACCTCCGGCAGCGGTGGTCATGTTAAAATAAGACTAAGTTAGCAGATTCCTTATAAATTAAGGGTTCACGCCAATTTAGTCTTTTTTCTATTATACCATAAATGGTAGAAATATCATAGACCGGGAATGAATTTCGCATAATGGAAATTAGGTGGCAGGGACTTTTAATGATAGAAACCCTTTGCTACTGGTCCTGTTAAAAGTATATCCATTCTCACAGGCGGTCAAGTTTGTGAAAGACCATTCGGTTGCAACATATTGTAAAAAAAAGATATGGACTAGGTTAGTTAAAAGTGATTCTGTTAGCTGGCTTAGTCCTTTTTTCATGGGAGGATGGAGCAATGATAAAAGTAATCATAATAATTGGTTTACTTATTTTCTGTTTCCTTTGTATGCGTGCTTAGTTGTTGCCAAAAAAGCAGATGAAAAAATGAGAGTTTTATATAAGTACAAAGAAAAATGGGAAAGTGAGGATAACATATGAATGGAGGTATATACAGCACAGGAAATGAAATTGTAGACGAAAATGCAAAACTGAATATATCTGGAAATATCATCCTCAGGTATGGTATCGGACGATTATCAGAGAAAGCGGAAAGCCAAATCTGACGGCTATTATCATACTGGCAGATATTGTGTATTGGTATAAGCCTACAGAAATCAGGGATGAAGGAACCGGGCAGGTAATCGGGGTAAGAAAAAAATTTAAGTCTGACCTTCTTCAGCGAAGTTATCAGCAGATCAGTGAGCAGTTCGGAATTTCCAAAAAAGAAGCAACAAATGCAGTGGTATTTTTGGAAAAACTGGGTGTGGTAAGGAGAGTATTTAGAACTATATCCATGAATGGGATTGTGGTCAATAATGTCCTGTATCTGGAATTGATTGTAGACAGGCTAAAAGAATTGACTTATCCAGAAGAAACAGGTGCAGTTTCGTCTTCCTTTGAAAACGGCAGAAGGAAATCGAAAATGGAAGAACAAAGTCCCTCTATAAACATAGACGAGGAGGTTCATTTCGTAGGAGAGAGGGCTGTCCCTTTTCAAAGTGAGAGGGTAACCCCATTCAAAGAGGGAGCATACCCTCTTAGGAAACAGAGCCTTGGACACCAAAAGAGATACCTGAAACCTATTGTGGGCAGACAAATACAGAGATACTACAAAGACTACAGTAGAGAATACTCCAAAGAATACAACAGAGATTATGAATGAATATGAAGATAATCCTATCTTATCCTATCAGATAGCAGAAAAACAGTTCAAAGATCAGATTGATTATGATGCGATATGGATAGACAGACCTTATGACAGAAAGCTGCTCAATGAGATTGTAGGGCTTGCTGTAGATGTTTTGACCTCCAACGCAAAGACGATACGGGTAAATCAGGAAGAACGCCCTCTTAGTGTTGTGCAGGGAATGTATAAAAAACTGGATAAATTCTCTGTGGAGTATGTGATGGATTCTATTAAACAGTGTACAAAAAAAGCAAATAATATCAGGGCAGTGTTACTGACTGCTTTATATAATGCCACATTGACGGCAAACAGCTATATATCTAATCTGTTTGCTTATCATGAAGCTATCCCTCAGACATAAGGAGTGTGATAGGAAGTTACAAAATTAAAGAAATTCAGGACAGCCCATGGATATACGCAGATAGAACTTGCATCTGTCCTGGGTATCAGTCTTCGGACATATCAGAGGATTGAATATGGACAGCAAAAACCAAATGTCCATGTGGTTGTCCGGCTGCAGAGGTTATTCCAAAAAGAAATCAGTGAGATGCTGGAGCCATTTGCAGAAGAGTGAACAGATGAAAAAGTGGAAAGATACAAAATATAAAATTCAGGAGGATAAGAAAGTGGAAAATAAAATGATTATTGGAATAGACCATGGAAACCGTAACATGAAAACAGCAAATACCGTATTTTCAGCAGCAATCCAGCCCTTGCAGGCAAAGCCAGACAGTCTGGAACATATTCTGGAATATCAGAACCAGTTTTATTATGTGGGTGGGAAAGTACCGGAAAAAGAGTGTGTGGATAAAACAGAAAATGAAAACTATTATCTTCTTACCATGGCTGCCCTGGCACAGGAGATGCGGTATCGGGGATTGACAGATGCTTCTGTGAAAATGGGAGCTGCCCTGCCGCCCAGAAGGTTTCAGCAGCAGAAGGAAAGTTTCAAGAAATATCTGTTAAAGACAAAGGAACTGCATTTCCGCTATGAAGGGGTTCACTATCATGTGTCCTTGGAAAATGTGTTTGTCTTTATGCAGGGGCATGTGGTGATCCATACGCTTTTAGAAGCTGTTCCTGGTTATTGCCTTTTAGTGGATATTGGCGGAGGTACTACCGATCTGGTAGAGTTTGTTGACGGAATGCCGGACGGGAAGTATTCGATTTCGGATAAGGCGGCATTGTACTGTATCGGAAAAGTGAATGAGGAAGCCATTGCAAAAACAGGGGCAGGGGTACCGGCATACATTACAGAAGCATTTATGAGGACAGGAAGCTATGACTGCCCGAAGCAGTATCAGGAAGTGATTATAAACTGTTTGAAATCCTATGCAGAGGAAATTTATGGTATCATACAGGCAAATCATTATAATCTGGATCTGACCAAAATGGTATTCATGGGAGGTGGTTCTTCCATTGTGGAGCATTTTGGAGCTAATGAGGGAAAAGATGTACAGTTTGTGACGGATATACATGCCAATGCAAGGGGCTGTGAAGAAGCAGTGAAAAGCATTATCCGGGCAAAACAGAGGAAAATGCGGACGGCATGATAGGAAGTGAAGGCTTATGGATACGGAAAAAGTATATACTACTTCACTGCGGCTGTATAAAAACAGGCCAGTACATCATCAGGCATACCGATATCTGAAGGAGTATAACAAAGATATTTTCAAGACGAAAGACGATTTCATAGCAGAAGCAATCGTTTATTTTGCAAAATACCTGCAGCAGGAAGAAGATGTACAGCAGATGAAACTATTAAATACCCTTCTGGAGAACCAGAAAGAACAATTTTGTAAAATCGTAAAAGATGCCGTTTCCCAGGCACAAAAAGAAGCCTTTGCTAACAAGAACGTATTAGCAGAAACATTTCAGGGGGAACTGGCTGACAGCGGACAGATAGCAGGAAACAGTGAAAAGGAAGAAGCCTGTATGGAAAAAGATTTACGATTTGCGGAATTTTATGGGGCATTTGAAGAGTAAGAGGAGGAAGAAGGTATGGCAGTAGGAAGAACCGTATGGGAAGTTGTAAAAGGGATTTTGATCGCAGTGGGGAAACTGCTGTATCTGACAGGAAAATTAGTATTATGCTTGTTTCTGCTGGTTCTGCAGCTTATTTTGGCAGTGTTCCATGCAGGAAACAGGGAATAGAAAGGGGAATGGCGGTTGCATTGGATACGGGACAGACCGTACACAAAAGATGCAAAAAAGAAGATAGAAAATGGAAAGCAGGCTTGTGTGGCCTGCTTTTTTTGTCGAAAAAAATGAAAAGGAGCAAAGTTATGATGAAAAGGAAAAAAAGAAAAGGCTGCTGGCTGGGACACTGGCACTTCTTCTTAGCTGTTCGACATTACTCAATACAGGGATAACGGCACTGGCTTCCGGGCAGTCTGGGGAAAATAGCCGGATACAGAAAGCAGAAGCAAAACAGGAGAAAACTGCTTTGGATACATTACCGGAACTGGAAGAGATAAAGAATCAACTGACAGAAGAAGAACTGGTGTATGCAGAGGATCTTACCATAAAAACAGGAGAATCATTTAACCCGGAATCCGATGATACTGGTTTCCAGAAAAATGATGAAAAAGTAGAGGTAACGTTCCTGAAAGCCGAAGGGGAATCCGGCAATCCCTTTGACTTTAACGCCCCAGGGGCTTACCAGGCATTTTATCGTGTTGATCCGTTAAGCGGAAACCCCTCTTATCAGATTATGAGAAGGATTGTGGTAGAAGCAAGGGAAAACAGCTCACAGCAATCCCAGGGGGAAAGCAGCCAGCATACAGAAAGCGGCTCCGATGAGGACGGTGAGGCGGACCCTGAGCCAGAGATACCGGAGGTACTGGCCGAAGAACCGGAAATGCCAGATGCAGGAACAGAGTTAATTGACCTTACACCAGAAGAGGATAAGGGAATGTACTTATCCGTTGTTCCGGCAGCAATGGAAAGGGAAAAAGGAAGCAATGTACATCTGGTACAGGGGGAGAAAATCCCTTACCCGTCAAGTGTAGGGAATTATTCCACTTCCTATTTTACGGTAAATGGACATGTGGCGTACTGCCTGGAATCCATGAAAGCTTCTCCACCAACTTCGGATTATGTGGCCAATGAGTTTGAAAGCAACCCGGAATTACAGAAAGTCCTCTATTATGGATATGGCGGTCCTGGGGACATTACCGGGGAGTATATGCCGTCTTTTGACTGGAAAACAAAGTATATTTTTACGCATTTAGCTGCTGCATATTCGTATTGTGGCATGGACGGATTTTATGGCTGTACTTTTGAAGATATCAAGGCAAGCGGTGTATGGGGATATATCCAGCATATTTACAGCCTGGAAGCACCTCCGACAGCAGCAATCACATTATCCCCAAAGGAAGCAAAGGCTTATGAAAGCGGTAATGAGCAGCGTACCGGGGAATTTAGCTTAAAAGGCGACCATAGAAACTATATTACTTTAAAAATGCCAGGCAATGTGACCTACCACAGTGGAAGTACAAAACAGACAGGGACTGTAAAGATCAAAGGGGACACCACATTTTATTTCAGTGCCCCAAAAACAGTAACCGGTACTTGGAACAGCGGCAAGCTGAAAGGACAGATAGGAGCGCAGTGGAAGACTTTGGTATTATCTACCGGCTCTGGCTCACAGGATATTGGATATGGGCATTTTTTGAAGAGGAAAGTGCTTCTGTGGAATTTACAGTGAAGTGGTTAGATCTGGCAAGGGTAAAGGTGACAAAAAAGGATAACAACAGTAAGGTAAACCTTTCCGGTGCTGTTTTTGGTATTTATCTGGACAGTGCATGTAAAAACCTTCTTATAGAAATGCCGGCAACAGACAGCAATGGTACTTCCGAGGTTGAATTTCCAAAAACCCAGGATACGGTATATTTAAAAGAAATTTCTGTTCCAGAAGGTTATAAGCTGAATACAGAGTCTTTTCATGTGAAGCTGGAAACAGGAAAAACAACTTCTGTTGCAGTGACGAATGAGGAACAGAAAGGAAAAATCACAATCCGTAAAAAAAGGTGAGGTTCTGACCGGAGTAACCGGAGAAGAGGGAAACCTGACTTTTGTATATGGAAATGCGGACTTTGCAGGGGCAGAATATAACATTTATGCGGCAGAGGATATTTACAGCCAGGATAAAGTGACGAAGGTGCATAAAGCAGGGGATCTGGTAGAAAGTCTGACAACCGGGGAAGATGGAAGTGCTGTTTCCAAAGAGTTGTATCTTGGAAAATATAAGGTTGTAGAACAGAAAGCACCGGAAAATCTGGTGATTGGGAAAACAGAACAGGAACGTACCCAGTTTGTAACCTTGTCCTATGCAGGGCAGAATATAGATTTATCCCAGGGGGAAACCGTCTTTACCAATGCAAGACCAGAGATTTCCGTAAACGTGGTGAAAAAATCAAAAAATGATGGAGTTACCCTGGAGGGTGCGGTTTTGGACTGTATGCGGAAGAAGATATTACAGCGGTAGACGGAAAGATTCTTGTAGAAAAAGGAAAACTGGTAGAGCGTGCTGTTTCTAACAGAGAAGGAACTGCTGCTTTCCATGCAGACATTCCTTTGAATTTCCATTACAGTGTAAAGGAGATCCAGGCACCGGATAAGTATTACATGACAGATGAAGTGTACCGCTTCTTCTATGAATATAAGGATGGCAGCACGTACACCTATACCTTCTCCCATGATTTTAAAAATGAGGAAGTGTGGGGAGAAGTTCATGTAAGCAAGATCGATCAAGATTCCCAGGGATTTATTTCCCAGGGTGATGCAACTTTGGTAGGTGCAAAATACGGTTTATATGCGACAAAAGACATAGAGCATCCAAATAAAAAAGATGGCATTGTCCATAAAAAAAGGAGAATTGGTAGCACAGGGTACGATTTCCAGTGAAGGAACGGTGGACTTCAAAAACCTGTATCTTGGAAACTATTTCGTAAAAGAAATGGAGCCAGCAGAAGGGTATCTGCTAGATGAAACAGAGTATCCCGTAGAGGTAGCGTATGAAGGGCAGGAGATACAGATTGTACACCGGGATATTACGGTAAAGGAAACTGTAAAGAAACAGGCGTTTCAGCTTATCAAGATTTCAGAAGATGGGGAACAGACAGAAACAGAACTGGTGGAAGGGGCAGGATTCAAGGTATTCCTCATCAGTGAATTGTCTGGCGTAAAGGATGGCAGCCTGAAGCTGGAAATGGCTCTTATTATACACCGGAGGACTTTATCACATATGATTACAGCAAAGATGAACCGCTTCTTATTGGGAAAATGGTAAAAAAATCACAGTACCAGAGCTGTTTACCGACAAGAAAGGATATTTGAAGAGCCCAGAGCTTCCTTATGGAAGGTATGTGGTGTTTGAATCTACTGTTCCGGAAAATTTAAAAGGAATCCGCCCATTTATCGTACAGATTTCAGAAGACAGCAGGGAACCTCAGGTATGGCGTGTGTTTGATGACCGACCTTTGCAGTATTACTTCAAGATTGTGAAAAAAGATGCCCAGACACAGAAGCCAGTACTGGATAACAGTGCAGCTTATAAAATTTTTGATGTGGAAGCAGAAAAATATGTGGAAATGATCGTAAGATACCCGAAAAAAGAAGTGGTATCTGTGTTCAGGACAAACGAAGAGGGATACCTGATCACACCGGAACAGTTAAAGTGCGGTACTTACCGAATCGAAGAGATAGAAGCACCTAAAAACTATGTACAGATAGGATTTGAAAATGCTCTCTTAAAAGATGGAAAGGAAGTTCCGTTGAATGAAACAGCAGACGGGGGAACTTACCAGGAAGTAAAGAAAGTACCGATCACGATTACTGTAGATGCGGATACCGTACACCAGGTAGAAGAGGAAACCGGTAAATTTATTGTTGTCATTGAACAGTATAATGATGAAGCCGTAGGAAGCCTTACAATCCACAAAAAAGGAGAAAAACTTTCTGGTGCTTCCAAAGTAGAAGGAAAGTTCCTAACAAAGATGAAAACGGTGTGGCCGGTTTCGTAAACCAGGTAAGCAGCTTCTTCACCGGGGAAGAAGTCATGGAAAAAGAGAAAGGCTATGAATTTGACTACGAAGTGGGGAACATGGAAGCTGCAGAATTTGCCATTTATGCAAGAGAAACCATTTATACCCCTGACGGACAGAAGGATGAAAGCTGGAAACCGTATTGTGAAATATGAAAAAGATACTTTGGTAGCCCGTATGGTGACAGATAAAGAAGGGAAAGCCGTTCTTAATAACCTCCTATCGGAAAATATTATGTGGTGGAAGAAAAAGCAGGACAGAACTGTGTTCTTGATCCAGAAGCAAAAGAATTTGAAATTGCATATAAGGGTCAGGAAGTAGCAGTGGATTATGTAACGATGGAACTTACCAATCAGCGACAGAAAATTTCCCTGAGCCTTCTGAAAAAAGACGCAAAAACCGGAAAACCGCTGGAAGGAGTAGGATTCGGGCTGTATGCACAGGAGGCTATCCAAAATGCGGTAGGGGAAGTGATTGTAGAAAAAGATGCCTTGATCGAGCTGGGAACAACCGACAAAGAGGGCAAGCTGGTATTTCACTCTGATCTTCCCCATGGAAAATATTACATCAAGGAAGTAGAGCATAAGCCTGGATACCTGCCAAATGATGAAATGTATTCTTTTGATGCGTCTTATACAGACCAGACCCTTGAACTTCTCGCTTTTTCAGAAGAAATTTCCAATCAGCCGACCATTACAGAATTTACGAAAGTAGATTTAACCGGTGGACAGGAGATTGAAGGGGCCCAAATGCAGATCCTGGATCAGGAAGGAAAAGTGGTAGAAGAGTGGGTGTCAAAAAAAGAAGCTCATGTAGTCTACGCACTGGCACCAGGGGAATATATACTGCATGAAGAACAGGCGCCTACAGAACAGGGATATGTCCGGGCGGAAGATGTAAAATTTGTTGTGGAAGAAACTGGGGAAGTACAAAAAGTGAAAATGAAGGACGACCATACAAAGGTTTCTATCTCTAAAACAGATATTACAGATGGTAAGGAGATTGAAGGGGCTAAGCTGCAGATCCTGGATCAGGAAGGGGAAGTTGTAGAGTCCTGGACCACAGGAGAAGAACATCTGATTGAGTACCTTCCGGTAGGAACTTATACCCTGCATGAAGAGGCGGCAGTTGGTGGATATATTGTAGCCAATGATGTGGAGTTTACAGTGGAAGAAACTGGAGAAATCCAGAAAGTAAAGATGGAAGATGAGCGTGCTATGGGACAACTGGTTATCGTAAAAACGGATGCAGACAGCAAAGCGGCTCTGGAAGGAGTAGAATTTGTTCTGCTGGAAAAGGAAACCGGTAAAGAAGTGGAACGCCTGAAGACCGGGAAAGATGGAAAAGCAGTTTCCAGCCTGCTTCCGATTGGAACTTATGAAAATGGTGTTTTCAAAGAACCGATTACCTATGTGCTGAAAGAAACAGCGGCCTTAGAAGGGTATGAAAAGACAGAAGAAGAGTGGGAGATTGTATTCAGTTACCAGAATGATAAAACACCAGTCATTGAAGTGGTAAAAGAAATCCAGAATAAAAAAATACCGGAAACACCAGGTACCGTCAAACCGGGACCAAAAACCGGTGATGATACCAACTGGTTCCTGCCTTTGCTGGCTCTTGGTGTAAGTGCAGGCATGGTAGCAGGCTTACTTTATTACAGAAAAAAACAGAAAAAGGCATAGGAAATAAAAATTAGTTTTTAAACTTGGGAAAGGGCGGCTGCGGCTGTCCTTTCTTTGGCAATATGAGGTGAGAAGCATGCAAGAGAAAAAAAAG
>ENA-OQEG01000055-OQEG01000055.1-human-gut-metagenome-genome-assembly--contig:-NODE-55-length-11715-cov-1.076976_pt1 | contig 11715 bp, 19 predicted proteins | sample MGYA00242793_ERZ504631 | MGnify/ENA primary metagenome ERZ504631 (study PRJEB26092, sample SAMD00036338) | human gut metagenome | host: Homo sapiens | study: EMG produced TPA metagenomics assembly of... | reverse complement strand
GATATTTTTCAGCTTATCATTTGGAATTTCCTTATCCGGTGCCACCTGTTCAACTGCATTTTTTATTATTTACCAATTTATTGTAAATAGAACTGTTATTTTCCGACAACATATTCATGTATATTTCAGTAAGTTCACTCTGCCTCTCCCCACATTTATTTAAGGAATTTTGCTCACTATTTCCTATTTCGAACTCTATATCCATTTTATCGCCTGTTGACTTCTTATTATAATTTGAAGTATATGCCATTGAAATATTTGTTCCCACACCGTTTAACATATATGCCTCCTATCTGTTTTACCAATAATATTACGCTTTTAATTATTAGATTCATTGCAATTAAATTCTTGCCAAAAGTTCCGCAGGTGTAAGTGCCATAACCTTACTTTGCGTAAAGTCTTTAATGTTGCGCGTAATAATATAGTCTGCATGAACATATTCAGCAGTTGCACTTTGTATGGCATCTTCAAAATCTTTCCACTTCATATTTACAGCCATCTCAAGCACAACTGAACTAAAATCAGCGAACTCAAAAATAAGTTTTACTTGCGGAATACATCTTCTATCTGCTCTGGAGTCATTTGTTTTCTCATGATATACATCATATTTGCATAAGTTAATGTAGATATATATCCCTTTGCCTGTTCAGTTTCACAAAGTTTCCAAATTATAGATGATTCCTTCACAAAATCTGAGCGACTTAGTAAAACATCAAGTATAATGTTAGTATCAATCAACAAAACCATATTTTTCCCTCATACTTTCGGTTTTTATCTCATCTAAATTACCATTATCCTGAAGAATTCCTGTTAGAGAATCCGTCAAATATGATACTGCGGCATCCTTAGGAATAAATCTTCCCACTTCATGACCATTCTTTGTAACAATGATTTCATGTCCTGACATAACAAGATTCAAATATCTCCCAAAATTGTTCTGCATTTCTGTTGCAGTTGCTGTTGCTGTATTCATATGCCTTCCTCCTATCCATTTCTTTTTTAGCTAATTATATTATAACGTTAATTAGCTATTTTTCAAGATATATCCCCGTTGTAACATTATTCTTGATATTCTTTGCTGTGTTTGTAACATAATTCCATACATTTTTCCAACGATGAATTTTTATTTTCAAAAACAAACTCAAAAAGCCGAATCCACACTCCCATGGATTCGGCTTTTGTATATACACTTCTATTTTTCTATTTTGTATGAAGCTGTCAATCACCGCAATCACACCATCTACACCGAGCTTTGCCACATTCAGGCACAGGTCATAGTTTTCTGCCTGCCCCCACTCCTGTCCGGTATAGTATTTGTGATAGGTCTTTCTGTTGTCATTTGTCTCACGCACAACAGTCTTTGCCTTTCTCACTGAGACTCCATGATGTAATGGCAGCACAGTATCAACGCAGAAGGCATCATTCGCTGTCAGGAAAACTGAGACAACATCATCTCTTCCCTGAAAGGCAAAGTTTGCACACCGTCCCTGAATTACATATCCCTCACAGCCGTCCTCAAGCGGCAGCCTGTCTATAAATGTAAGAGCCCTAGCTGGAGTATCATGCAGCACATTATCCTCCTCCGTCTCCATCACAATAGAGTAAAGCAGGGAATTAACCGGTCTCTCACTGTAAAACTCCTCATACTCATCATAGCAGCCTGCCTCTTTGGCACCGGCCGCAATAGCCTCTCTGTCCATGAAATGTAAATGATATTTCTCAGCGACTGCTCTACTGATACTATCTGCATCGCAACCGCACTTTCTTGCTATAGTAATTATCATATAAATATAGCTCCTTTCTGTAGAAAAAGCCAACGCGCAGGAAGCGCTCAGACAAATCAATAAAAGTTTGCAAACACCGATGCAAACACCACCGTAAGTATTCCTGCCACTGCGATAGCAAGAGAGCTCATGGCTCCCTCTATCTCGCCAATCTCGATAGCCTTCGCTGTTCCGATGGCATGTGATGAAGCGCCAAGCGCCAGTCCCTTCGATATAGGCTCAGTGATTCTGAATATTTTGCAAACAAACTCTCCGAGTATATTTCCAATCACACCTGTCACGACGATAACTGCGACAGTAATGGTCACATATCCGCCGAGTTCCTCTGATACGCCCATACCGATAGCTGTCGTGATGGACTTTGGAAGCAGTGTGACATAGACCTCGTGCGAAAGCCCCATAAGCACTGACAGCACGAGCACTGTCACAAGGCTTGTTATGACTCCTGCCGTGAGTCCGAGCGCGACTGCTGCTATATTTTCTTGAGCAGTGTCCACTGCTCATAGAGTGGTATCGCAAGGCATACCGTGGCCGGTGTCAGAAACCAGCTAAGGTACGATGCCCCCTTATTGTATGTGTCATAATCCACATCTGCCACAACAAGCACTATGATGGTCAGTACTATTGAAATGAGAAGCGGATTGAGTATTGCAAGCTTAAACTTTTTCTTTAAAAGCATACCTAGCAGATATGCAACCAGACTTACTGTGACACCGGCAAAAAGCGATGTCTGAAACAAATTATCCATTATGATTATCCTCTATCTTATTTATTTTCTCCAGCATCAGCCCTCTTGCGCTTCTGCATACGGATTACGAGCTGTGAAACATGTCCTGTAGCAATCATTACAGTAAGAAGTGCCACAACCGTGATTACAATCACCGGTACAAGCACCGGCTTAAGATTGCCCCAGGATGACATAAGCCCCACTCCCGCAGGGATAAACATGACAGGCATTATCTCTATCATGAATTTGCCTGCACTCCTTACAGAGTTAAGCGGTATCAGGCCTGTCAGCAGACCTATGAAAAGTATAACCATGCCATATATGCTCGCCGGAACAGGCAATGGCAGTAAATATTTGAGTATCTCACCTACAAACGAAATCGCAAGTATGATGAGAAATTGCTTTAATAATTTCATTTTATATTGTATCTCCGTTATATTATTTTCATGACTATTTGTGACTGTTTATCTGTGTTCCCTGACCATCATTGCACATACAATAGCAAGCAGCACGCTTGAAGCCCATATAGCGCGGATTCCTATGTGCATTGAGCACACTCCTCCGATACCTGCTCCTATTGCAAATATCAGAATGATTCCATAGTAGTGTGCGGTCTTTTTCAGTGCCCCGATATTTCTGTCACGCAGATATATTGACAGGCTCTCCGTGCCGCTTCTTAGGTTGCCGATGCACATGGTGCTGGCATAGCCGTAGCCGTTTACCTTTCTGAAGGACTGCACCTGCATAGAACAGCTGAATGATACGAGCATGGTCGCTATCATGTCATACCTGTGAGGTATGAAGCCTACTGCAAATAGTATGATTATCTCTATCACCACCACTATCTGACGCCAGTGGATGCGCTTTGCCTTTTTATATCTGTGCCCGATTCTCTCTGCCACAAGCACACCGAGTGCAAATGAGAGGATTGGGAAAAGATACGATAGTCCCTTCATCCATTCACCCATCATCAGATGCTGGCTCATCAGCACCACGTTTCCTGTCTGCGCATTCGAGAACACCTCGTTTCTCACGTTGTAGGTGTAGGCATCCTGAAAGCCTCCGGAAAGTGCCAGAATCGCACTCAGCAAAAAGGTCTCTGATGTCTGAATCCTTATTTTTTCTTTTTCAGTCATTTTTTCGCCTCTTTTTCTCATATTCGCTGTTAGCTGCCACACCCTCGTGTGACCCACAGCAATTACATATTTACAGCAATCCACACGGTTTATTATTATAGAAAAAAAGGGCGGATATTTCAATACCCGCCCCAAATATACAGTGTATTAAATTTTGCACAATACCTAAAATATATATTGGATATACATAATAGATATACATCATAGCTATACCAGATACTTTTCTTCAAACTCCGATACCGGCACCGGCTTTGAGAAATAATATCCCTGGAACTCATGACAGCCCATCATTGTGAGCATATCAAGCTGCTTTTTTCGTCTCCACACCCTCTGTGATGACGTCCATACCTATCTTGCCTGCAAGCGCTATGATACTCTCTAATATATCCTGTCCCTTGACCTCGTTCTCAGATTTGCGAAGAAAGCCCATATCGATTTTCAGCACATCGGCACTAATATCCTTTAGCATGTTGAGTGATGAGTAACCGCTTCCGAAATCATCAATCTCCACCCTGAAGCCTACATCCTGAAGCTTGTGGATAATATTCATATTCTTCTCAAAATCGGTCATCAGCGTTGTCTCTGTAATCTCCAGATGCAGATTAGACGCTGCTATGCCATATTTATTAATCAGCCCTGTAAAGGTCTCATATATATCTATAATGTAAAAGTCCTTTGTAGATATATTTACAGATATATGATAGCTTCCATAGCCTTTTTCCTTCCACTCTGCAAGCTTTTGTGCTGCTTTTTCCCATATATAGAGGTCTAACTTGTAAATGAGACCTGCGTTCTCTAAAATATCAATAAAAGCATACGGTGTCAGGATGCCTCTTGATGGATGACCCCAGCGTACCAGCGCTTCTGCGCCCCTCGCAACACCATCACGGTTCACCTGTGGCTGTAAGTACATGACAAACTCATCCTTTTGCAGTGCCGGCTCAAATTCACCGAGCAGACGTCTCTGCTCTATTGATATCTCAAGCAGATGCTCATCATAGTATGCCACACAGCAGTCGTAATTATTCTTTATGGTGTCTGCCGCTATATTAGCCTTGTCTACCATAATTCTGACAGCCTCATCCCTGTCTCTTATCTCATACACACCAATGTATGTATGCAGATGGAAAGAATTGCCCGTAAACTCACGCTGCAGCTCTTTTATTTGAATCTGTCACTCTTTTTTCATCAAACTCTTCTCTTGGCAGACACAGCGCAAAGCGGTCATTCATAAGCCTTGCACAAATGGTCCTCTCAGATGGATTCGATGCCATGAGCTTCGCCTGCTTTATGAGCACTTGATTGCCCTTCTCCATTCCAAATATCTCATTGATGAATTTGAAATCCTTTATATTGCTGCAAATCAGGTAGAAGGTTGTGTCATGATACTTGTTCACCATATCGTGCACATCCTCATAGAACTGGTCACGGTTCAAAAGTCCGGTCAGACTGTCATGCGATGCCTTGTACTTTTCCTGCACCCACGACTCATACATCTGTGTACGGTCATTGTATACAAAATAATCACATATAACGCGATTGCTCTCATCATATATGCGCTTGTAGGCAATCTCAAAATAGTGCTTTTCACCGTTGAGTTCAATATCCGTCTGGAAGGTCATGCTGTCCCTTCTGTCATCTCCCAGCTTTTCCATCCACTGACTATATTTACTTTCATAAACAGACATATTGCCGCCATGCCTGTAAATAGCCTCCATCAGGTCATTGTAATATATGCACCTGCCCTTTCTGTCATAGCAGATGATACCATTGTTCATATCACTGACCACAAGAGAGAGCATATTTTCTATAAGCTCATTCGGCACATATCTGTATGTCAGATAATATATGATAATAGCCATAGCACCATATATAATCATGGTGAGGTCATATATGGAGTCCGAACCTATAGTAGCAATGTCAAACGAAAAGCCGATAAGGATAACTACCGCTATAGCCTCGTATGCCTCCCTGTACATGCGCGATGATTTGATAATCATATACAGATATGTAAAAATAATCAGAATCACAAACGCATATGTGAATATAAAATGCAGCCTGTACCATAGGCTGTCATTATTGAATACTACCTTAATATTCTCAGCTTTTATGGATTCTATATCAAAAATCTTATTAGTCCAGGTGTTCTCTATAAGCATATATGTGTCCAGCACCGCAAATATCATGGAAGCAGCCTGCACTCCCTTGAAGGTCTTTACAGCACCTGTATAATACTGTGTATAAAACATAAGAGCGATGAGCATCCAGTCAAACAGGGCCATAGTAAGCCCCTTCGCAAGTACTGTAACAATGTGCCCCGGCACAAATGTAAAAACAAAAAAGACTGTAGCACAGGCAAATGCCAGCGTCTCATATATACACACTTTTACCGAGTCTGTCATGTTTTTTAAAGGAACCGATTGCGCAATGTGCAATCAGTATTGCTTCCAGTAACACTGCCAGTCCGTATATTATTCTCATATTCCCACCTGTCTTCTATGACCATATTACTAACCTATACAATGTCATTGTAACTCATTTCATGTGTAATGTAAACAAAAAAGAGGTCGTCACAACCTCTTTTTTGTAATTTGTTAACATTTATTATTTTCCTGAAGTTGCTTTCAGTCGTGTCATGGCACGGGCAAGCGATGCTCTTGAGTGATAGTATTCCTGGATACTCTGCTTCTGGCGAAGCTGCTCCTCGGCTCTCTCCTTTGCCTCTCTTGCTCTTGCTATGTCGATTTCCTCCGGATGCTCGGCTGTCTCGACAAGCAGTGTCACACGGTTGTTGACTATCTCTACGAAGCCCATTCCCACTACCGCGTACTCCCAGCTGTCACTGCCCTCCGGCTGAAATCTCATCTCGCCCTCATCGACGGCTATGACCATATCCTCGTGGTGGGCGAGGATTTCCTTCTGGCCATCGAACTCAGGGACTATTATGGAACGACATCTTCCTGAGTAAAACACTCTGTTAGCAGCTATTACCTTTAGATAAAATGTATTTGTTGCCATACGATTTGTCCTTCCTTATGCTTTTACTGCTGCATAGTCTTTGCTTTTTCCTTGACGTCCTGATTGTTCCGACATTGAAAAATGCGTTCTCAGGATACTCGTCCATCTCACCATCTATGATTGCCTTGAAGCCCCTTATGGTCTCCTCAACCGGCACATAGACACCCTGGATACCTGTGAAGTTCTCGGCTACGTGGAATGGCTGTGAGAGGAACTTCTGGATTTTCTTGCTCTGTATACAAGTACCTTATCCTCATCTGCCAGCTCCTCCATACCGAGGATTGCGATGATATCCTGCAGCTCCTTGTACTTCTGGAGAATCTCCTGTACCTTTCGTGCTACCTGATAATGCTCCTCACCTACGATGTCAGGCTCGAGGATACGTGATGTAGACTCAAGTGGGTCTACAGCCGGGTAAATACCCTGTTCAACAATCTTTCTTGAAAGAACTGTTGTGGCATCCAGATGTGCGAAGGTTGTAGCCGGAGCCGGGTCTGTGAGGTCATCGGCTGGTACGTATACGGCCTGTACCGATGTTACCGAACCGTTCTTTGTAGATGCGATTCTCTCCTGCAGCTCACCCATCTCAGTAGCCAGTGTAGGCTGATAACCTACGGCTGAAGGCATACGTCCTAAAAGTGCTGAAACCTCTGAACCTGCCTGTGTGAAACGGAATATATTGTCAATGAAAAGCAGCACGTTCTGGTGCTTCTCATCCCTGAAATACTCTGCCATTGTAAGTCCTGTCTCAGCTACACGCATACGTGCTCCAGGTGGCTCGTTCATCTGTCCGAACACTAAGGCTGTTTTTTCCAGAACTCCTGATTCCTTCATTTCTGTCCAGAGATCATTTCCCTCTCTGGAACGCTCTCCGACTCCTGTAAAGATTGAGTAGCCGCCGTGCTCTGTTGCGATATTGCTGATGAGCTCCTGGATGAGGACTGTTTTTCCTACTCCGGCTCCTCCGAAGAGTCCGATTTTACCACCCTTTGCATATGGGGCAAGGAGGTCTATGACCTTGATTCCTGTCTCGAGGATTTCCTCTGCAGGGTTCTGCTCCTCAAATGTTGGTGGCTCTCTGTGGATTTCCCACTTTTCTTCTGTATCAGGCTGTGCTCCGCCGTCAATAGCTTCACCGAGCACGTTGAACAATCTGCCGAGAGTCTGTTCTCCGACAGGTGTCTTGATGCCGGCGCCTGTGGCTGTTACTTCCATATCTCTGTGAAGTCCCTCACTGGAAGCAAGCATGATACAGCGTACTGTATTATTTCCAATATGCTGTGCGACTTCCATCACACTTTTTTTTGTCACCATTTAAAACTTCTAGTGCGTCTCTGATTGCCGGCAGGTTCTCATCCTCGAACTCTACATCGACAACAGAACCCATAACCTGGATAATTTTTCCTGTTTTCATCAAAAAGCCTACTTTCTCTTTTTCTTCTGCGATTTAGCACCGGCTATTACCTCTGTAATCTCCTGTGTAATCGCTGCCTGTCTGGCACGGTTGTAAAGAATGTCAAGCTCTGCAAGCATGTCCCTCGCACTGTTTGATGCGGACTGCATCGCCATCATTCTGGCGTTCTGCTCACAGGAGAATGACTCTACAAGAGCACCGTAGACAAATCCAACAACGTAGTTGGTACGATACGATCCATGACCGCCTCAGGTGATGGCTTAAGCGCCAGCTCCTCCCTCGGAATGTCTATAGGAATCTGCACAGTAAAGTCTGCCTTTTTCAGTGGCAGAAGCTGTGACATCTGTGTTTCCTCCTGAATCGCATTTATCATGCTGGTATAGATAATATACATCTTCGTCCAGCTCGTTATGTAGATATAGCTCCAAAATTTCTTCTGCAATATTTCTGGCACGATTGAGTGTCGGATTCTGAACTGTGTAGTGAAACTGTTTTTCAATCTCAATTCCACGCTGTTCAAAATAATGACGTCCTAGCTCTCCGAGTACGAAAAGTGAATGGTTCGGATGATTCTTTAAGTGCTCCTCAGCAATTTTCAGGATATTGTGGTTGTATGAGCCCGCAAGTCCTTTATCGGCTGTGATTACTATATATCCGACCTTTCTGTCCTCAGGCAGCTTGTCATCGTTGGTCTTGAAATAGATGTCCTCCATATCAGGCAGATGCCTGAGTATTCGGCTCATCTCTGATTGCAGTGTGAAGAAATACGGCTCTGTATCTGCCAGCATCTTTTTGGACTTTTTCAGCTTCGAAGAAGAAATCATATACATGGCATTTGTGATTTTTAAGCGTATCATTGATACTTTTTATTCGATCCTGTATTTCCTTCGTGTTTGCCATAATACTACCTGTTACCCTTTATACTCTTTTACTGCATCCATGATTTTATTTACGAGCTCCTCATCAATGGCTTTGTTCTCTTCAATTTTCTGTCCGATTTCCGGATAAGAAAGATCCATGTATGAAAGGATATCGCCCTGATATTTCTTGACATCTTTTGTCTCAATTGTGTCAAATACGCCATTGTTTGCCATGATAAGTGTCATTACCTGCTCATGCAGTGACAGCGGATGACAAAGCGGCTGTTTTAAAAGCTCCATAAGTGCTTTTCCATGTGCAAGCTGTGCTTTTGTGGCATCGTCAAGGTCTGATGCAAACTGTGTGAAGACCTCCATCTCCCTGTACTGTGCCAGGTCGATACGGATGCTTCCTGATGCCTTCTTCATGGCCTTTGTCTGGCTGCTCCACCAACTCGGGATACTGAAAGACCTACGTTTACGGCCGGTCTCATACCTGCGTTGAAGAGGTTGCTCTCTAAGAATATCTGTCCGTCTGTGATAGATATTACGTTGGTAGGGATATATGCTGATACGTCTCCTGCCTGTGTCTCGATGATTGGGAGTGCTGTGATTGAGCCTCCGCCAAGCTCATCGCTCAGACGGCTTGATCTCTCGAGCAGTCTTGAGTGGAGATAGAATACGTCTCCCGGATATGCCTCACGTCCCGGTGATCTCTCGAGCAGCAGTGAAAGTGCTCTGTATGCTACCGCATGCTTTGAAAGGTCATCATATACGATAAGTACATCCTTGCCCTGATGCATGAAATGCTCTGCCATGGCTGTTCCTGCGTATGGTGCAATATACTGCAGTGATGCAGGATCGCTGGCTGTTGATGAAAGCACGATTGAGTAATCCATTGCGCCGTGTTTTGTCAGAGTTGACACAATTTTTGCTACTGTAGATGCTTTCTGACCAATTGCTACATATATACAGATAACATCCTTGCCCTTCTGGTTGATGATGGTATCTGTGGCAATTGATGTCTTTCCTGTCTGACGGTCACCGATGATAAGCTCTCGCTGTCCACGTCCGATTGGGAACATTGAATCGATTGAGAGGATTCCTGTCTCAAGTGGTGTATCTACTGACTTTCTGTCTACGATACCCGGTGCCTCATTCTCGATTGGTCTGTAATCTTCCTCTTTGATATCGCCCTTTCCATCAATAGGCTCACCTAAGGCATTGATGATTCGGCCGATAAAGCCTTCGCCTACAGGGATTCCGGCTTTTTTCTTTGTTCTTACTACTTTGGTTCCTTCATGGATTCCGTGGTCTCTTCCGAAAAGGATTACTCCGATTTCATTCTGACGGATATCCTGAACCATTCCTTTTACTCCATTATCGAATACTACGATCTCACCGTACATGGCATGGTCGATGCCGTATATTGTGGCGATTCCGTCGCCGACGTAGATTACCTCGCCGGTCTCACGGCTCTCGGTATCGAAGTCGAAATTCTCTATCTCGCTCTGGATAATGGAGATTATGTCTGTTGCACTGATTGCGCCCACAGGGGTCACCTCCTGGTCAATTTTCTTTCAAGCTCACGAAGCTTTCCTTCGTAGCTTCTGTCATACTCTGTATTAAGAGTCTTAATCACATATCCACCTAAAAGTGTTTCGTCCACTCTTTGTGTAAGGGATATTTCATATTCCGGATATTTGCTTTGTAGCAGCGCCTTGGCGTCCTTTGCTTCCTCGTCGGTTGCGGCCTCTGCACTGATAAGCTCTGCTCTTATGATATGGTTTTTCTCATCCCAGTATCTGTAATATGCCTCAAAGATTTCATTCATTTCAGCGGCATATCCAAGCTTTACCATTTCCTTTATGAAGCTTGTGATAAGCTTTGGCTCACTCTCAAATCCGTATACCTTTTCTATGATGTCATACTTTTTGGTCAGCGGTATAAGTGGATTTGCGAGCGTCTGTGCAAGCTTTTCTGTCACAAAGTATACTCTCTGTGCTTCCTCCACATCACGACGCTCTACAGCCAGCCTGTACAAAACTATTGCATTATTTACTGCTGCCTGTGTCATTAGCTTCACCTGTCTTTACAATCTTTCTCGCTGCTAAGATGGCAAGTTTTGCAATTTCAGCCTCAGCGGCCTTTGTTGCCTTATCCTGCTCGCTAGCAATGTCCGCTTTTGCTTTTTCAAGCATACTGTCTGCTTCCTGTCTGGTTCTCTCAAGAGCCTTCTCCTGCTCAGCCTCAGCTCTTGCTCTGGCATCGAGTATTATCTGGTCTGCCTGAGTCTTTGCACTCTCGAGCTTCTTTTTATAGTCGCTCTTTAAGCTTTCTGCATCGTCCTGACTCTTCTTTGCTTCCGAGAACTGCTTCTGAATCATTTCGTCTCTCTGATTGATCACGCCCATCACGCGGTCAAAAAGGAATTTCTTAAATATCCAGTACAGGAAAAGCAGATTGACTACTGTCCATATTATGTTCCATGGATCAATTTTTAACATTGCTCTACCTTCCTTTCTGTTTCATCTGGTTGTAACTGTCAGTTACGCTGCCTGATTATTTAAGGAAGAGGATGATAAGTAATGCGATAACGAAACCGTAAATAGCTGTTGCCTCTGCAAGGGCACATCCTAAAAGAAGTGATTTAGAGATTTTGCTCTCAGCCTCAGGCTGTCTTGCGATTGCGTCTACTGCGCTGCTTGTTGCCTTACCGATTCCAAGTCCGGCTCCGATTCCTGTTAATACTGCGATTCCAGCTCCGATTGCTACTAAT
>ENA-OQEG01000053-OQEG01000053.1-human-gut-metagenome-genome-assembly--contig:-NODE-53-length-11993-cov-1.389769_pt1 | contig 11993 bp, 13 predicted proteins | sample MGYA00242793_ERZ504631 | MGnify/ENA primary metagenome ERZ504631 (study PRJEB26092, sample SAMD00036338) | human gut metagenome | host: Homo sapiens | study: EMG produced TPA metagenomics assembly of... | reverse complement strand
GTTTTGAGAACCACCATGAGCCTATCATTGACCGGAAACGTGGGAACGGGTGCAGGAGTTACGCAAGCAGCGCAAACGCCCCAACCGCTATGATGAAGTGGGCTTGTTCTCCGGCATACTCTTTTGTGCCGACTGCGGCAGCGTCATGTACCAGCAGCGATACCAGACGGACAAGCGCAAGCAGGACTGTTATATCTGCGGAAGCTACAAGAAACGCACCGCCGACTGCACAGCGCACTTTATCCGCACTGACCTCTTGACCGCTGGCGTACTCTCCAATCTGCGGAAAGTTACCAGCTATGCGGCAAAGCATGAAGCCCGGTTTATGAAGCTTTTAATCGAGCAGAATGAGGACGGGGACAGACGCAGGAACGCCGCCAAGAAAAAGGAGCTGGAAGCCGCCGAGAAACGCATAGCCGAGTTATCTGCTATCTTCAAGCGGCTGTATGAGGACAGCGTAACCGGGCGCATATCGGACGAGCGTTTCACAGAGCTGTCGGCAGACTATGAAGCCGAGCAGAAAGAACTGAAAGAACGTGCCGCCAGACTGCGGGAAGAACTTTCCAAAGCGCAGGAAGCCACCGCAAACGCTGAAAAGTTTATGAATGTGGTACGCAGGCACACTACCATTGAAGAACTTACCCCTACTCTGCTGCGGGAGTTTGTGGAGAAAATCGTTGTCCATGAAAGCGTTGCCCTTGACGGGAAACGCCGGGGCAAGTTACGCAGACAGGAAATCGAAATCTATTATTCTTTTGTCGGCAAGGTAGAACTGCCCGACACCTAACCGCCCGACCTATCCGACATACCTCATGTGCCGGATAGGAACGGCAAAATTTTTTACACTTCTATTACTTCTTTATCACACATAAGCAAAGAGCCAGGGCATCAAACAGTTCATGGCTAATTAAAGGGAACAAAAAGAAAGGAAAAGCACAATCCAGACGGTATCAGCGGCAGGCTACAAGAATAAATTGTGATTTCACAAGATTGGTGTTATAATAAGAGAAAAGTTCCTGCCGGGGCAGCCGCCCCGGTGGTATGGATAGAAAGGCAGGAAAACAATATGCACATCAGCTATAAACCACTCTGGCACACACTGTTAGAGCGTGATATGAGAAAAGAAGATTTAAGGCTTGCCGCTGGTATGACAACGAATATGATTGCCAACATGAGCAAAGAGGGAAAGCACATCAGCATGGATACATTAGCCCGTATCTGCGAAACGCTGAATTGTGAGATTACCGATGTGATTGAGTTAGTACCAGACGAGCCTGCTTCCACAGGAGGTAAGGAGCATGAGCGAATTGAAACCAAGAATAACGGAAAACGGAATTGATTATATCCTTGTCGGAGATTACTATATCCCAGATTTGAAGCTGCCGGAGGAACACCGCCCTATCGGAAAGTACGGACGGATGCACCGGGAGTATTTAAGAGAAGTCCACCCAGCCAAATTGAACACCTTGACCTTGACAGGGGAGTTATGGACATACCTTGCAGACCTGAACGAACAGGCACAGGAACGGTTAGACACCATCATGGAGCAGATGAAAGATGCCGAGGGCGTGACCGAGGAATTGAAACGAACCCAACAAATGGAATGGGTGCGGCGTTGCAATAACATTCACAACCGGGCAGAAGAAATTATTTTGCAAGAGATGATTTATTCATAACGGTATGGTAGAATGATTATGACAAATAAGAATTTTTTGCTCCATACGCCCTTGACAATAGTCCTTAAAATATACTATAATAGTATTTGTAAATACTATTTGTAAGAGGAGGACTTATGGAAAACAATCATTTTAACGTTGCGTGGGCGAAAAGCACTGCGCTATATACAAAAGCAGCTTCAGTACTTGGCGTCGGATACCCGGAAATGATGGTGCTGTATGCGCTGGAATCCATGGGAGAACTGACGCAAAAGCAGATCGCAGAGAATTTCGGTATGCAAAAACAGACGGTTCATACGGTCGTGAGCGCACTTCAAAAGAAGGGCTATTTACTGTTGGAGGCCAGCGAGGGCGATAAACGTGAGAAGCGGATCGTCTTGACTGAAAGCGGACAGGTATACGCCCACAGAATGATTGCGCCTTTACGAAAAGCCGAGGAGAAGGTTTATAGAACAATCGGGAACGAACGGCTCCAAGCCATGTGTGAAATTCTTGACCTTTTCAATCTTCTCTTTGAAAGAGAGCTGAGAGGAGGTCTGGGCAGTGAATAACAAGCGGACTTTCTTTCAGTATGTGATTCCGTCCGTGTTATCCTTTGCGCTTTCCGGGGTGTATGCCATCGTTGACGGTTTCTTTGTAGGCAACTCAATCGGGGATGCCGGACTTTCCGCAATCAACATTGCATATCCCATCACGGCGGTCCTGCAATCCGTAGGGACAGGAATCGGAATGGGTGGTTCAGTCAAATACTCCATTCTGAAAGCAGCAGGAAATGAGAAAAAAGCACGGGAGTTCGTTGCCGGTGCAACATGGCTGATGCTTCTTTTCAGCGCTGTCCTGACTGTCACCGTTTTCTTCACTTCAGAGAAAATCCTTTCTGCCTTGGTGCATCGGGCGAGTTGCTTACTCTGGGAAATGAGTATATCAAGGTAATTGCCCTTGGAGCGATTTTACAGGTGTTCGGCACCGGACTGGTTCCGTTTATGCGTAATTACGGCGGTTCTTTGTGGGCAATGATCGCTATGATCTGCGGCTTTGCTACCAATGTTGCTCTTGACTATACTTTTGTGTGGGTTCTTGGACGGGGCATGTACGGTGCGGCATTGGCGACCATTATTGGGCAGGGAGTTACCATGGCGGTTGCACTCGTGTATTGCGCCATCAAAAAGAACCTCACTCTGAAAATCGCACCTGTTGATACCCCGAAAACGGCATTTCAGATATTAAAAATCGGACTTGCTCCATTTGGCTTGACCCTTGCCCCAAATATCTCTCTTGTGATCATCAACCGATTTCGGTTTATTATGGCGGACAGGAGCTATCGCCACCTATGCCTGTATCTCCTATATCATCTGCATTGTTTATCTTCTTTTGCAGGGTGTCGGTGATGGTAGCCAGCCGCTCATGAGTCAGTTCTACGGAGCAGGCGAAGAAAAATCGCTCAAACAAACCAAAACGCTGGCGTATGAATTTTCCATGGTTTTGGCGGTAATCAGTGCGATTCTGATTTACCTGCTCCGTGGAAAGATTGGACTACTGTTCGGTTCATCTGCCGAGGTAAACGCAGGGGTCATAAAGGTCATGCCGATCTTCCTTGTGTCGGTTCCGTTTGACGCCATCACACGAGTTTCCGCGGCGGCTTTCTACGCAACCGAAAAAAGTGTGCTGTCCTATGTTCTGACCTTTATCGAACCCATCATCATGCTGGTGTTGATGCTGATGCTGCCGCCGGTGTTTGGCGGTCAAATCACGATTTGGTGGAGCGCCGTATTTGCAAAGGTCATTACCGCATCAGTAAGCATTGTGCTGTCCGTTAGATACAGCGCACAAAGAAATCGATAACTTCCAGTTGTGCGCCCAGCAAAGGGTGTGTAGTCAAGCCGGTGGGATTCCGGTTTATCCAAGGTTTAGCCAACCAGATAATAGCGAGTCTTGGGATGATGCCGGTAACGGCATCTGACAAGCGTAGACAGCAAGAAAGCAGGGTTGAATAGTGATTGAGCTTCGAAACGTTAACTTCAGTCGGTCGACGTCTTAACTGGTGCGGAAGACAATATCATGTAATGCGATATGGCGAGTGTTATGTGGCACTGCGGAGTCAGAGAACCAATCATGTTTTACATTGTGAATACACATCAACTGGGGAGAACCTGCCATTTCTCGAAGAAGAGTATGAAGTTGCAACTGAAAACGGAGGATTTCAAATGAATGGTAGGTGGTCGGACAATCCCATAGTACTGTAGAAATCGGGCAATGCCGATGGAGGGAAGGGGATTGCATAGTAAAGGTCTTACTGAGGACACATTATCCGTACTCAGGGACGGAGGAAATAATGGAAACGAAATTAGTAAGAATAGCTGAGATATCGGCAACATCAAAACATCCTATATTTACATCAGTGTACCACTTGATAAATGAAGATATGCTAAAGCAATGCCATAAGGAATTAGATGGGAACAAAGCAGTCGGAATTGACAAGGTAACTAAGGATGAGTATGGGAAGAACCTTGATAGAAATATCAAGGAACTGGTACAGAGGTTGAAAAACAAATCCTTTAAGCCACTTCCGTCACTGAGGGTATATATACCTAAAGGAAATGGAAAGAAACGACCATTAGGGATTGCTTCCTATGAAGATAAGATTGTACAAATGGCAGTGAAGAAAATACTGGGAGCTATTTATGAACCGAGATTCCTAAGCTGCATGTATGGATTCAGACCGAATAGGGGGTGTCACGAAGCAATAAAAGAAGTATACCAACGGATAAGCTATGGAAAAATCAGCTATATCGTAGATGCCGATATCAAAGGTTTCTTTGACCATATCGACCATGATTGGATGATGAAGTTCCTTGAATGGAATATACAGGATAGGAACTTATTGTGGCTAATACGTAAATACCTTAAAGCAGGAATAATGGAGCAAGGAGAATTCGAGCCAACAGAGGAAGGTTCGGCACAAGGCTCAGTAATGAGTCCGATGCTTGCAAATATATACATGCATCATGTGCTGACGCTGTGGTTTAAGCTGGTGGTGCAAAGGGAAATGCAGGGAGAGTGTTTTCTCGTCAACTTTGCGGATGATTTTGTTGCAGGATTTCAATATAAGTCAGAAGCTGAAAGATACTATAAAGAGTTAAAGGAACGAATGGAAAAGTTTGGACTGGAGCTGGAAAGTAGTAAAAGCAGACTGATTGAATTTGGGAGATTTGCAGAGCAGAATCGTAGAGCAAGAGGAGAATGTAAGCCTGAAACATTTGATTTTCTGGGATTTACCTTCTACTGTAGCAAAACTCGAAAGGGAGGTTTCGTACCAAAGGTACAGACTTCAAGAAAGAAGTTTGAGCAAAAGGTTAGAGCATACAAGAACTGGATTTACGATAATCGAAATCGACCAATGCGAGAAATAATTAAAGAGTTGAACGTAAAACTAATTGGACACTATCGGTATTATGGTGTTACATGGAATTTTCGGAAGATAACAACATTCCTGCATAGAGTACAACAGTTTCTATTCAAAGCCATGAATCGGAGAGGTTGTAGACGGGCATACACATGGAATGGATTTGTGGAAATGCTCAAGTATTACCCGTTAGCAAAACCTAAAACGTACTATTGTTTATATTGAAGCGAATGTTACTATGAGGAGCCGTATGCGGGAAAGCCGCATGTACGGATCTGTGAGGGGCTAAGATTGAGAGGTCTTAGTCTACTCGACTATCGTTCTGATTTTCAACTGAATAACCACAGTAAAAACCGCTGCTACATGGAAGCTAACAAACCATGCAACAGCGGTTTTTCTTTACCGTTTTTTCCTCTGGCTGATAGGCGTTCCCATTTTCTTTGATTTTTTGAGAATCCGAATCAGCCAGCGAAATTCTTCATCTGACAGATTTTTATAGTTGATACCGAGCTGCTTGCAGTAAAGGACAACCAGCTTTTCATCCCGGCTGCCCTTGAAATTTTCGACCGCTTCCAGATTTTCTTTCAGTTCATCGGCAACGGTGGTCTGGGGTGCACTCTCACTGTCCTTTTTGTGGGCTTCCCGAATATCCCGGATAATGAGGTTGAGGTCATCCAGAACCATGTGACTAAAATACTCATCATCGCTGATATGGGCGGCTTGCAGCACTTTCAAATGCGGGTCATCTTCGCCGGGGCGATACCGTTCAATGATTTCATGCCGGACGGTATCGACAAGTGCATTGAGATTTTGAATCTGCATGGTGGCAATCCCGTCCACATAAATCTCAATGTCTGCAAGAAACTTGATAAAATCTTTATGTGTGGCAAGCTCACAGAGCAGACGGTTGTTAATCCGACCGCTTTTCAGGAGAGCAACCATCTCATCATTCAAATGCAGCTCCGTTAGTGGCGTGTTGATCTGCTCCCGGTTCTCTGCCCGGCACAGTAGATAATCAACGGAAACCCCATAGAAGTCTGCCAGCGTGATAAGGTTGCCATGATTGATTTCCTTAAAATCCTCTTTTTCATAACTTCCGAGAGCAGATTTGGAAATACCCGTCAGCTTTGATAGTTCTTCCAGATTTAAGCCTTTGTCCTTGCGGAGTTCCCAAAGGCGTTCCTGTATGCTTGTTGCTCCTTTCATGGGCGCACGCTCCTTTCCAATGGTTTCATTGCTGCCGCTTATCTGGATTATATCACACTTTCCGCAATCGTGGAAATTTCTGATTTTTACCCCTAATTCCTACTTTGTGGACATACGGCACAGGGCACAAAAATGTTCTATGATACAGGTAGTTCATCGATGGATTATTCCAATCGAATGACCAGCCTGTGTGGGATATGCTTCCCCGGCGATGTAGTGCCATGACTTTTGGCAGGGATGTGGAGGAACCCTGACCGAAACGAGCATACCAAAGGGAGCGATACGCCGCTGTGAGATTCAGGGGAGGAACGACACCGGGGAGAACTGGCGAACTGACACCGAAATGATACCGAAACACGACAATCTGATAGGGGGATAGTCTACCCTATCGCTGATACTTCGGGAGATTTTAGGCGGCTCTATGGCTGTAATTTTGCCGAAAATCGCCCCGAAACCATACACGAAAACGGGAGGAAGCGCAATATGCCGAGAATGAGCAAAAAGAGGAAGCATGAGCTTTCCTTTTACCTCAATGACCGGGGGCGTGTCACTTACAACGAATTATGCCGGAAATGCCAGCATGGGTGCAAGCAGAGCTTCCGGGCGGTTGTGATTGACTGCCCCCGTTATTTATCCAAACGAGCAAAGAAAAAGGAGGAACACACCGAATGAATTTTGAATTTATGACGATAGACACACCATTGCCGCCCTGTATGCCATTTCCCAGAGCGTTGACAGGATTTCCAGTCAGCAGCACCGCAAAGGTCATGTACTGCCGGATGCTGGACGCTATGCTATCCAAAGGGCAGGAGGACGAGAACGGAATCCTGTTTGTCTGCTTCCCTGTCACAGCCATTGCCGCAGTCCTGTCCCGCAGCTCTATGACGGTCAAGCGTTCTTTGAATGAACTGGAAAACGCCGGACTTATCATGCGGGTGCGTCAGGGCGTTGGAGAACCAAACAGGATTTATGTGCTGATACCGGGAAAGGAGGACGCTGCCCTTGCCTGATACCTCAAAGCTGGAAAAGCTCAACCGGGAGCTGGAGAAAAGCGAAAAGAAACTGCGGAAAGCCATCAATGATGAAAAGGCATTGCAGCACCAGTTAAAGCAGCTTACCCGAAAGGAACGGACGCACCGGCTCTGTACCCGTGGCGGTATGCTGGAAAGTTTTCTGCAAGAGCCGGAACGCCTGACAGATGATGATGTCATGCTGTTGTTGAAACTCATTTTTCACAGGCAGGACACGCAGGAACTATTGAAAAAACTGCTGGAACGGGAGAAGCCGGAAACCCCTTAGTTTACTAAGGGCGCAATTATACACCACCCAGAGGTTGGTGCATTGCGTTCTCCGAAGGCTCCTCGCCGGAGGGCTGTGATTTTCCGCAGTCATGGTCTGCTCCAAATCATACAGGGGACGCTACGCTTCCCCTGCGCTGGCTGCCGCCAGCTACCCTTTTGTGGACTTGCCATCTGGGGACACCTTGCGTTGCAAGCTGTTCCCAGCCGACAAGTTTCATAAAATATGCTATCTTTTCGATAGCCAATGAAGTATAATGAAGATGACAACAAATCGGAATTTAAAAGGATGATGATATGATGGATAAATTAAAAAAGAACATGGTTTTCTACCTACTGTTGCTGATAGATTTTTATATCGTTCCTTGGTTTATAAAAAACACAGGAAGTGCAATGATTGTTATGTTAGTAATTATTCCTCTAATATGTTTAATAACCTCTGTTTTTTATGGGATTAGGAATGGTTTTAACTTCTGGTATATTTTGATTGTAGCAATAATGTTTGCGCCATCCATATTTATATTTTATAACTCAAGTGCATGGGTTTATGTAGTTGGATATGCTGTTATTGCATTATTGGGAAATTTAATAGCATTGCCATTAGGAAAAAGATAACTTCAAGTTTACAGAACTGAATCAAAAGAGCTCGAAGGAGCTCTTTTTCCTTTTTTATAATAGTATCTGGGACTGTTGTTCCGTTGATAAGATTTTCAAGTTGTTGTGCGACTTCGGCTTGTTTGTTTGGATACAGACGACTATAAGTATTTAAGGTTTGAAAGAATTGTAGAGCAGATGAAACAGGCACAGGGGATCACGGAACAGTTAAAGGCAGAAAATCAGATGGAATGGGTAGCGAGAATGAACAATATGTAATCGTGTGCAAGGGAGATTGTGGATACAGAGATGGTTTATCAATAATGGAAATAAAATGAAGGAGAAAAGGCGGCAGTTTAGAAAGGCTGTTGCCTTTTAGGAATTGTTGTTTATTTGTTGTTTTTTATAAGCTATACTATAAGGAAAAGATAACATTAGAGCCAGAGGTGAAATTTATGAACTATAAAATTTTAATGGTTGATGATGATAGAGAATTGCTAAAAATGTTGAATCAATACTTTACATTGAAGAATTATACAGTGATTATTGCAGAAAATGGCATAGAAGCAATGGAAAAGATAAGTGTAAATCCCGATATTATTTTATTGGATGTAAATATGCCGGGAATGGACGGAATTGAAGTGTGCAGAAGAATCAGAGATATGGTTTCCTGTCCGATTATTTTTTTGACTGCAAAAGTAGAAGAACAGGATCGAGTAATGGGATTGTTGTCTGGTGGCGATGATTATGTTTTAAAACCATTCAGTTTGAAAGAATTAGATGCCAGAATTATTGCCCATTTGAAACGTGAGGAACGTTTACATAGAAAAACAGAACAACGGTTTTATGGGGAATTAGTAATTGACTATGCCAGTAAATGCGTACATATTAAAGGAAATGCTTTAGGGCTTACTAAATTAGAATATGAGATTATAGAACTTTTATCCATGAACCCTGAAATGGTGTTTGATAAGGAACGTATTTATGAAAAGATTAGTGGATACGATGCAGAAGGAGATAGCCGAGTGGTGACAGAGTTAATTCGTAGATTCGTAAAAAAATCAATCAATATACGGAGCATGAATATATTGAAACGATATGGGGGATGGGATATAAATGGACAAATAAGAAATCTTTCGTTGAGAAAAACTATAGTTTTGTATATGATTGTTAGTTTGATAGTTAGTTTTTATCTTTCGGCATTGATTATGCGAATGGCAGCAACTATACAAGATGACATTTGGTGGAAATACGTAGATCAAGAAAAGTATTTTGAAATGGCTGAAGGTGACGGTAGAAAGTATTTGACAGATGTTCCGAGACCGAATTCTTATGAAATGAAAAAATTTGATTATCATGTATCAGAGATATGTGACTTCCTTCAGACGTTTACAGTACTTATTGTGTCTGTGGTAGGCAATATCATAGCAGTGTTTCTTTTTTATAAGCATAAATTGAAAAATCCCATTGAAGAATTAGAACTGGCATCACAACAGGTTGGTCGAAATAATTTGGATTTTCATATTACCTATGAAAATAAGGATGAAATGGGAAAATTGTGCGAGGAATTTGAACGGATGAAGGAGCAGCTTGCAGAAAATAACCATCAATTATGGAAAATAATTGAGGAAGAAAAGGCTTTGCGAGCAGCGATTGCACATGATATCCGTTCACCGCTATCTGTATTGGCGGGGTATCAGGAAATGCTTTCAGAATATCTTCCTGAAGAAGAGATAGATATGGATCGAGCCTTAGGTATGGTAAATGAGAGTAAAAAACAGATTGAACGCATGGATACATTTGTAGAAACAATGAGGAAGATGAGCAGTTTAGATACAAGGGAGTTAGTGGTAGAAGAAATTACAAGTATGCAGTTAGAAATAGATATACAGGCAGAGTTGAATGTGTTTGAGAAAAAATTTGGAAAGAGATGCGAATTAGAATGTGTGGAAACAGCAGAAAAATTTTCGGGAGATAAGGAAGTGATTTTAGAGGTTATAGAAAACCTTTTGTCAAATGCCTTTCGTTACGCCAAGACAAAAGTGGAAATGGAAGTGTTTCTTACCTGTTCTGAATTACAGATCAGAATAAAGGATGATGGAGTGGGATTTACAATAGATAAGCAAAAGGCAACAGAGCTTTTTTATCAGCAAAATGTGAAAGACAGTTTGAAACATTCAGGAATGGGCATGTATATCAGCAGATTGTATTGTGAAAAGCATGGCGGACAGTTACTTATAGAAAACGAAAAACAGAGTGGAGCTGTAATAACAGCAGTATTTCATCGGATTGCATAAGCAGTCCGATTTTTTTATACTGTTGTCTTTTTGTTGTGATTTATATTTTATGATGTCTATAACAAGGAAAGGAGACAAACGTATGATTGCTATTTTTAAAAGAGAGATTAAGAATTATCTAAAGCGACCGTTATTTTGGGTAGGTATTCTGCTTGTGATTTATGGTGTGTTTAATACGACAAGTCCATATTTAATGACACACTATTTAGGGCAAGGAGAGAAAATTGTCAATGATTATCCTGATACAGTTCGCTTAGGAGATGTTTATGAAGGATATATTCCTGCGAATCCTGAAAAACATCGAGAAATATGGAGTGGACAGATAAAACAAGCACTAATTGATGAATTAGAAATGTCTGATTTAGAGGCACAATCCGTAATGAGCAAACTTGTTGATATGGAGTTAGAAGAAGCATTCGTATATCTGGAGGAAAAATATGATTGGTATAGTGCAAGATATATGTACGAAGATAGTGCCTATTACAAAGGAACGCCAGAAGAAATCAACACATATCTGAACGAAAAAATGAAAAATAAGGCGTTTTCTTTTTATTACTCAAGAAAATTTGCTGATTTTGCAGGGTTGTTTATGTGTTTTTTTGCAACAATTATGTTAGCGGTTCTGTTTTTACAGGATACGAAAAAGCATACTTATGAATTGCTTCACACGAAACCGATCACTGCCGGAAAGTATGTATTTGGAAAAGTAAGCGCAGGATTTGCAATTTGTTTGATTGCTCTGACTATTATAAATCTATTATTTTGGGCATTGTGTGTTATTTATACAAAAGACAGTGGGTTTGAAGTGCGGTTCTGGGATTTTATAGTTTCTACTGTACTTTATATACTTCCCAATATGCTGATGATTGTAAGTGTATATACATTGATTTCACTCCTATTTAAAAAATCCACTTCCGGGAGTGCCACTTCTGATTCTTTACATGGTATATTCCAATATGGGCGGAAGAAATGCGGAAGGAGTTTATGGATATTGGGGAAGACCTTTTGCGATTATGGTTCGATTCCCTGATCAGCTTTTCGATACGACACCGCCACCAATGGCATTTTTAAATCAGAGTCTACTTATTTTAGCATCTGTAGTGATTATTCTGATTTCAATACAGATTTGGAAGAGGAGGCGGATGTAAATGAAGAAGGAAATGAAGATTGTTCTGCCGTTTTATAAGATTGCTTATGCAGTATCTTTTGTTGTGATTTTAAGCTTGATACGTGGGGTTGTATTCACAAATGAAATAGGACTTTCCATTGAGGCACCTTTTGCTATATTGACTGCTGTTTTTTGTGCGGACACTTATGTGCAGGAAATTACAAGCAAGAGATCAGAAATCCATAGGCTGTATCCAATAAGAAAGAGAATTTGCTCCATCATGCAGCGAATAATGATACAGGAAGTTTTTTTATTACTGCTTGCTGTTTTAGGTTACGGATTGTTTTTTGTGTTTCAAAAATCCGGTCACACATCCGGCAACAGAAATGAAATACTTCAGTTTATTGCCTA
>ENA-OQEG01000052-OQEG01000052.1-human-gut-metagenome-genome-assembly--contig:-NODE-52-length-12020-cov-1.250483_pt1 | contig 12020 bp, 8 predicted proteins | sample MGYA00242793_ERZ504631 | MGnify/ENA primary metagenome ERZ504631 (study PRJEB26092, sample SAMD00036338) | human gut metagenome | host: Homo sapiens | study: EMG produced TPA metagenomics assembly of the... | reverse complement strand
GTAAAAAACGGAATCTTTTCCTGCGGCAGCAGTATTGCCGGAAGCAGGAAAACCAGAAGGCAGGCCAGAAGCCCTGCACAGTTGCTCTTCCACTGCGCATGTGACTTGCTTCCAAGTCCGAGGCCGGTCATTCCTGCACTTAAGAATGCTGCCGATACCGGATGGAATACATCTAAGAGAAGCGGAATCAGAATGCCGGCTGCACAGATCAGAGAACCCAGGGTGCGGTGCTTTCTTTTCAGCAGCAGCATCCAGAGAACTTCCATCACAAGCACGGATACAACAAGTGTGACCGCCCAGATTTCACGGATTCCTGCGATAGCCGTGTACGCTGCCGTGCCGCCGTCACGCGCTGCATTCCACCGTTCCGCCGTAATCCGCCAGAAGCCCTGCAGGCCGCGGATGCTCTGCGGGATTCCGGCAAGCAGCCACACCACCGCAAAGGAAATGATCTGGATTCCATAGCTTTTTTCTTTTTCTGTTTTAGACCTCTGCCGCACAGCAGCAGAAAATGCCGAACGCAAGTCCGATCAGCAGTACCAGGTGTCCCGGCGCTGCATCGCCCCAGATGTTCTGCAGCATTTCCATGATTCCAAATGCGATAAAAAATACCGGAATGGCTGCTGTGACACCGGTCAGTTTTGTTCCCTCCGGAAGGATTTCCAGTGTGGGAATCTGTTGTTTTTGATTGTTCCAATTCTTCATACTGGCTCCTAGCATATGATTCTCTCGCATTCCCCTGCCTCCCATCTGCTGGGGAGTTCCAGACGCTCGCACGTTCCGGCCGTGCTGGTTTTGATGTGTTCCGTTTCCGTTGCCGCAAGCACTGTAACATCGATTTTTCCGTTCAGTGCGCCAGGATTCGGCATATCATCACCGGCTGCAAACAGAATCAGTTTTGTGAAGCGCTCTTCCATATGATTCATTTCAAAAATAGCGGAGTCCCGTGCCGCTCATTTCCTGTACCGGCACACTGAGCCACAGTGCGATGAGCTGCTGAAATGCACTGCGGTTTCTGACTTCCTCTATTTTCAGGCCCTGCGGCGTCGGAAAAGCAAAGCCGAAGGCCGCATTCTGCCGCAGCAGTTCTTCTCCGAGTGCAACGGCATAGCCGATCGCCGCATTAATCTGCTCTGCCGCATGCTCCTGTTCCAGCTGATTTCGTCCAAAATCCGGCAACAGCACCGTGTTGTAGTGCGCCGGATCGCTCGCCTGGCGCAGAATCAGATTGTCCGTCTTACTTGACAGTTTCCAGTGAATGGATCGAATGTCATCCCCAGGCGTATAATCCCGGATATCAAACATTTCACTTGGATCACTTCCCTTGCGGTTCTGAACCATTCCGGTGTACTTTGGAATACCGGCAGCCGTGCGGGAAAGCTGCACCTGAAGCCGGCGGCGTTTCGGATAAACGACCGTACTCGCAAGTTCCAGCGTATCAATCTCCGTACAGAACAGTCTTAAGAAGTCATACGCCCGGATCTGGCTGCATGTAACCTCAATTTCTCCGCAGACCGGAATCGTCTCTTTCATGGTAAAACAATTCGCCCGGCCCGCCAGCGGCAGGATCAGTCTCGTCTGCTCTGTCGTCTGGAACATTTCATTCTGGATGGTGAGGTCCATCTGGATACAGCGCAGAAACCACGGACTCTTCTGCGTTCTGACCGTAATTTCAAGCGGAAGCTCTTCGCCTCCGCGCACGCCTTTTCCGACCTTCAGCCTCACTTCCAGATCCCGGCATTCCTGATGCATTTCGATACCGACGACAAGTGCAATCAGGATCAGGGCAGTGCCCGCATAAAGAAGGAACGGCTCACTGAAGAAAAAGACAAGCAGGAACATCGCACCCGCCGTGAGGATATACCCCAGTCGATTTTTCCACATAGCGGTTTACCTCTCTGCTTCCGGTCTTACCTTCATCATGATCTCCTCGAGAAGTGCTCTCGCAGTCAGTCCGTCGACCTGCGCCTGCGGCCGGAGTACCAGACGGTGTGCGCAGACATCACAGAAGATTCTCTGAACATCCTCCGGCACGACGTAGTTGCGCTCCCGAAGAACCGCTCCCGCACATGCCATACGCACCAGCGCCTGGACGCCTCGCGGAGAAATACCAAGCTCGATCAGCGGATGGTTTCTCGTCGCTTCACAGAGACGGATCGCATAGCTTAAAACAGCGTCCGTCATCTTGACAGAACTCAGGTAATCTCTTACTTCCATAATATTCTGCGCTGTCGTTACCTCGCGCAGATCGGCAAGCGGATTGCTGTACTTCTGAGAGTGAATGATCTTCATCTGGTTTTCCAGGCTCGGATAGCCGATGGAAAGGCAGACCATGAAACGGTCCAACTGGGATTCCGGCAGCGGCTGCGTTCCGGCAAAGCCGAGCGGGTTCTGTGTTGCGATGCAGATGAACGGTTCCGGCAGCATATGCGTTACGCCGTCCACACTGATCGTATGCTCCTCAAGCACCTCAAGAAGCGCCGACTGTGTTTTCGGTGAGGTACGGTTGATCTCATCCGCCAGAAGAAGCTGGCAGTTGGCAGCTCCGTCGCGGTACTCGAACTGGTTTGTCTCGCGGTTGAACATGTTAAAACCGGTGATGTCTGACGGAAGCGTGTCGGTGGTGAACTGGATTCGTTTGTGGGAAAGTCCCAGCGCTTTGAAAAGGTGACAGCCAGTGTCGTTTTCCGACGCCCGGCAGTCCTCCAAAAGGACGTGTCCGCCGGCGTAGATGGTCATCAGTACCTTTTCTACAATTTCATTTTTTCCGATAAAGGCCTTGTTGACCTCTGCAATAATCTGTCTGGACTGCTCCACTATCATTCCTGTGCTTCCTCCTCATCTGCGCTTCTGGTTCGGACTGCACTGCCGTCTCTGCTTCTGTTTCTGTTTCCGCAGACGCTGCCTCCGATGCGCTCTCTGTTTTTTCTTCTGATCCCGGTGTCTGATCCGGCTCTTTCGATCCCGAAACCGCGGAATCTGCGCCGCCGTTTTCTTCTGTCTTATTCTCGATCTCAACAGCAGCGCTCTGCTGTGCTTCTGCTGCTTTTTGCTCTTCGATTTTCTGCGTCTTTTCTTCTGCCGTCTTTGCAGTCTCCAACAGGCCCGGCAGTTCTCCGGCCAGCTCGGAGGCATCCGAAATCGGGGCGAGATCCATCATCGCACGCAGGCGGTTTTCCACGGCAAGCAGCCGTTTTCCGGTCTCCTCATACACTTCCAGATCTGTCGGCTCTTTGCCGTCCACGGAAAGCTCCGCACGGATATCCGCCAGCATCTCATCCAGATTAGCATAGCCTGCCATCGGGTACATCCAGGCGTTGATATAATCATTCTCGGCACCGAATGCCACCATAATCTGAATCTTACTCTCATCATCGCCGAAGCGGAACGGTTCTTCTTTCGACCATCCCATCAGCTCCATCGGTGTGCCGCTCTCAAAATAGATATAGAAACGATTGTTTTTCGCTCCGTTAAATGCATTGGTCGAAAGACCGGCAATGTAATCCGGCACAATCACGCCCTGCAGGTCTGCGCAGGAACGGAACATTCCTGTTCCAATGTAATCCGGGTACCAGCCGTCCGGCAGATCCAGATCCGGTCCGGACAGGTAAACAAATTCCGTAGAGGACGGTGCACCGATCATCGTGATCATATCGTAATCCACGCGGTACGGATAAAAAACCGGTCGGCTCGGAAACCGTCTCGATACCGAGCGTTCTGCGGATGCAGTTTTCTTTCTCCGTCAGGGTTTCCTTCAGAATCTGATCGACCGTTTCATCCGCCGGGAACTCCCAGGTCTCCCAGTTCATGTTGTTCCACTGAATATCAGTCCACATGTTCTGATAAGCGGAATCATCCCCGAAATCGTAATAGCCCGCATACAGATAACGCCACTCTTTGATATAGTTTTCCTCAGAGCCCTCCGGCACATTGAGCCGTAGCCGTTCGGACTCTTCTTCCTGCGTCCAGTTATAGTTGAACTGGAATTCCATACTGCCGTAGATACCGATCTGCGGTGCATAGTAATCGGAAAACGTAATTTCAGAAAAGTTCATCACAACCCGTAAACATTCCTGCAAAGATGGCCGATGTTTCTCCCATGTTTCCAAACGAAGCACTGCGCAGGCTGCTGCAGTTTTCAAATGCTGCCTCGTCGAGGTAAACCGACACGCCAGGTGCTTCCACACTTTCCAGTTTTGTGCAGCCGGCAAATGCATACGATCCAATATGAGAATTCTCATTCAGCACAAGATCTCCGCCGATCTCGGAAGCCTGGAACGCTCCCGCATCGATAGCCCAGAGATTCGGGCTCGCTGCCCAGTTGACGCTGTAGGAACCATGGCAAGCGAAGGTTTCCGCAAACGCGCGGCGGAAAATCTCAATCGTTGTATCCGGCAGCTCCAGCGTATCCGACAGAATCAAACCGGAACGGAGTGCCAGCCACATGCCGGACTCTTCATTGGTTCCGTAAAGAACACGGGTATTTTCCCCGACCGTCGCCACATCGTAGCCTGTTACGTTCGAATCCTCCGTAAAGCTGAGCGCCGTATCCGGATAGCCTTCGGAATTTGTCGGCACATAGAAATACGAGGTTCCATACGAATCGACAATCTCCGGGCTGTATCCCTCTGCCGTCGTACACTCCATGGCATTGAATGCGGCAAAACGGATCGATGTACAGCCGTCCAGCGCCTGGTTTCCGATCGAAATCGTATCGGTGCTCCGGCTTAAGATGCCCTGCAGCGACGTACAGTTGTAAAATGCCTGATAGCCGATCGATTTTACGCTCTCCGGCAGCGTAACCCACTGCAGACCCGTGCAGTTTGCAAACGCTGCATCGCCGATCGCGGTAATCTGCACTTCCGTGCCGTCCTCCGCCGTCACAGCACCGTCAAACGCTGTCACATCCGAGGTGCGCTGATCAGCTCGCCGGTCATAATGCCGTCCTGCTCCGTTCCCGCATAATGGTATCCCTCTTTCGAGATGCCGACGAGTTCCAGCGTAATCTCTTTTTCTGCGCCGGCCGCCCGGAGCTGTTCTTTCAGCACGCGGTACTGTGTCATCGTATAACAGCGCACCGTCTCGATGCCGCTCTTTGCCAGTGCATCTGCTTCCAGGGATACCGCTGTACCGCTCTGCGGCAGAATCAGCGTGGTAATATTCGGGGCATTGGCAAAGGCAAAATCACCAATCACATCAACATCATTCGAGAGCTGGATGCTCGTTCTGTCTGCCTTTAATACGCGGCGCAGCACTCCATCGCTGCTGACGATCGTATCGTCTTTTACAGTATAAGTCACATCCGGCTCTTCCTCGGATGCCACGCAGTTGTCCACGCCTTTTGCAAGTACGGCGCTGTACGTCTGCAGAAATTCCTCCAGCATCTCATCCTTTACGATGATTTTGCAGTGATTCAGGTATTCGTAATTGGCACTCGGAAGATCCTCAATCTCATCTGTTTCCAGATGCAGCTCCTTAATCTGATTCTCGGCGCTGATGCGGATTTTCGTGACCTCTTTCGCAGCGGTCACTTTTTCTGCGTCATACGGGATTCCGATCAGCTCTGTGCCTGCTTTATTGGTCAGAATGCCTTCTTCATTCGACGCATATACCGGATTGTTTTCATCCACCTGATATCCCTTGTCCACACGGAGTCCGTCATTCAGCGTCTCGATGTAGTACACGGTATCCGGCACAGCCAGATAGTCGGCGGCAAGACCGGAATCCGGGTTGATATTGATCGCCTGCACGTATTCCGGAACCGTCAGGGTCTCGCAGCGGTACTTCTCTTTCCAGCCGCTTCCGGAAGCTGCCGCCAGGGAAGAAAAGCCACTTTCCTGATAATCGGTCAGCGTCTGCAGGTAGGCAAGATTGCTGTAATCATCGTCGACTTCCATATCCTCCGACATCCAGAAATGCTGCATCTGTACCGTATAGTGGGAATCCAGAGGAACCATCTCTTCCGGCTCGAGAATATGGCGTCCGTCTGTGGGATAATAAAACCACGGAACAAGCTCGCCGTCCTCCGCCCAGCCTGGAAACAGGCTCGTAAGCTGCGTATCATTTCCAAGCAGATACGCCTGATACAGAAACAGATTCATCTTCTGTCCGCTCTCCGGATGCTGTTCCTCATTCAGAATTTTGCTCGTATCAAGAACCGTTTCTCCCTCCTGCACTGCCTCAGAAAGAATGAAAACGCGGTTTGGCGCGACAAAATACTTAATTTTTCTCTCACTCCACTTCTCATCCTCCGTGGAAAAACGATACTGTACCCGGATCATCATCTGCGCAATGCTCGCATTGCCGGACGGAATGGTAACTGGGAAATCGCTGGTCCAGGTCTCGCCGCCGTCAAAGGAAAGGGCATCGATGCGGATATATTTGTCCAGATCGTCTGCACCCCAGACATACCGTGTTCCATCGCTTCCAATCACATACGTATCCAGTCCGTTGTAAATCTGCTCCTGGTCAACGGTCTGACCGCAGTAGAACGTGCCTGCGCCTCTTCCGATCTGCTGATTGATCAGAACACTGCCGCCGTCATCTTCTGCTTCATTTGGCTGCCTGGAAGGCGTGACACCGTCCTGATACGGCTTTGTCGTTGTTCCGGTGATAAGGCCGTCGCTTGGCTGCCCCTTCGAGGTCGTCGGATCCTTTACCGTGTTGGAAGGCCGCGTCGGCTGCACCGGTGTCTCAGTCGGTGCCGGCGTGATGATCGGTTCTTCCGGTGTCTCGGTCGGATTCGGGAGAATTCCCGGCGTTACACTCGGCGCCGGTGTTGTGGTTCCATTCCTGTCTCCATCTGTGTTTCCATTCGTATTTCCATTATTGTTTCCCGCCGGGATCGTTCCATCGTTTCCGCGGATCGTCACGTCCGCATCACTTGGATTTTCTGTCACATGGTACGTCTCATCCGGCTGATTCTGCTGCTGATTCTGCAGTTCCGTCGTCGGTGCACCATCGGATTTCTTTGTTTCCTCTCCGTTCTGCTCCTCATCGATTCCGACAGTCGTCTCGTTCCCTGTCTCCTGCTGAACTTTCTGATCTTCAAAGAGATAATCCGCCTGGTTCTGCAGATCGGCTCTCTGATTCTGTTCGCTGTTTTTCTGCTGCAGCAGACGGCTCTCCTCATCGGAAGCGGAATCCTGGTGCTCCAGCGCATTTTCATCGTTCTCAAACACGACCTTATTTGCCTGGAAATCCTTTCTTCCGTCGGTCGGTGTAAATTCCATCCCCTGTTTATAGGCAGAAACCATGGCTACCGTTCCTGCCGCAATCACCGGAACCGCCGCAATGGCGATTCCTGCTTTTTTCTTATCAATCTTTTTCATTATCTACCCATGCTTTTCTCTGAGAAAACCTCCTACACTGCGCTGCAGTGCTTCAAAGTCAACCGGTTTTGTATAATGTCCATTCATGCCGCTCTCGATGGAAAGCCGTTCGTCCTCGGTGAACGCATCGGCGGAGAGCGCAAAGATCAGGATGCTTCCGGCATCCGGCCGGTCCAGTGCACGGATCGTTCTGGCTGCCTTCCGGCCGTCCATCACCGGCATCTGCACATCCATCAGGATAAAGTCGTAATAGTTTTCCGGATGGGATGCAAATTTGTCGACAGCAATCTGGCCGTTTTCTGCCACATCGACCTCGGCTCCCATCTCATTTAAAAATTCCACAGCAACGATGGCATTGATCTCGTTGTCCTCCGCCATCAGGATGCGGCGGCCGCGGAATACATTTTCGTTTTCTTCTTTCTGGCCGGCTCCGCCGTTTCCTGTGGCTGCCGCTGCAGGCGCTGCTGCCTCCTCCGGCTCAGCGACCGGCAGACTGATAAACACCGTGAAGTCCGAACCCTCGCCCTGCTTGCTCTTTACGATAATCTCGCCGCCCATCAGCCGCACAAGATTGTCGGTGATTGCCATACCAAGGCCGCTTCCGCCGTACTCCCTGGTGATGTGCTCACCCTCCTGCTCAAAACGGCCGGAAAATGGCGGCTGATGAATTCGGTTTTCATACCGATTCCGGTGTCGTGCACGCAGATCATCAGATCGGCTTTTCCATTCTGGAGCATCATCTGGCGGAAAGTTACGGTGATTTCGCCCTCTTTTGTAAATTTCACGGCATTGGACAAAAAGTTGATGATAACCTGGCTCAGGCGGAGTTCATCGCCCTTGACGTAATCGACGGTCATATCCTCAAATTTGACTTCGTAGTGAACGCTGCGTGCCTCCAGCGTTTTGGCAAACATGTCGTAGATATGCTCACCCAGTTTTTTGAGGCTGAACGCTTTGCACTCCAGTTCCACCTTTCCAGCCTCGATCCTCGACATATCGAGAATGTCGTTGATGAGGGAAAGCAGATGGTCGGAAAGCTCTCCGGCCTTTGTCAGATACTGCATCGCCGGATTCTGCGGAGCGAGTTTTCCGCGCGCTAATGCCAGCATACCCATGATACCGTTCATCGGGGTACGGATTTCATGCGACATCTGGGAGAGGAACGTTGTCTTTGAACGGCTCTCCTCCTGTGCCAGAAGAAGTTCTCTCTGGTATTCTTTTTCTTTCTCATAGTGCGCGGTAATATCCTGGAAAGAAAACAGATCGTATTTTCCATTTCCGCAGCGTGTGATCCGTGTCTGGAAGCGGTTGCCGTTTTTATGCAGAATCTCTAAGGTAAATGGCTCTGCCCCGTCCCATGCAAAATATTTGCTCCACAGATGGTTTCCTTCGCGGATATCCATTGCCATATTCCGAGGCAGGTCACATCCTCCTGAAGTTTCTGCAGGGTCACGCCGATCGTCTCTTCAATATTTTCGGTCAGGTAAACCGGCATTTTGTCCGCGGTGCGCAGCATCAGCCACGCCTCCCCCTCTTCTTTTCCAATTTCATCGAGGAAAACGCGCTCTGCTCCGCCAAAGGATGGCCGCTTTTCTTTTTTCCGTTTCCGCTGCAGTCCCGTTCCAAGCAGTACGACTGCGGCGATTCCTTCCACACAGCCGACTGCAATCAGCGGCAGATTTCCGCCGAACACAGCCAGAAGATCCGTTATTTCTTTTATCATCATTTTGCCTTTCTGTTGGCCGGAACAATGGAACCTGCAAGCGCGGAAGTCCTTTTCCCTAACCGTAAAAACCCTTGTAATTTTTAGCCATATACAATAAATTATATCTCTTATGTCGAAAAGTGTCTACTATAATTATGTATTTCTGTGACTGTCTTTCACGGATATTTTCTTTCACTTGTTTTTCTGTTGTTCCTTCCTCCATTTTTGCTCTGCCTTAACTCCTAAAGACCATCCCAGAAAAACGCAAGTATTTTTAGTACTCCAGATACGCCCCTTTCATCGGGCTTGCTGCGTGGAGGCTGAAAAGACGGAGTACGCCTTTTTTGTATTTCGGCTCGCGCGGTTTCCAGTTTTGGCGGCGTTCTTTTAAGATCGCATCGATTTCTTCCATGGACTTGCGCTCACCGGCGATTCCGATAATGTTAAGTTTTCGTTCCTTCACATCAATCTCAATCAAATCCCCTTCCTCGACGAGTGCGATCGGGCCGCCGTCTACAGCTTCGGGACTGCAGTGGCCGATAACCGGGCCGGTGGAGGCGCCGGAAAAACGGCCGTCGGTGATAAGCGCGATGCTCTTTCCAGCTCTTTGTCGCTGCTGATTGCCTCGGAAGTATAGAACATCTCCGGCATACCGCTGCCTTTCGGGCCTCGTAGCGGATGAAGACGGCGTCGCCTTTCTGAACCTTATGTTTCAGCACGGCATCGAGGCACTCCTCCTCGCTGTCGAACGGTCGGGCACGGAGGACGGCGTGGAACATTTCTTTCGGGCAGGCCGTGTGCTTGATGACGGCTCCCTCCGGCGCAAGGTTTCCGCGCAGAACAGCGATGCTGCCGTCCGTTCCGATCGCCTTGTCATACGGGCGGATAATATCTTCTTTTGTAATTGAAGTTCCATACCGCTCATTAAATTTTGCGAGCCATCCGCTGCACTTCTCATAAAATCCATTTTCACGAAGCTCCGCCAGATTTTCACCCAGTGTCTTTCCGGTCACTGTCATCACATCGAGATGCAGATGATCTTTGATTTCTTCCATAATCGCCGGAACGCCGCCCGCATAATAGAAGCACTCTGCCGGCCATCTTCCTGCCGGGCGGACATCGAGCAGATACCGCGCGTTGCGGTGCAGACGATCGAATGTGTCGCCGGTGATCTCGATGCCGAACTCATGCGCAATGGCCGGGATGTGCAGCAGGCAGTTTGTGCTTCCCGAAATTGCCGCGTGGACAAGAATCGCATTCTCAAAACTCTCTTTCGTCACAAGATCGCTTGGCCGCATATGCTCCATCTGTGCCAGTTTTACCGCCTGGCGGCCTGCCTCCCGTGCATATGCCAGAAGATCCGGGCTTGTCGCCGGCATCAGAGCGCTTCCAGGCAGGGCGAGGCCGAGTGCCTCCGCCATGATCTGCATCGTGGATGCCGTTCCGATAAACGAACAGGCACCGCAGCTCGGGCAGGCATTGCATTTCGCCCAGTCGAGCTTCTCCTCGTCGATCTCACTGCGCTCAAATTTTGCGCTGTACATGCCAAGCTGCTCCAGTGTCAGCATCTCCGGTCCCGCATTCATCGTTCCGCCCGGCACAACAACCGCCGGAATATTGACACGCGCAAGGCCGATCAGATTGCCCGGCATACCCTTGTCGCAGCTCGACAGATAGACGCCGCCGTCAAACGGTGTCGCATTCGCGTGGATCTCGATCATATTGGCGATCATCTCGCGGCTCGCAAGACTGTAGTTGATGCCGTCCGTTCCCTGGCTCTCGCCGTCACAGATGTCGGTGCAGAAATACCGCGCCCCGAAGCCCCCCGCTTCCGCAACGCCTTTCCGCACTTCCTCGACCAGCAGATTCAAGTGGCCGCTTCCCGGGTGGCTGTCCCCGTACGTACTCTCCACCATAATCTGCGGTTTTTCAAGATCCTCTTTTTTCCATCCTGTTCCAATCCGGAGCGGATCCATCTCCGGTGCAAGTTTCCGCATTTCCTGACTCTTCAGCATTTCCTTCTCCTCCCGCTGTTTTTAGGTATTAAAATACTCTTTCTGCTTTTCACTATAGCAATCCCTGTATTTGATTGCAAGACAAAAAAGCTGCAGTCTGCAGGGATTCCCCACAGACCGCAGCCTCTCTGAACAGCTCACAGATTTCTCTGTTTTCTGTTTGCCTGCTTTCGCAGATAATTTCCAATGCTTGTAAAACTAAGCAGCGTCACAATCAGAAAAACACCCGGGATCAGAATGATCCACCATGCCTTTGTCATCAGCGCTTTTTCCGAAAGTGACAGCATGCTGCCCCAGGAAATCACCTCCAGCGGAAGACCGATTCCCATAAAACTCAGTGTGGATTCTGCTACAATCGCACTTCGGATGTTCATAACCACCATAAACATAATAGACGAAAAAAAGTTCGGTGCCAGATGGTGCCATAAAATATAGAAAAAACTGCCTCCCATACAGCGCGACGCAATCACGTATTCACTGTTCCGGATCTGCCGTACTTCGGTCCGCACAACCTTTGTAATGCTTGTCCAGCTTGTCATTCCGATCACGGCAGAAATCGTAATCACATTGGATTTTCCCGCAGCGGCCAGAAGAAAAATGACAAGAAGAAGATTCGGCACCGACAAAAAGATCTCGGTCAGCCGCATCAGAAGTGCGTCCAGCCACGCCGGTGCACATCCGCTGACTGCGCCGAAGAGAACGGCAATCACAGTGGAAATCAGCGTAGAAAGCAGACCGATCGCCAGCGATATTCTGCCGCCGTACCAGATCATCGAGAAAATATCTCTTCCCATCGTATCGGTTCCAAACAGAAATTCCCGGCACGGCATGACGGAACAGTTTTTCAGATCCATATATGAGGGATCCTTCGTCATGATCTGCCGACAGAAAAGGCAGCCCAGCACAAGAAAGACCCAGAAAAAGCTCTGCTGCCACCGGCCGGTCCTGATACCATTTTTTCTTTTTTTC
>ENA-OQEG01000051-OQEG01000051.1-human-gut-metagenome-genome-assembly--contig:-NODE-51-length-12179-cov-1.207766_pt1 | contig 12179 bp, 15 predicted proteins | sample MGYA00242793_ERZ504631 | MGnify/ENA primary metagenome ERZ504631 (study PRJEB26092, sample SAMD00036338) | human gut metagenome | host: Homo sapiens | study: EMG produced TPA metagenomics assembly of... | reverse complement strand
ATTATTTTTTACTTTGGAACAAAGGATTTCAGCCGGTATAACCCGAAGGAGATCCACAGAAGAAATGAATTCCGCAGAGCAATGGAACCCCAGGGACGTATGAAATCAGGCAGCGGCAGTGTGACCAAGCACAAATGCGCGATTTGCGGACGTACTGAGCTTGATGATCCTAATCTGGAATTTCGTTTTTGTTCCAGATGCAATGGAAATTATGAGTATTGCCAGGATCATCTTTTTACACATACACATGTGAAATGAAATTAATGTAATTGTTAACCGGTAACATCGCATGGCTGCTGTGAACGATGTGGGCAGCAGCCAGCAAATGACTGAAAAGACAGAGGGAAAGACTGCTTATGAAGAGAACAAAAATTATCTGTACTATTGGACCGGCCAGTGAACATGAGGATGTCCTCACCAGGATGATAAAGGCAGGTATGGATGTTGCCAGATTAAACTTTTCTCATGGTTCACATGAGGAGCATCAAGGCAAAATAGATTTAATCAAGAAGGTAAGACAGAAGCTTCATATGCCAATCGCAATTTTCATGCTTGACACAAAGGGCCCTGAGTATCGTATCAAGACCTTTGAGAATGGCAAAATAGAGCTCAAGGATGGAGATACCTTCACACTTACCACTGACGATATTGTAGGTAATCAGGAGAGAGTATCAGTAAACTATGAGAATCTGATCAAGGATTTAAAGGTTGGTGACCGTGTGCTTGTTGCGAACGGAATCATCATTCTGCAGGTCAGAGAGCTTAAAGGAAACGATGCAATCTGTGATGTTATCGCAGGCGGTACACTTTCAGACAGAAAGAGCATGAACTTCCCGAATAAGGTCATGAAGCATGCATATTTAAGCAAGCAGGACAAGGATGATCTGCTTTTTGGTATAAAAAACGAGGTGGATTATGTTGCGGCATCATTCGTTTCTACAAAGCAGGATGTTGCTGATCTGAGAAACTTCCTGGATGAAAACGGTGGAGAGGATATAGAAATCATCGCAAAGATTGAGAACCGTTCAGGTGTAGATCATGTGGAGGAAATCTGCGAGATAGCAAACGGAATCATGATAGCCAGAGGAGATCTCGGTGTTGAGATTCCGGGAGTTGAGGTACCGGCAATACAGAAGTATCTTATCAACAAGTGCCGTATGCTTGGTACACGCGTAATCACAGCGACAGAGATGCTTGAGTCTATGATTCACAATCCGCGTCCTACAAGAGCTGAGCTTTCGGATGTAGCCAATGCGGTATACGACGGTTCATCAGCTATCATGCTTTCGGGAGAGTCTGCAGCAGGTAAATACCCTGTAGAGGCTGATAAAATATGGCAGAGACAGCAGAGTATACAGAAAAACAGATAAACTACGGCAAGAGATTTGCCAATGCGGATTTCCAGACAAAAAGCATAGTCGATGCCATTTCACATGCTACATGTGCCATGGCAATAGATGTGGATGCGAAATGTATCGTAGTCAGCTCGCTGACAGGCCGTACAGTGCGCATGGTCAGCCGTTTCCGCTGCCCTGTTGATATAATAGGCATGACAACCTCTGAAAAAGCATGGCGCAAGCTGAACCTGAGCTGGGGTGTAAAGCCGGTTCTGTGCGAGGAATACAACTCAATGGAGGTTATGTTCTATAATGCGATGAACGAGGCAAAGAGTGTCATGAAGCTCAAAAAGGGTGATCATATAGTGCTCACAGGAGGCCTTATCAACGGTAAGACAGGCAACACCAATGTGATTAAGGTTGAGACAGTTTAGTACATTTGTACTATTGATTAAATCATATATATGTCATATAATTCTTAACGGTTAATAAAAAACAATAAATTTAAAATAAACAATTTCGAGATGAAGTTTGCAGGAAAACGGCAGCGATTTTACCTTATCAAAGCCTACCGAAGGAGTAAAACTCTCAGGTGCCGCAGCAGGCGGTGCAACTGTAAATGGATCGACTCTCTGGAGACACCCGCTTGGCGGGGGCCGAAGGTGCAACGTACGAACAGGAAGCAGTAGGAGTGCAGTGACTGTGAATATATCATGGCACAGGCTGCTTCTCGTACGAATCTCTCAGGCAACAGGACGGAGAAGATATTGGACAGATATTCTTAAGATAATCTTCTTAATCCCATGTATCAGACTGTATATGCAGCGTATATGGGGTTTTTTATTTCAATTCACGTAAGTGCTGCTAAGCCTGCTTTTTCAATTGTTTCCGGATGAAATTATTTATATCAATAGTATTTGCTCAAAACACAAAGACCTTGTGTTTAGATAAAAAAGAGAGGCAGGAGTATTTCAATGTGGAACACAATCAACAATTTTCTTAGTGCAGTGGACGATTTCGTCTGGGGGAGTGCCGCTCATGGTGCTCATCATGGCAGGAGGTATAATGCTCACAGTTCGTCTGGGGCTTCTTCAGATGAGAAAGCTTCCTCTGGCACTAAAGTGGATGGTCAAAAATGAAGAGGGCGGCGATGGCGAGATTACGAGCTTTGGCGCACTCTGTACCGCGCTTAGCGCAACAATCGGAACCGGCAACATAGTCGGTGTAGCAACTGCAGTCGGTGCAGGAGGACCGGGAGCACTTTTCTGGATGGTGCTTGCAGCCTTCTTTGGCATGGCAACAAAGTATTCAGAGGGACTTTTGGCTGTAAAATATCGTGTCATCGGCAAGGACGGACATAGTCTCGGCGGACCATTCTACTACATAGAGCAGGGAATGGGCATAAAATGGAAATGGCTTGCAAAGATATTTGCATTTTTCGGCGTATGCGTTGGACTTTTCGGAATAGGAACATTCAGCCAGGTAAACGGAATATCAAGTGCTGTAAACAACTTTTTTGACCCTAAAAATCAGCATACAGTAAAGGTTTTACCGTTCCTTGGTGAGTATTCATGGTCAGTTATCATTGCTTCACTTGTACTGGCATTCTGCGTGGCAGCAGTGCTTATCGGCGGAGTAAAGCGTATTGCAAGTGTCAGCCAGATAATAGTTCCTTTCATGGCTGTTATATATATTGTATTTGTGCTCGTGCTTGTGGTATGCAATATCACAGCGGTTCCGGCAGCGTTTGCTACAATAGTAAAGGCAGCGTTTTCACCGAAGGCCATAACAGGCGGTGCCGTGGGAAGCTTTCTTGTTGCAATGCAAAAGGGTGTTGCCAGAGGAATCTTTTCAAACGAGGCAGGACTTGGTAGTGCTCCGATTGCAGCGGCAGCAGCCCAGACAAAGGAGCCTGTACGTCAGGGACTTGTCAGCATGACAGGAACCTTCATTGATACAATTGTTATATGTACACTTACAGGACTTTCCATCGTGCTCACAGGCGCATGGCAGGTTGATGGACTCGAGGGCGTGCAGGTCACTACATATGCATTCCAGAATGGTCTTCCTTTCCCGAAAGAGCTGTCAGCATTTGTACTTATGCTGTGTCTTGTATTTTTTGCCTTTACAACTATACTCGGTTGGGATTATTATAGTGAGCGGTGCTAGAGTATTTGAGCGGCGGAAGGATGAAATATGTAAAGGTATACCGCTGGATATATATCCTTGCTGTTTTCATTGGACCTTATATGACTGTAAGTGCGGTGTGGACCATCGCAGATATCTTCAACGGTCTCATGGCTCTGCCAAATATGATAGCGCTGTTTGCTCTTAGCGGTGTTGTTGTTAAGGAGACAAAGCATTTCTTCGAGCGACATAGAAATGGAGAAATCGAGGATTAATTATGTTTTATATTTTGCGACATGGAAGAACAGATTGGAATGAGGAGCACAGACTGCAGGGGGAGGTGGATATCCCACTCAACGAAACCGGCAGGCAGATGGCTTACGATGCCGCAGAAAAATATAAGGATATAGATTTTGATATATGCTACTGCTCCCCACTTAAGAGAGCACAGGAGACGGCAAGGATTTTTCTTGCAGACAGAAACCCTGCAGTAGAGATTATCACTGACAACAGGCTTCACGAGATGTGCTTCGGTGATTATGAGGGAGTGAAGAACATCAGGCAAAAGCCCGAATGCCCTGTTTACCTGCTCTTTGAGGAGCCGGAAAAATATGTGGCAAAGGACGGCGCAGAGAGCTTTGAGGAGCTATATCACAGAACAGGCGAGTTTATAGAGCAGGTGCTGAGACCGCAGCTTGAGGCAGGCAAAAATGTGCTTGTCGTGGGACACGGTGCAATGAACTGCAGCATAGTCAATCAGTTTTCGCGGCACACCTATAAAGGATTTCTGGAAGGATATGCAGGGAAACTGCGAGCTGCTTAGGGTTGAATAAATTTAGATTATTCTGAATAGCTATATCGTTTGTAATAGATAGGGCATACCGGTTGTGGTGTGCCCTGTTGTTGTCAGAAACTAATTTCAATAGCATTTATTTATAAGTAAATGAGCATTATATTATAAGTAATACTAAATTGACCGCATAGCCTTATGCTCGTAAAATAATTTTGTAAAATTTTTATTAAATGAGAGTATAAATATTTGGAGGAACCAATGAAAAAGACAACGAACTCTTCACCTTATCAGTTTGAGGGCAGAATACCTCTGTCTCAGGCTATTCCGCTTGGACTGCAGCATGTTATGGCTATGTTCATCGGAAATCTTACACCTCTTATCATTGTTATGGGAGCATGCGGGCTCACAGCGGACGCTGGTTTTGCGGAGCTTAGAACAGCTCTCTTACAGAATGCAATGATTATCGCAGGTATTGTAACATTAGTACAGATGTTTTCCATCGGACCTGTCGGCGGAAAGGTACCTATCGTTATGGGAACCTCTTCGGGCTTTCTTGGAGTATTAAACAATACAGTTGCAGCGTGTGGCGGCGGAGTTATAGCATATGGAGCTATTATGGGAGCCTGCCTTGTAGGAGGTATCTTCGAGGGCATACTCGGAGCCTTCTTAAAGCCTTTGCGCAAGTTTTTCCCGGCAATCGTTACAGGCTCAGTTGTTATAGCAATCGGACTTTCACTCCTTGGAGTGGGAATCAACTACTTCTGTGGTGGAACAGGCAAAAATGATTACGGCTCACTGCCAAACCTTTTTATTGGAATGGTTGTACTTATAGTAATCGTGCTTCTTAAGCATTTTGCACCATCGCGCAGTATTTTTTTCATCATCTGCCATCCTTTTTGGTATCCTGGCAGGATATGTAGTAGCAATCATTATGACACTTACCATGTCACACACAGGTGTGACCGCTGACGGTGTTAAATACACATACTCATGGGTTGTAAACTTTGATGAGGTTAAAAATGCGGCATGGATAGCAGTTCCAAGCTTTATAGGCCTTGGAAAGCTGTCAGATGTGGGAATTTCCTTCCATGCCAATGCAATCATCCCAATCGGCATCATGTTTATCGTTACTGCAATCGAGACAGTTGGTGATATCTCAGCCTGTGTGGAGGGTGGAATGGACAGAGAGGCTACAGATTCAGAGCTTTCAGGCGGTGTTATCTGTGATGGTCTTGGTTCATCATTTGCAGCGCTTTTCGGAGTACTGCCAAATACCTCATTCTCACAGAATGTAGGTCTTGTTTCAATGACAAAGGTTGTCAATAGATTTGCTATTTCAATGGGAGCTATATTCCTCGTTATTTGCGGCTTCTGCCCAAAGATTGGAGCTCTCATGTCAATCATGCCTCAGTCAGTGCTCGGCGGAGCTGCTGTTATGATGTTTGCCTCTATCCTGATTTCGGGAATTGAGCTCATCACAAAGGAGCCAATCGGCAGCCGTGAGATTACAATTATCTCAGTTGCAATCGGTTTAGGCTACGGACTTGGCGCTACAACCGGTGCTACATCACATCTGCCATACTATGTACAGCTTATATTTGGAGGTTCAGGTATTGTGCCTTGCTCACTTTGCGCTATTCTTCTCAATATTATTTTGCCGAAGAAGTCAAAGAACGCGCCATATATGTGGGATATGGACGAGAAAGACGATGTGAAGCGTGTGGATGACTAACGCTTAGGATTATGAAGCCGTCCGGTGCATTAAGTACACCGGCGGCTTTATTGTTTGTGGGAAAGTATGGAAATATATGGAAAAAGTGATTTCAATAGTGGGCGCTGGTGGCAAGACCACACTCGTCCATAAGCTTGCAAGGGAATATCACAGGAGTGGAAAAGGTGTGCTTGTTACAACGACAACGCACATGTATGTCGAAGCTGACACTGACCTATCCTGCGATTTTTTTGCGTTAAGGGATAAAATAATAAAAGATGGATATTGTATGGCGGGGAAGAAAATATCAGAACAGTCAAAGCCAAAGATGTGCGGACTGCCGTATGATTTGCTTGATAAACTGATTAAAGACATGCCACAGGCGTTAGATTATGTTATAATCGAAGCAGATGGGGCAAAGCACCATTCTCTCAAATATCCGGCAGCGGATGAGCCTGTCATATATCCGCTCACCACAGATGTTATCATAGTGCTTGGCACGTGGGAAAAGGGCAGGCCGTGTAAGGATGTGGTATTTAGGTATGAGCTCATGCAAAAAGAGCTTGGAACGGCAGAGGATGCAGTGTTGATGATTCGATTATAGATACGCTGCGGCAGGTCTATGTCAGAAAGCTGCGCGATAGCGGGTTTGAAGGACGGGTATCGTGCGTTTTTGCGAATGAGCGTGGGTGGTTCTGAATAGTTGCAAATATGGAAATAATAAGGTAACAGGGTAATTAATCAGATGAGCATGAATCAGAGCAATAATCGGATAATAAAGAAAAATTTGTTAATCATATGCCGCGGTGCAGGAGACCTTGCGACCGGCATCATTCACAGACTGCACCGGGCAGGACATAGGGTGATAGCACTTGAGACAGACTATCCGGCTGCCATACGGCGCCAGGTGTCCTTTTGCGAAGCAGTGTATGATGGGAGCGCAGCTGTAGAGGGTGTGACAGCCAGACTTGTTCCTGCCTTGACTGATGCAGAGACTGATACAGAGACATATTCAGGGATAAATGACACACCGGCAGCTCATATTGTATCAGAAAAGTGGGATAGTTCAGCCATCGAAGCTGTGCTTGAAGCCGGAGAGGTCCCGCTTCTTATAGACCCAAAGGGTGAGTCAATTGCACTTTTAAAGCCGGATGTTGTGGTAGATGCCATAATAGCAAAGAAAAATCTGGGCACCACAATCGATATGGCACCGCTTGTGATAGGAGTAGGCCCGGGCTTTACGGCAGGGCAAGACGTGCATCTGGTGATTGAGTCCATGCGTGGGCACAATCTGGCGCGCATCATTACCGATGGCATGGCACAGCCCAACACAGGTGTTCCGGGAAATATCGCTGGCTTCACAAGTGAGCGTGTGATTCACGCTCCGGCGGCAGGATATATTCATGACGTCAGAAAAATCGGAGATATAGTGCAAAAGGGCGATGAGATAGCACGGATATATCCGGATAAAGAAAGCTATGACAATGCATTGTCTGAATATGTCCCTGTAAATGCTACAATTACAGGCATCATACGAGGCCTTATCCGTGAGGGATATTATTTCAGGGAAGGCTTCAAGATAGCGGATATCGACCCGCGCGAGAGTGAGCTAACAAACTGCTTTACAATCTCTGACAAGGCAAGAAGTATAGCAGGCAGTGTGCTTGAGGCGGTATCGGCATTTGAGCACGGCGTAAAGATTTATTAAATAATAAATGAGGGTAACTATTAAGGTGTTTTCAGTAGTTCTGAATAGTTACAGTGAGGATAAATAGATTGACGCAGGAAAACGAATTAGATATCAATAATCAGGAACAAAATAAAGGAAAGCTCACACATTTTAATGAGGCAGGGGAAGCTCACATGGTGGATGTGCATGCAAAGGATGACACATACCGCGTGGCGAAGGCCTGTGGCACGATAAAGGTAAATGGCGCCGTATACAGGGCGGTATCTACGGGCACAGCTAAAAAGGGCGATGTGCTGGCAGTGGCGAGAATTGCGGGAATCATGGGCGCAAAGAACAATTCCATGCTTATTCCGCTCTGTCATGCTATTGCCATGACGAAGTGCGATGTTGAGTTTGAGCTGGATGAAAAAAACAGCAGTATCACGGCAATCTGCACGACAGCCTGTGTGGGCAAAACCGGTGTAGAGATGGAGGCCATGACAGGGGTCAGTGTGGCGCTTCTTACCATATATGATATGTGTAAGGCACTGGACCGTGGTATGGAAATCGGGCAGATACATCTGCTGGAAAAATCCGGTGGCAAGAGCGGACATTACGTTGCTGTTCACAATTAACAATGTGACCGGCAACGATTACAGCCCATTTAAAATGCTGAGAATTTAAAAAATACACAATTAATCAAGGATAACAGGGAGATGTAATGTATACTGTAGGGATTATAACGATAAGCGATAAAGGAGCAGCGGGCCAGAGAGAGGATAAAAGCGGTCCGAAAATAAAGGAACTGCTTCCCAAAGATAAGTATGATGTGGTTTCATATAAAATCATACCGGATGAGAGGGAACAGATTGCAGACGAGCTTGTCAGGCTGTGTGATGATGTGAAATGCAATCTGGTGCTTACAACCGGAGGTACCGGTTTTTCACCGAGAGATATCACACCGGAAGCTACAATGGATATTGCAGAGCGTAATGCACCGGGTATCGCTGAGGCACTGAGAGCGTACAGCATGAGTCTTACACCTCGAGCCATGCTTGGCAGAGGAGCTTCAGTAATCAGGAAAAACACACTGATAGTCAATCTGCCTGGCAGTGTTAAGGCAGTGTCGGAGAACATGGATTTCCTGATGGGAAATATAGAGCATGGGCTTGATATTTTACTGCAGTATGACAGTGAGTGCGGCCGGTGATGGAAATGCACGGGGGATGGTTTAGGACAGTAACTATTTACAAAAATAATATTTGGAGTGTGGGATTATATGAAGCTTATGAAGACAACGGAGGCAGTCGGACAGGTGCTCTGCCACGATATCACACAGATTATCGCCGGTGTGAAAAAGGATGCGGTTTTTCGCAAGGGGCATATTATAACAAAAGAGGATATACCGGTGCTGCTTAGCGTCGGAAAAGACACCATATATATATGGGAAAATGATGAGACCATGATGCACGAAAATGAGGCAGCAGAGGTGCTTTATCGTATGAGCGCATGTGGCACAAATAGCAATGAGACCGACATCGAACGTCATTGTGAAGCCGCAGAATCCGGCGTTTTTGGTGGCACCACAAGTAAAATGCATCCATCCCTGTAAAGGAAGGCAAGATAGAGGTGATTGCTGACTGTGACGGACTGCTTAAGGTGGACAGCGAAAAGCTGAAAAAGGTCAACTCCTTTGGTGAAATGATGATAGCCACAAGGCACGGCAATACCACTGTGAAAAAGGGGGATAAGCTCGCCGGAACAAGAATCATACCGCTTGTCATAAAAAAGGATAAGATAGAGGCGGCTTCGCACATATGCGATGACGGACCGATTCTTGATATAAAGCCGTTTGTGGTCAGAAAAGCAGCAATAATCACAACCGGAAACGAAGTGTACCATGGCAGGATACAGGATGCGTTTACCCCTGTCATCGAGAAAAAAATAGCAGAGTTTGGTGCACAGATGATGTTTCATGAGGTGTTTGATGATGATGACCAAAAAATAACAGACGGATGCTTACGCGCAATAGAGGCAGGAGCGGAGATTGTATTCTGCACAGGAGGAATGAGCGTGGATCCTGATGATAAAACACCGCTTGCCATAAAAAATACAGGCGCGCGGATTGTGTCGTACGGTTCACCGGTGCTGCCGGGAGCCATGTTTTTGCTGTCGTACTATGATGCAGGTGACAGGCTGGTGCCGATATGTGGACTGCCCGGCTGTGCCATGTACAACAAGCGCACGATATTTGATATTGTATTGCCGAGGCTTATGGCGTGTGATATGATTTTGGCAGATGAGCTTGCCGGACTTGGAGAAGGCGGACTCTGCCTGAATTGTGATGTCTGCACGTTTCCTAACTGCGGTTTCGGGAAGGGCTTTTAATATGCGCGATAGATTTGGCAGAGAGATTGACTACATGCGCATATCGGTGATAGATAGCTGTAATCTGAACTGTTATTATTGCAACCCACAGGACAATAATAAAAAATGTCAGGCAATAAATACACTTAGCGTAAAAAAGGTGCTTTGCATAGTCCGCGCAGCCACAAGGCTTGGAATCACGCATTTTCGTCTGACAGGCGGTGAGCCGCTTCTGCATCCGCAGATTGATGAGATGGTTTCACAAATCAAAAAGATACCCGGTGTCAGGAGTGTATCGCTCACCACAAACGCAGTACTGCTTGCGCAGCATGCAAAGCAGCTTAAGGAAGCCGGCATAGACAGTATAAATGTGAGCCTGGACACGATAGATGCGTCAGAATATGAACATATCACAAAAAAACCGCTGCTTGAAGAAGTGGAGCATGGAATCGATGCTGCCATAGAGTGTGGAATAAGAGTGAAAATAAATGTGGTGCTCACACCGCAGACAGATGTGGTAGAGCTCACACGATATGCTGAAAAAAAAGGCACAGATATCCGTTTTATAGAGATGATGCCGGTAGGTGCGGGACATACCAACGGAGCCTTGCGTATAATAAGGTATTGGTACGCTTTCAGGACTGTATGGAGAGCCTTGCCGTGTAAATACTAAAGAAATAAAAGAAATTAATTCGGGATATAATAAATATAAGGAGGAACGGCAGACACAGGAAAGCATGCAGGCATATGAGGGACGTAAGAATCAGGATAACGGTCCGGCAGAGTATTACATTTTTCCGGAGCTTGGTATCAGAGTAGGTCTGATTCAGGCAATTCATGGGAAGTTCTGCGACACCTGCAACCGCATACGTGTTACGGCAGACGGCAGGCTTATGCCATGTCTGGGAAGCAGCGTGGCGATGGATTTAGTACCTGATTCATGTGATAATACAGATGATGTGGAAAATGATTTGGTAATAGCTCAGGCACTAGGGGCTGCCATAGAGGCAAAGCCAAGGTGTCACAATTTTAATGATAATACAGTGGCATATACAAAAGCTACAGAAACAAAAGCTGCGGAAGTAAATGCAGCAAGAAATATGAGCCGGATAGGAGGCTGATAGAAAATAATGGGAAAGCTTCTTGCAATCAATATAAGTAAAGAGAGAGGAACTGAAAAGAGAGAGGTGCCACAGGCGGAGCTTGTTGCAGACTATGGCATCATGGGAGATGCGCATGCCGGAAAGTGGCACAGGCAGGTCAGCCTGCTTTCCGCAGAAAAAATAGATGCCTTCAGGGCAAGAGGAGCGCAGATAGACAACGGCGCATTTGGCGAAAATTTAATTATATCAGGATTTGATTTCAAGAATTTACCGCTTGGAACACGCTTTTGCATAGGAGATGCCATCCTTGAGATGACGCAGATAGGCAAGCAGTGCCATTCGCATTGTGCTATATACAAGAGGATGGGCGAGTGCATAATGCCAAAGGAGGGCGTGTTTGCAGTAGTTGTAAGAGGTGGTCAGATACATGCCGGTGACGAGGTGAAGTTGATTCCTGCCAACATATATGCTTCGATAAAGGACAGACCGGCGGACAGCCGCTGTGAGCTGTTGACAGTCATAGAAGGAGCACATGCCGGTGAAAAGGCGCTTTATATAGATGGCAGAATAAGAGTGGCATCAGGCAGTGCATGGCAGATGAAATAAATGACAATGATAATTCCATTGTGATGTTTAAACAGCAGATAGGCAGCAGACCACGCCTCATAATCTGCGGAGGAGGGCATGTATCGGCGGCACTTGTACGTATGGCATCACTTTTGGCCTTTGACATATGGGTGATAGAGGACAGACCTCTGTTTGCCGATAATGCAAAGCGCCAGGGAGCAGACCATGTAATTTGCGGCGATTATAAAAAAATTCTCGCCACGCTAAAGCCGCAGGCGGATGATTACTATGTATGCATGACAAGAGGCCATCGCTTCGATATGGAATGCCTCACGGAGATATTCAGAAAGCCCTATGCCTATGTGGGTATGATGGGCTCAAAGAAAAGAGCTGTGATAGTGAAAAAAAGACCTTGAAGAATCAGGGTTTTCACAGGAAATTATATCCGGATTACATTCTCCGATAGGCCTTGCAATAGGGGGACAGACACCGGGAAGGAATGCTC
>ENA-OQEG01000049-OQEG01000049.1-human-gut-metagenome-genome-assembly--contig:-NODE-49-length-12379-cov-1.116226_pt1 | contig 12379 bp, 13 predicted proteins | sample MGYA00242793_ERZ504631 | MGnify/ENA primary metagenome ERZ504631 (study PRJEB26092, sample SAMD00036338) | human gut metagenome | host: Homo sapiens | study: EMG produced TPA metagenomics assembly of... | reverse complement strand
TCGCATTTTTTGCGTTCGGATTAGATTTTTTCCATCCGGCTGTTCCGGAAAACGTTCATCAATGAGCTGCTCTATGGCGTTTGCTGCTGGCTCGTTGTGGGCACGCTGGTCGTAGCGGGTGAGGGCCAGGGTGGAGACGAGGATGTTGGCGAGCATGAAGATGATCAGTATCCAGGTGATGATGGGGCCCTGTTTCAGGGGGATTTTTTCGATCCATTTGGAGAACAGGGGGTAGAGTTTTTTTCAGCCATACGACGGCGGCGATTCCCCAGAAGAAGCAGTACAGGAGGTTGATGCGGCCGCCGAGGTTGAAGGGAATGTCGCTGTAGTCCCAGAAAACTTTTCCGAAGACGATTTCGGTGAAAACGCTGCAGAGGTATTCGTAGGCACCGCGAGGAAGGTTCCGAAGGCGAATAAAAAGCCATCGGAGCGGTTTCTGTAATTATAGAGGAACCAGGTGGCGAGGGCGATGGCGAGGCCCCAGACGATGCTGAACGGACCCCAGACAAGGCTGCTGCGGCTCATCCAGACACCGGCGGTGATGCGGCAGAAGATGGTTTCTACGATATCACCTAAGAAGGCGCCGATGATGAACAGCAGGATGATTTTGTAGAAACTGCAGCCCTCGGCGAAGACTTCGGATTTTTCTTTCTGTTTCGGTATGGGCTGTACCGATGGGTAGGCGCGCTCGACACGAGCTTCCAGGTAGCGGTACAGGCGGACGGAAAGCCGTTTGGTGAAGGCGTCGATCTGGTCGTTCATGGCGGCGATGCGCGGCATCTTTTTGGTGATGTGGCGCAGGACGGCGTAAGAACCGATGGCATCGACGACGAGGACTCCGAACAGGATCCACAGGGTGATGTGCATTACGCCGTTTGGGCAAGATGGAGGAGGGTCAGGCCAAGGATGTTGCCGAATTTCAGGGCAAGGACACCAAGGATTCCCCAGAGAACGGAATACTGGAGGCAGATGTAGCCGTCCATGTTCCATTTTTTGTTGGAATAATCCCACCATTTGCCGTGGCCGATCCGTTCCAGGACGTGGCCTGCGATCCATTCGGCGGCGGTGGCGATGATCATACAGCCGAGAAACAGAAAGACCGGGCTGGACTGCAGTTCGTACAGGTAGCGGGTCATGAAAACAGCCGTGATTCCGTAGATGGCACACAGCGGGCCATTCAGAAAGCCTCTGTTTACCATGTGTTTTTTCCGAACAGCCGCCACTGTCGTTTCCAGAAGCCATCCAAGAAAGGCATAAAGGAAGAACAGCCCGAGGTAGTCGTAGATTGTGTAGTTCATCAAAATCTCCTTTTCTTTGTTCATATCGGGCTTGTAACCCCGTTTTTATGACATTATAGCATAGAACATGCAAAAGCAGAACCTTTTCAATGGAAAAAGGAAAAGTTCACAAAAAGAAGCCACACCCTTTTGGGGCATGGCCTCTTTCTTTTCTCAGGCGGCGGCAATACGTACCGCCTGAGCGTTTATGTTACAGGTTCGGAGTAATCTGAACGAAAGAATTACTCTTCTGAGCCGTACAGTTTTACGAGTTTGTTCAGGTAAGTGTAACGGTCTTTTGCTTCCTGCTCGTTCTTGCCGAACAGTCTTTCTGCTTTCGCCGGGTTTGCACGTTTCAGAGAGTTGTAACGAACCTCACCGTCAAGGAATGCCTGATAATCTTCCATGCTCGGACCTTGGAATCAAGAGAGAACTTGTTTCCTTCAGCTGCAGGATTGAATCTGAAGTTATGCCAGTATCCAACCTTAACTGCTAATTCTTCCTCTGTCTGAGCTTTTGACATACCTTTCTTGATACCATGGTTGATACATGGAGCGTAAGCGATAATGAGGGATGGTCCCGGGTATGCCTCTGCCTCTGCGATTGCTTTGACTGCCTGATTGTAATCAGCGCCCATAGCGATCTGTGCTACGTATACATAGCCATAGCTCATTGCGATGCTTGCCATATCTTTCTTCTTGGTTTCTTTACCACCTGCTGCGAACTGTGCAACTGCACCGGTCGGAGTAGCTTTGGAGGACTGTCCGCCTGTGTTGGAGTAAACCTCGGTATCGAATACCATTACGTTGATATCTTTTCCGCTGGCAAGTACGTGGTCTACGCCGCCGAATCCGATATCGTAAGCCCATCCGTCACCACCGAAGATCCACTGGGATTTCTTAGCGAGGAAGTCTTTGTTCTTAACGATGTCTCTGCAAACGTCGCAGTCAGCGTCTTTGATTGCTTCTACAAGTTTCTCGGTTGCAGTTCCGTTGGTAGCGCCGCAGTCAAAGGTATCCAGATACTCTTTGCATGCTGCTTTTACTTCTTCCGGAGCTTTCTCGGAATTCATAACATCCTCAACTTTGGCTTTCAGGCCGCCGCGGATTGCTTTCTGAGCGAGAAGCATACCATAACCGAACTCTGCGTTATCCTCGAACAGGGAGTTGGACCATGCCGGGCCCTGTCCTTTCTCGTTTACAGTGTAAGGAGTGGACGGTGAGGAGTTACCCCAGATAGAGGAGCATCCTGTTGCGTTTGCGATGTACATTCTGTCACCGAACAGCTGAGTGATCAGTTTTGCGTAAGGAGTCTCGCCGCAGCCTGCGCATGCGCCGGAGAACTCAAGCAGCGGTTTCTTGAACTGGCTGCCCTTTACGGTATTCTCTTTGAATTTTGCTACAACGTCTGTCTTCTCTGGAAGAGCTGCTGCATAATCGAAGTATTTCTGCTCTGCTTCGTGTGCTGCAAGGCTTTCCATAGCCAGTGCTTTCACACCCTTCTTGCCCGGGCATACGTTTGCACAGGAACCACATCCGGTACAGTCAAGCTGGGAAATAGCCATTGTGAAGGTGTAGTCCGGCATACCGGTCATCGGCATGGTCTGGATGCCTTCCGGAGCTGCTGCTGCTTCTTCTGCGGTCATGGCAACCGGACGGATAACAGCGTGCGGGCAGACAAAGGAACATCTGTTACACTGGATACAGTTTTCCGGATTCCATACAGGTACGTTTACGGCGATACCACGTTTCTCGTATGCGGATGTGCCGGACGGAGTTGTTCCGTCTACGTAGTCTGCAAATGCGGATACAGGCAGGTTGTTTCCTTCCTGGGAAGTTACTTTTGCCTGGATGGTATTTACGAATTTAACAGCGTCAGCGCGGCCGCTCTCTGCATGAGTTGTGGTCAGACCTTCGTCTGCTGCATTTTTCCAGCTTTCCGGAACTGCAACTTCTTTGATCTGTTTTGCACCCTCATCGATAGCTGCCCAGTTCTTTGCTACGACATCATCACCTTTACGGCCATATGTAGCTTTTGCTGCTACTTTCATGAGTTCGATGGCTTTTTCTTCCGGAATGATCTTCGCAAGCTTGAAGAATGCAGACTGAAGAATGGTGTTGATACGGGTCGGTCCCATGCCGGTCTCGATACCGATCTTAACGCCGTCGATCACATAGAATTTAATGTTGTGGTTTGCGATGAATGCTTTTACCTGTCCCGGCAGATGCTCTTCCAGTCCTGCTTCATCCCATGGACAGTTCAGAAGGAAGGTTCCTCCGTCTACCAGCTCCTCTACCATGTGATATTTGTTCACATAGGAAGGATTATGACATGCAACAAAGTTTGCTTTGTGGATCAGGTAGGTGGATTTGATCGGTTTCTTTCCGAAACGCAGGTGAGACATCGTTACACCGCCGGACTTCTTGGAGTCATAATCGAAGTAAGCCTGAGCGTACATGTCTGTGTTGTCACCGATGATCTTGATGGAGTTCTTGTTTGCACCTACGGTACCGTCTGCGCCAAGTCCCCAGAATTTGCAGTTGATGGTTCCTTCCGGAGTTGTTACCAGAGGAGCGCCAACCGGCAGAGACAGATTGGTAACATCGTCTACGATACCAATGGTAAATCTCTGTTTCTCTGTATTTTCATATACAGCAACGATCTGAGCCGGTGTGGTGTCCTTGGAACCAAGTCCGTAACGGCCTGTGAATACCGGTGTGCTCTCGAATCTGCTGCCTTTTAATGCTGCTACTACGTCCAGGTACAGAGGCTCGCCAAGAGATCCCGGCTCTTTTGTTCTGTCCAGAACGGAAATCTGTTTTACAGTCTCCGGAATTGCATTGATGAGTGCTTCTGCGGAGAACGGACGGTACAGACGTACCTTTACAACGCCGACTTTCTTGCCTGCTGCTACGAGGTAATCGATGGTCTCCTCGATGGTATCGCAGACAGAACCCATAGCGATGATTACGTGCTCAGCGTCTGCTGCTCCATAATAGTTGAACAGTTTGTAATCGGTTCCGATTTTCTCGTTTACTTTGTCCATGTACTCCTGTACGATTGCCGGAAGAGCATCGTAGTACGGGTTACATGCTTCTCTTGCCTGGAAGAAGATATCCGGGTTCTGTGCGGATCCTCTCTGGCACGGATGGTTCGGGTTCAGGGCATGTTTACGGAATGCATCTACTGCATCCATATCTACCATGTCTTTCAGATCTTCGTAATCCCATGTTTCGATTTTCTGAATCTCGTGGGAGGTACGGAATCCGTCGAAGAAGTTGATAAATGGAACTTTGCCTTTCAGTGCTGCACAGTGTGCAACCGGTGTCAGGTCCATAACCTCCTGTACGCTGGATTCGCAGAGCATTGCGACTCCGGTCTGACGACAGGCGTAAACGTCTGAATGATCTCCGAAGATGGAAAGTGCGTGGCTTGCAAGGGCACGAGCGGATACGTTGAATACGCCCGGGAGCTGCTCGCCGGCAATTTTATAAAGGTTCGGGATCATCAGAAGAAGTCCCTGGGATGCGGTGTAGGTTGTGGTAAGAGCTCCGGCTGCCAGTGATCCGTGTACTGCACCTGCTGCTCCTGCCTCAGACTGCATCTCAGTTACCTGAACTTCCTGTCCGAAAATGTTCTTTCTTCCCTGGGTTGCCCACTCATCGGTATGCTCCGCCATAACGGATGAAGGGGTAATTGGGTAAATAGCTGCTACGTCGGTATACGCATAAGACGCATGTGCTGCAGCCTGGTTACCATCCATGGTTTTCATCTTTCTAGCCATTTGATTTTATCCTCCTTAAAAAATGATGACCAAAAATTACTTTGGCTTTTCTCAGGTTGGTGTTCTGCCGGGTTTCGGTTGCCTCCGCGCTTCGAAAAACCCGGATAAGGGCATGGCAATGCCACTATGTCCAGTATTTGAATTATAACACCGATTGGGCATTCTGTCCAGATTTTCTGTGGGTGTTCAGGGAAAAATACAAGTTTTTTACAACTTCTGGTAATTCCGCGTCGAAATTTCTCGATAAAAAAAGAAGGAACGACCCGCATATTTTTTCTCTTCTGCGGACAGTTCCTTTGCTTCTTTTATTTCTGATTCTGCGCCTCAATCTGTTCTGCGAGGTCGGTGAGATAAACCCATCTCTCGGTTTTTTCTTCCAGAGCAGCTTCGGTCTTCTCTTTTTCCACCATCAGTTCGGCGAGCTTTGCAGAGTTGGTGGCGTTTTTGAGCATCTGATCGTCAAGCGATGCAATCTTTTCCTCGAGTACAGCGATATCGTCATCGATGGTCTCGTACTCGCGCTGTTCTTTGAACGTAAATTTCAGGCGGGTCGGACGGTTCTGCTTCCAGTCATTGTTCTTTTGGCTTTGCAGGTTCGTCCGCGGACGTTTTGGACGGCGCTGCTTTTGCCGTTTCTTCCGCACTTCCGCCGAAACGGCGTTCTTTTGCTTCGAGGTAATCGGTGTAGCCGCCCTCGTACTGCAGAAGATTTCCGTTTCCGTCGAATTCGAAGATGCGGTCCACGACGTTATCCAGGAAATAGCGGTCGTGGGAAACGGTGATGACGATGCCGACGAACGTGTTCAGGAAATCCTCAAGCACGGTCAGGGTCGGGATATCAACGTTGTTGGACGGCTCGTCGAGGATCAGAACATTGGCGCCGCTCACCAGAACGGATAAGAGATACAGTCTCCGTTTTTCGCCTCCAGAGAGTTTGGAAATCGGGGTGTACTGCATATCCGGTGTGAACAGGAAGCGTTCGAGCATCTGCGATGCGCTGATGCGGCCGTCACGGGTCTGGACATACTCAGCAATATCTTTCACGTAGTCGATCACGCGCTGATTCGTATCCATGTCCGGCTCTTCCTGTGCCAGATAGCCGATGCGGATCGTGTCGCCGATTTCGATGGTTCCCGCATCCGGCAGGACTTCTCCGGTGATCATCCGCAGCATTGTGGATTTTCCGCAGCCGTTCGGGCCAATGATGCCGACACTCTGGTTCCGCAGGAAGATGTATTCGAAATCTTTCATCAGCGTTTTATCGCCGAAGGCTTTGCTGACGTTATGGAATTCAATCGTTTTCTTTCCCATGCGGGTCTCGACAGCATCCATCTCCACGACAGCGTCTGCGGTCGGTGCCGTGCCATTTTTGAGTACTTCGAGACGTTCGAGTCTGGCACGCTGTTTTGTGCTTCTTGCGCGGCAGCCGCGTTTCGCCCATTCGAGTTCCATGCGCAGGATGCTCTGGCGTTTCCGTTCAGAGGCGAGTTCCATCTCCTCGCGCTCAGCTTTCAGTTCCAGAAAACGGGAATAGTTGGAATCGTAGCTGTACATTTTTCCGTGGCTGATTTCGAGGATGCGGTTCGACACTTTATCCAGAAAATAACGGTCATGGGTGACCATAAAGACGGTTCCGCGGTAATTTTTCAGGTAATCCTCGAGCCAGGAGAGCATCGCATTGTCGAGATGGTTTGTCGGCTCGTCGAGGATCAGGACGTCAAAATCGGACGCAAGCACTTTTGCCAGGGCAACCTTGCGGCGCTGGCCGCCCGAGAGGGTGTCGAGTTTTGCGTCGTATTCGGTGATACCGAGCTGTACAAGGTTGCTCTGCACCTGCCATTCCTCCTCATCGCCGGAAAGGGCGTAGGACAGCACGGTGGCATCCTTTGGAAATTCCGGTGTCTGCGGAAGATAGGCCATTTTGAGGTTGTTCTGGCGGATAATCTGGCCGGAATCCGGGGTCTCCTCTCCTGCTACCATGCGCAGCAACGTGGATTTTCCGGTTCCATTGATTCCGACGATGCCGACCTTGTCGCCCTCCTTGCAGGCCGAAGGAAGCATCGTCAAAAATCATTTTATCGCCGAACAGTTTGCTGATGTGTTCGATGTTTGATGATATTCATTTGCACAGTTCTGCAGCGGTCTGGTTGATGACTTTTCCGTCTGCTTTACCTTTCATATCTGCCATAACGGCCTTCATGATGGCACCTTTGTTCCTGGTTGCCAGAACGTCTGCGAATTTCTCCTGGATGTAGGCTTTGACTTCGTCTGCACTCATCTGTTTCGGTGCATACTCGCTGATGACGTCATAGCGGAACTGATACTCTGCTTTTAAGTCCTCACGGGATGCCGGGCAAGTATCGATCTGCTCTTTTACGGTCTTCAGCTCTTTTAAGATGACGCGGTCTACCAGCTCCGGTTTGATGTCATCGCGGCAGCCCTCGTCGATGGCTACTTTCTTTGCTGCAGAGATCAGGGAAGAGATGGCCTCTTTTCTCGCTTTGTCTTTGGCTTTCATTGCTGCTATCATATCACTTCTTAAAGTTTCTAATTCCATGGTGTTGTTCCTCCTGTACTAAATTTTGTCCGGTTTCAAGTATAACACTTCTCTTTTTGCTTTTCCAGTCACTTTGTAGGATAGCTCCCTTATTTTCCCCACGGCAGACGGTGTTTCTTTACCTGGATTGCCTGATGCGGGCACATTTCCTGACAGCAGAAACAGCGGATGCACTTTTTATAATCGTAGACCGGCGGATTTCTGCGGCCGTTATCAAAGCGGACGGCTTTCCCTTCCACCGGGCAGCTCTCGACGCAGACGCCGCATTTTTTACATTTTTCTTCTATGATATAGGGGCGGCTCTGGAAGACCCCGAGGATCTCGAGCAGGTCGAGGGCTCCTTTTTTGCGGGCTTTGCGGCGATCGACGTTGAAGTTTGGATTTCCGTACTTTCTTTTCAGTTCTTCCTCGGATATGGTGCCATCCGCTGTCACGATTTCGATGCGGTCGTCGTGCCACGTTCCAAGGCCGAGCGTTTCCCCGTAGAGATTTGTCGGCACATACGACGGATCAAGGTTCACCAGATGGCAGAACACGGTATCCAGTGCGATCGGATCGGTGGACATAAGAAGAACTCCCATCGAAACCGGGTCGCCGGAAGTCGGACCATTGCCTTCCATTGCTACGATGCCGTCGCAGATATAGAGGCGCGGGGCGACTTTCTGATTCAACTCGATCAGCATGTGTGCGAAGCTCTCAGCGTTCGGATACTGCGTGTGGCCGAGTTTTTGTAGACGCCGCTGATGCAGCCGTACTGGTTCTTGACAGCTCCGGTGATGCGTTCCAGCGCGTGGGTTTTCATTTTGCTGACGCTGATGAGGGCGTCGCAGTCGAGTGCATCTTTCGCAATCATCAGAAATTTGCCATCGGCGGTTTCTACGCGCTCGCTCGTAAGGAAATCCTTCAGCGGAACGTTGTGTTTTTCCAGCACCTCTTTCAGCCCGGCTTCTTTTGCAATGCCCTCCGGGGTGCCAAGGCCGCAGGAATCGCCGCAGGAAATATTCTCATAGCCATTTTCCTGCAAAATCGTGATCAGGGCATCCATGACTTCCGGGTCGGTCACGACGGCACGTTCGCGTTTTGCGGAGCGGACGAGGTTCGGTTTTAATAAGATATTCTCTTCTTTTCCGACCAGAGATTCCAGGCCGCCAATTGCTTCCAATCCCTTTTGCAGGCTTTCCTTTACGCGCGCCGGCTCATAGTCGGGACAGGGCAACCACTGCCACTTTGCTTTTTTTCCATATTCACCTCATGTTTTTCTATATTTCAAAAGAAGCTGCGATCCCCTTACCGGTTCTCACAGCTTCTTCGTATATTCACACAGAATATGTTTTTACTTATGCTACTTTGCTTTTTTGCAAGCTCAGCCAGTGTTGCAAATCCTTCTGCATCGTTAACTGCCATGTCAGCCAGAACTTTACGGTTCAGCTCAACGCCTGCCAGTTTCAGACCATACATAAATTTGCTGTAGGACAGACCGTTCATTCTTGCTGCTGCGTTGATACGAGCGATCCACAGCTGACGGAACTGACGTTTTTTCTGTTTTCTTCCTGCGTAGGAGCTGGTCAGTGCGCGCATTACAGACTGTTTTGCTACTCTATACTGTTTGCTTCTGGCTCCTCTGTAACCTTTAGCCAGTTTTAATACTCTGTTATGTTTTTTCTTAGCGTTCATGCCGCCTTTAATTCTTGCCATTTCTTATTTTCCTCCTGTTCGTCTTCTTCTATGCTATATCTTATAAATACGGTAATGCTTTCTTCATGCTCTTAACATTAGTAGAATCAACAACAGTAGCTTTTCTGAGATTTCTCTTTCTCTTCTGAGATTTCTTTGTTAAGATTATGGCTCTTGTAAGCTTTATTTCTTACTAATTTTCCTGTACCTGTTTTTTTAAAGCGCTTTGCTGCTGCTCTGCAAGTTTTAATTTTTGGCATTGTTAATTCCTCCTTAAACTGTATCTCTATTATATTTAACGTTTTTCCGTTAAAAACATGGTCATGCTTCTGCCTTCCACCTTCGGCGCTTTGTCAACCGTTGCAATATCGGACAGACTCTCTGCAAATTCATCGAGGATGTATTTGCTACTGTTCATATGTGCCATCTCACGGCCGCGGAAACGAAGTGTTACTTTTACTTTGTCTCCCTTTGTAATGAACTTACGGGCTGCACCTACTTTGGTATTAAGATCATTGGTGTCAATGTTTGGAGAAAGGCGAACTTCCTTGATTTCAATTGTTTTCTGTTTTTTCTTTGCTTCTTTTTCCTTGCGGGCCAGTTCATATCTGTACTTTCCGTAGTCGATAATTTTGCAAACCGGCGGTTTCGCTGTCGGAGCAATTTTCACAAGATCCAGACCTGCTTCCTGTGCTTTCAGGTACGCATCTCTGGCAGACATAATTCCAAGCTGTTCTCCGTTCTGACCGATCAGACGAATTTCTCTGTCTCTGATCTGCTCGTTAATCATTAATTCGCTAATTGTAGTGCACCTCCATCATTATAAAAGACTGTGTTCCCGCACTTTCGCGGCTTAACATAAATCAAAATTGGCTCACCGGACCAATTTTGATATGCAACGCAAGAAAAGTGGATAGACAGACTATCCACTTAACATTGTACATAAATCTCTACACAAAGAGAACTTAAGATCAATATTGGACCGTAGTCGCGTGTTTGCGCTAGGGTGAGAGTGGATACTCTACTTTCTTTTTCTCATACTATTGCAGTATAGCACTCTCCCATCCTGTTGTCAATACTGATTTTCGCATTTTTTCGTATTTATTTCCCGCAGCCACAGCGGAAGGAGCTGCACTCGGTTTCCTGGCAGCTGCATGCGCTGTCTCCGGCGATATGGATGTCTCCGGCTTCGCATTTACAGTTGTCGTTAAAGGTACAGTTCTGCGCCTTGCAGTCGACACCGATTTTCGTACAGCCGCAGCCGGTGGAGTTGGACATCGTGCCCTCACCGCGCTCCTTGAAGCTCTCGCAGCACGTTTCCATGGAGCTTTTGGCTCCGCTTCCGCCTACGCGGATATCTCCTTTGGAACAGAGCTCGTTCTGGTTGTAAACACAGGTCATAGCGGAACAACTTAATGCTGGCATAATAAATTACCTCCTGAAATTTAGTTTTCTGCGGTTTCGCCCGCATAGAAACCATTATTTCCAAGAGGTAATTTTTTATGCCTTATTTATTTGATAATACCAGTGTCCAAAGTTTGGAAATCCGACGCAAGCAAAGCTTGCACGAGGATTTTTAAATTTTGGACACGCCAAAACATGAGTAAGTAGCCATTTTTCGAAGAAAAATGAGCGGAGTACGAATGTTTTGAAGATTGCGGGAGTACGAAGTACGGAGCAATCTGGTATCATAGGTGTCAATTTTTTTTGACATCCTACCTTATTTATTTTCTTTTGTTTCAACAGTAACTGGGCGGTTAACGCGGCCTGCGATTTCTTCTTTGATATCTGCGATAAACTGCTCCAGGCTTCTCTGGCCTTCATCACCTGCAAAACGGCTTCTGACAGATACAAGACCTGCCTCTTCCTCTTTTGCTCCGGCGATCAGCATGTATGGAATCTTCTGTCCCTGTGCCTCACGGATCTTATATCCGATCTTCTCGGAACGGGTATCCATCTCTGCGCGGATGCCTGCCTCATGAAGGGCGTCCAGAACCTTCTTGCCGTAATCTGCGTATTTGTCGGAGATTGGCAGAACCTTTACCTGTACCGGTGCAAGCCAGGTTGGGAATGCACCTGCAAAGTGCTCGATCAGGATACCGATGAAACGCTCAACAGAACCGTAAACAACACGGTGGATCATAATCGGACGATGTTTCTCTCCGTCTGCTCCTGTGTATTCCAGTTCGAATCTCTGCGGCAGCTGGAAGTCAAGCTGGATGGTACCGCACTGCCACGTTCTTCCGATGGAGTCTTCCAGATGGAAGTCGATCTTCGGGCCATAGAATGCGCCGTCGCCTTCGTTGACTACATAGTCAAGGCCAAGATCATCGAGTGCGCCACGGAGACCTTCGGTTGCTACCTCCCAGTCCTCATCGCTTCCCATGCTGTCTTCCGGACGGGTGGACAGCTCTACGTGATATTTGAATCCGAACAGTTTGTAAACCTGGTCAATCAGGTTTGCAACGCCTTTGATTTCGTCTTTGATCTGCTCCGGTGTCATGAAGATATGGGCATCGTCCTGGTTGAAGCAGCGTACACGCATCAGGCCGTGCAGCTGGCCGGATTTCTCATGACGATGTACCAGACCAACCTCTGCCAGACGCAGCGGCAGATCACGGTAGGAACGAGGCTCGGATTTGTAAACGAGAACGCCGCCCGGGCAGTTCATCGGTTTGATTGCATAATCTTCATCGTCGATGACGGTGGTATACATGTTTTCTTTGTAGTGATCCCAATGACCGGAGGTCTCCCACAGGCGACGGTTCAGGATGATCGGTGTGGAGATTTCTACGTATCCTGCTTTTCTGTGGATTTCACGCCAGTAATCCATCAGTGCATTTTTCAGATCCATTCCTTTTGGAAGGAAGAACGGGAATCCCGGGCCGTCCTCACTCATCATAAACAGGCCGAGCTCTTTTCCGAGTTTTCTGTGGTCACGTTTCTTTGCTTCCTCGATCATGTGGAGGTACTCTTCGAGCTCTGCTTTCTTTGTGAATGCAGTTCCGTAGATTCTCTGCAGCATCTTGTTTTTCTCGCTGCCCTCTCCAGTTAGCGCCTGCAAGGCTGGTCAGTTTGAAGGCTTTG
>ENA-OQEG01000047-OQEG01000047.1-human-gut-metagenome-genome-assembly--contig:-NODE-47-length-12530-cov-1.087882_pt1 | contig 12530 bp, 14 predicted proteins | sample MGYA00242793_ERZ504631 | MGnify/ENA primary metagenome ERZ504631 (study PRJEB26092, sample SAMD00036338) | human gut metagenome | host: Homo sapiens | study: EMG produced TPA metagenomics assembly of... | reverse complement strand
ATGAACGTTCCCATTTTACACATCCTCCTCCCGTCTCGATTACAACCCGCCCTGTGCAATACCAAGGCACGCTGCTGCCCTCCTGAAGCTGACCTTCGACATCAGCGCACCAGTCGGTACAAACAGAATCCTCTTCCACTCTCCGTTTTCCAGCTTCGGCAGCAGATACTCCGCCAGCACCGATGCCGCACAGCCGCAGCCGCTTCCGCCCGCGCCGGTGTCCTGTTTTGCCGGGTCGAAGATCAGCATGCCGCAGTCACTGTGCTGTTCCGAGATATCGTATCCTTTTTTCTTCAGCAGCTCCAGCAGAATTTCCCGCCCCACAACGCCGAGATCTCCCGTCACAATGCGGTCGTAATCGGCCGGTTCCCGGTTGAAATCGACGAGGTTCTGTGCAATCGTATCGCACGCAGCGGGGGCCATGCAGGCGCCCATGTTCTGGTTGTCTTTCAGCCCGTAATCAATGATTTTTCCCGTCGTAGCGCCCGTGATTTTCACTCTGCTCTTCGTTTTTCCAAGCACACACGCGCCGCTTCCCGTCACCGTCCAGCTCGCGGACGGCGGGCGCTGGTTTCCGTAGGCGAGCGGAAAACGGAACTCCTTCTCCGCCGTTCCAAAATGGCTCGATGTCACCGCCAGCACCCGGTCACCGTATCCTCCTGCGACTGCCATCGCGCCAAGCGAAAGCGCCTCTCCCATCGTCGAGCAGGCACCGAACCAGGCCGTAGAGCGGGCAGTTCAGATCCACCAGGCCGAACGATGATGCGATTGACTGTGCCAGAAGATCGCCCGCAAAAATCATGCGGATCTGCTCCGGCCTCACATTGGCTTTCTGCATTGCCAGCTTCGCGGTGGCAAGCTGCAGTTCACTCTCGCCCTCCTCCCAGCTCTCCTGCCCGCACATCGGGTCCGAAAGCGTGTGCGAAAAGTATTCGCCCAGCGGTCCATCCTTTTCCTTTTCTCCTACAATCGCCGCGCTGCCCTCGATATAGACGGCTTTGGCAAACGAGATGCTCTGCTTTCCTGTCATCTGTCTCATCGGCAAATTCCTCCGTTTTCTTATTTTGCGTCTTACCATTTCTGACCTTCAGTATTTCCGTTTTTTCCATTCTTACGCATGATTTTCCTGTTTTAGGGAACTCTGTACGCTGTAGCACAAAAATCCTGTTTCAGAAACTTTTAGAGGAATCTTTTTCATGAGTGAAATGCTGTATCTTCAGACGGAGCGGAATATCAAAATCACCAGTCCCGTCGTGACGCTCGGCGATGTGGCGCAGCTTTCCTGTTCAGACGGCGCTGTCCTCGCCCGCAATCAGGTCCGCCGCGTGGCGCATCTTCCCGATGACGGATACGGACGCTACGTCTGCTCCGCCTCCACCCTCGTCCGCCTCGTCACGGAGGCCGAGGAGCACGTCGATGTCACCCACATCGGCGAGCCGAATTTTATTTAACGTACGAGGATCCGCGTCAGAAAAACACCTGGATCAGCTGGTGCAAAACGATTCTGGTCGGCATCCTTACGTTTATCGGAACTGCGTTTTCCATTATGACCTTCCACACCGACATCGGCGTCCGCGAGCTGTTTTTGGATGTTTACACCCGTTTTCTCCCGCAGATGACGCCCGGATTTTCGGTGCTGGAAATTTCATATTCCATCGGCATCGGCCTTGGCGTCGTGCTCTATTTCAACCATTTCGGACGGCGGAAATTCACGCAGGACCCGACGCCGCTCGAGGTGGAAATGCGGGTCTACGAGGATGATATCGATACGACCATTATCGAACAGAACGACCGCTCCGGTAAAGGAAAGGAGGCTTTTCATGCGAATCCTGCCAGAGATCCTGCTGATCACAGCCGGTCTTAGCCTTGGCTTTTTCATCGCGAGCGGCCTTGTCGCGCTTGTGATCGGTCTTGGCATCGTGACACGGTACGCCGGCATCACAAAGACAGCAGGGAGCCTGCGTTTTTACGAATGCTGCTGTATGGCCGGGGCGCTGTTCGGCGATCTTTTCTCGCTTGGCACCTTCTCGTTTTCCCTGCCCTCCTGGACGGCCGGTGTGTTCTGGCTTTTTGCGGGCATTTATCTGGGAAGCTGGATCATCGCGCTCGGCGAAGTCGTCAACCTGTTTTCGATCCTCTGCCGCCGGATCGGACTGACGCGCGGACTGCCGTTTGTAATTCTCTGCATGGCGGCAGGGAAAATCGCGGGCTCTCTCTATTATTTTGCAAGTGGATTTCAATAAGAACTGGAGGTAAGATGTGATGCAGAGTTTAAAAAGTGAACGGGCAAAAAAAGAATACGAACAGTTTGTCAAAGAGGTGACGCCAAAGCAGAATCTCTTCTGCAATATGGCAAAAGCCTTTATCGTCGGCGGTCTGATCTGTGTCGTGGGGCAGATTCTGCTCCATATCGGCAAAACGCAGTTCTCGCTCAGCAAAGATGACGCCGGCTCCTGGTGCTCGCTGATTCTGATCCTTAGCAGTGTGATTTTAACCGGCCTCAACATCTATCAGAAAATCGTCACCTTTGCCGGCTGCGGTGCGCTCGTCCCGATCACCGGCTTTGCCAACTCGGTTGCAGCTCCTGCGATTGAATATAAAAAAGAAGGAACAGGTCTTCGGCATCGGTGCGAAAATTTTCACCATCGCCGGACCTGTCATTCTGTACGGTGTCTTTGCAAGCTGGCTGCTCGGCTTTCTCTATTGGCTGTGGACCGCTGCCGGGAACTGGTTTTAAATCAGTTCCGCAGCGCTTCCGCCTCTTCTTTTGTGCAGCCCTCGCGGCTGTAACGGGCTTTTTCATAGCCGTCGTGCAGCCGTCTCATGCCGTCGCCGGAAAGCTCGTTTCTCTCTTCCAGCTCCGCCGGGGTTTCGGCTCCGGTCGGCTGGTATTTTCCGGCTTTTTTGATCGTTTTTTTATACTTCCGGCGGATACGCATATTCGGGGAGAGATAGCCCTCTTTCTTTTCCCGCCGCCACGGCAGATTTTCCCGTTCGTCGTTTCCCTGATGCAGGAAGAGAACTTCGTCCTCCTCATCCTCTGAGAAGGCTTTTCCCGCATTTTTTACGCTCTGGTAAATCGCCCGCAGAACCGCGATTCCGACGGCAACCATCACAAGATACATGACCGCCGTAAAAAGATTCTGGATCCACTGCGGCATCGGTTTGTACTCTTTGTCCCCCAGCATATCGGACAGATCGGCCTGCTCCATGCCCTGCGGCGCCTCGGCCTCCGGTGTTTCGATCGTAAGATCGCTTTCCAGCTCTTTCGGCTCATATCCTGCGATCGCTCCGCAATCGGATCCTTTCCGTAGAGCGCCGATGGGAGCACGAACAGTACCAGAAGGAGTACTGCAATTTTCAGGATCAGTTTTCCCGTCCGCTGCATCGTCTCCACCGGGAGATTGGCGATTTTCTGATGGTCACGGATGAACCCGTGCATGCCGTCGAGGTACTGGCAAAAGAAGCACAAGAATACATCTGCAAAGAAAAAACCAGTAGATCAGATGCCAGTAGAACGGCATTTTCATCAGCACACCGATCACATACTGTATCATAAACCAGAGAAAATGAAGGGGCTTTGGCTCATCGAGGAGCGTCGGGATCTCCCACGCTTCCATATCCGCCAGCGGCATTGAGCCGGCCGGCAGTTCCTGCGCTGCTTTCTTTAACTGGCCTTTGCGGATTCTGACATAGCCGCGGATCAGGAAAATCACAGCGGCCATAAGACCCGTCATCACGCCGGAAAGGCTCTCCAGAAATGCAGGAGAAATACCGTTCTCAAACTTGTTTTTTCCATCGTTTGCCGCCGCAGCCGCTTCAATTACCGCTGCCGCCTGCACACTGAACAGGGAACAGAAAAATTTCGCTGCCAGATACGTCACCGCGCAGACCGCAATTCCGCCAAGCAGAAACTGCCAGAGTGCTTTCGTTTTCCGGATCAGAATCCAGCTTGCGGCGGCCGGAATCAGCAGCAATAAGGATATGGCGCAGAAATACAGCGCCTCCCTTCCCGTCAGCCCCAGAAAACCGGCGGCAAAGCCATAGATGCCGGCGAATAAAAGCCAGACATGAAGCCAGGTCAGCGGGATCTGTACCGGTGTCTTTTTTATTTCCATGGTTTCACCTCCCAGCCGATTGCGGTGTACGCACGGTTCTGCTCCGACGGAACTTCTTCGCCCGGCAGATACGGAATCACCCACAGCACCTGGTTCTGCGCACCGGAGAGCAGATGAAGCGCCTCACGGACCTCATCGGTTCTGTTTTTGGATACGACAACGTAGGTGTGGCCGGTGAGCTCTTTTTCCGCCTCTTTGTGCAGAAACTCCGCGCTGCCTGTGAGATTGCCCCCAAGCTGCACGCACGCCAGTTTCCGGTTCAGCTCCGCTGTTTTTCCGGCGCCCGCTGCCAGATGGACACGCAGCTCCTCGCCGGTCTCCTCATCTTTCGCATTGCTCTTCACCCACAGATTCATCTTGTTTTTCACCATCCGCGCCGCAAGCGAAGACGTGATGCGGATGCTCTCCTCGACCTGCGCTTCCTCGCGCAGAATGTTGGCGTCCTCGATATCGAGAAGCACCGTAACTTCCACGCTCGTCGTCGCGTCAAACTGATTGACCATCAGATCTCCCATCCGTGCCGACGATTTCCAGTTGATGCGGTTCATCGGGTCTTCTTTCCGGTAATCGCGGATACCGGAAAATTCAAACGGGTCCTCGTACAGGCGATTCCGTGACAGAACCATGCCCGACACGGCACGGCAGATCATCTGAATCCGTGCAGTATCGACCTGGCGCGGGTAAACGTACATCTGTGTCTGCTGCGGGTAATCGCTGTAAAGACCCTCCCGGAAAAAAAGATCGTACGCTACGGCATGCGCACCGGTGATCTCGTAGAATCCTCGTTTTTTCGCCTGAAACGGCAGTGTTCTCGTGACCTGCTGATGAAACAGGAACGAAAAGACATCGCGTTTGTAGCTCTGGTCGGTGATGCTCGCGTTTGCTTTTGCCTCGCGGTCGAATTCCAGATTGCGGCTCATCGAAATGCCAAGCTCGAGTGCCGGAATCGGCAGCAGTTTGTCGTTTACGACGACCTCTTTTAACGTACTCTCCTCGCCCTCATAGATCGCAGAATCCTGGAAGCTGACCTGGATTTTCAGATTTTTCTGCCAGTTTTTCTGGTACAGCTTTTTCTGCAGAAACCAGGCAAGCGCCATTCCAAATAGTAATAAAAGAAGCATAGTCCGTTACCTTCCTGACCAGTTTTCGGTCGGCAGATCGATGCGGTTTAAAATTTCCTCGATCACCGATTCTGCGGCTCTTCCGTCGTCTGCGCCGATCTGCATGGTGAGACGGTGTGCGAGTACCGGAACAGCCACGGTCTTGAAGTCCTCCGGCACAACGTAGTTTCGTCCCTGCACCAGCGCGTGGCCCTGTACGGCACGTAAAAATGCGAGTGTTCCACGCGGGCTCACACCGCTTGACAATCTTGCTGTTGACTCTCGTCTCCTGTACGATGCGGACGAGATACTGTACCAGTTCCGGATGCAGGTAGACTTCTTTACACGCCTCCTGCAGGGTACGGATTTCTTCTTTTGGGCAGACAGACGACAGCTCGGCGAGCGGCTCCTCGGTCAGGAAACGGGCGATCATCTGCGTCTCTTCCGCCGGGCTTAATGCTTCCATCGAAAGTTTCATTAAAAAACGGTCCATCTGCGCCTCCGGCAGCGGGAAGGTTCCGAGCGTCTCGAGCGGGTTCTGCGTGGCGATGACGAGGAACGGCTCCTCGAGCGGCCGTGTCACACCGTCCACGGTGATCTGGCGCTCAGCCATGCACTCGAGAAGGCTGCTCTGCGTCTTCGGCGTTGCACGGTTGATCTCATCGGCAAGCAGAATGTTGCAGAAGGCAGGGCCTTTCGAAAAGACGAACTCTCCGCTTTTGGCATCAAAATAATTGAGACCGGTAACATCGGACGGCAGTAAGTCCGGTGTGAACTGGATGCGGCCGAACTCTGCCTCGACGGATTTCGCAAGGGATTTCGCCATGACCGTTTTTCCTGTCCCTGGGACATCCTCGAGCAGGATATGACCTTTGGCAACAAGGCAGGTCAGGACAAGCTCGATCGTGCGCTCGTTTCCGATCATGACCTTTGCGATATTTTCTTTTAATTGCTGCAATACATTATTTTCCATGTTTTGCTTCCTCCAATAGTAAGATTTAATAAAAAAATCCACCCCTCGCTGCTCTGTTTTGTAAGAACAGCACGATAAATTTATTTTACAGCACATATTTTCGGAATACAAGCAGAAAAAGGACGATGCTGTACATACTTTTCACAGCATCGCCCTTTACGGTTTCTTCTATATCTATATTAGATTTCTCTCCTACAGTGCTTTCCGGTACAGCGCCTCGATGTCCTGCTGACGGGACGCTCTCGGGTTGACGGCGATGTTTCCGCTCTTCATCGCATCTACCGCCATCGGCACGATTTTGCTCTCGATCTCCTCTGCTGTCACTTCTTTTCCCTTTGCCGCCTGGCGGATCGCATCGGTCAGGCTGGCCGGGATTCCGATGGCTGCGGTCAGCTCGCGGATCGCGCCGACCAGCATCATTGGCTCAAATTCATCGGCGTATGCCGGGATTTCGCTGATGTAGTTGTAGATCTTCAGATATCTTCCATGGTCTGCCAGTGCATTGTACTCTGCGATGACCGGAAGCAGAAACGGCATTTGCCCACGCCGTGCGGCAACATCGAAGAAGGCGCTCACAGGATGACTCATTGCATGGACATTTCCAAGTCTTGCGTAGGAAAATGCAATACCCGCAAACAGCGAACCGGTCTGCATCGCCTCTGCGGCTTCGAGATCGGTTCTGCGCGCCACGAAACGGCGGATATTTTTACCGATCAATTCCATCGCTTTTTCTGCCATGGCATCGGAGAACGGAGATGCGGCTGTGGAAATATAAGCCTCCTCCGCATGGATAAAAGCATCGATACCGCAGGCTGCCGCAACGGATGCCGGAGCGGAAGTTAAAAGTTCCGGATCGAGAATGGCATACTCCGGCAGAAGTTCATAGCTGAATACGGTCAGCTTGTAATCTCTGCTGTGGTCGGTGATCACGGAAAATGCGGTCACCTCGGAGCCGGTTCCCGCAGTCGTCGGAATGGCAATCAGCGGGACAATTTTTCCCGGCACTTTGTGTGCGCCTCGTATTCCGTGATGCTTCCGCCGTATTTTGCCGTCACACCGACGGCCTTTGCTACATCCATCGGAGAACCGCCGCCGAGTGCTACGAGAAAGTCTGCGCCGGAAGCAAGATAGCTCTCGGTTGCTTTTTCTACTGTCGTCACAGACGGATTCGCCTCAATATCTGTGAAAATATCGGCTGCGATGCCTGCCGCTTTCAGGCTGTCCGCTGCTTTGTCCACAACGCCCATTTTTTTCAGGGTAGGACCGGAAAGAATCATCGCATGGGTTCCGCCCATCTTCTTGGCACACTCCGGCAGTTTGGCAAGCGTTCCTGCTCCGACAATAATATTCTGTGGAATCGAAAATTCGAATGGATTCATCTTATTTTTCCCCTTTCTTTCAGAAAGCGTGCCGAAAATTTTTCTTTCCGACACGCTTTGTTTTATCCTATCTCAGCTTCAGCCAGCCATTTTGGCAAGAACACGGTCGATCGCTGCATCGATAACAACGTCGAGTTCCGCATCGTCTGCCTCCGGCATCAGGGACGCTGCGTCCTCGTCGGAGATCAGCTCGATCAGACTGCCGAACTTCTCTTTATATTTGAACTTGCAGACTGCAAAGAATACAACACCGAGGAGGCTCCAGCCGCCTACCATCAGCACTCCTGCCATACCAGTGTTCCGCCGGAACCAGGAATGCAGTAAACAAGCACCATGCATCCGGACATCAGAACTGCCATCGTTCCAACAAATTTGTATGCCGGAACACGGTACGGACGCGGCATATCCGGCTCTTTCTTCCGCAGGATCAGGAAGGAAAGAGATACCATACAGTAGGCAAGACAGCATCCAAAGTTACCTGCATCACAGATCCACACCATCATGCCTCGTCCTGCAAACGGAGCCAGCATAGTCAGCGCGCCGATCAGGAACAGGGCGTTGATCGGAGTTTTGTGCTGCGGATGAAGCTTTGCGAACATCGGCGGAATCATGTAGGATTCAGCCAGTAGGGTACAGGGCACGGGAACCGCCGACATAAAGGAGTTCCAGGATGTGATGATACCGCACATACCGCCGACGATGATGACTTTTGCCATAACCGCTGTACCAAACGCTTTCGCCATCGCATCTGCTGTGACAAGTCCGGTTCCTGCTTCCGAGCTCAGGATTTCGGACGGGTTCAGCACATAGCCGACAGCCAGGATAACACAGGAATAGAAAACAACAGCGAGTACAACGGAGAGAATCATCATTTTACCGATTTTCTTTAACGGAACGTTGATTTCCTCTGCTGCCTGCGGGATAACGTCAAAGCCGATGAAGAAGAACGGGGTAACAACAGCAACTTTGATGATGTTCTGGAACATCGTTCCGGTGCTCTCGCCGACGAACATCTGTCCCTGCAGATTGCTGGAATCTCCGTTGATCACGGATGCCACAATCAGAAGGATACCAGCGCCGCCGATGATACAGGTAAGGACCGTCTGCAGAACGGCTGCTGTTTTTGCGCCCAGCACATTGATCAGTGTGATGAGGAACGCTACAATAACGGCTACGGCTACCCAGGAAGCATAGATATCAAATCCTGCCACGCTGTACATATAGCCTTTCAGGAATCCCGGCCACAGATACGTGATGATGGTTGGGAAGGCGCACGCCTCGAAACACGTAACACTGACATATCCTAAAATAATCGCCCAGGTACAGATGAACGAACCGTTCGGGCCCATCGCCTTGTAGCTGAAGACGTGCTCGCCGCCGCACTGCGGCATCGCTGCAGTCAGTTCTGCGTAAGTCAGTCCGATGAAGAAGATCATGACACCGCCGATCACAAACGCAATTGAAGCTCCGACAACGCCGCCCTTCTGAATCCAGCTTCCTGAGGATACGACCCAGCCCCAGCCGATCATGGCTCCGAAAGCGATGACGAGAATATCCCATGCACCTAATACTTTGTCAAATTCTGATTTTTTCTGTTCCATGGCTTATTCCTCCCCGCTTCCGTATTTCTTCTGAATCAGTTCCTCGAGATATTCCGCTGTGCCCTCCACACCAAGGAATGCACTGTTGATCAGAATGTCTCGGTTGTGCCGGTCTCCGCGGTTGCTGCCGGTCAGCGCCAGATGACGCTTGTGATACCGTTTGTCCTTCTCGAGCAGCAGAATTTTTGCATCGCTCTCGGAAAGGCTGTGGCTCTTCATGATATTCTGAATGCGGATCTCATCCGGTGCATAGATAAAAGCCCGGAGGAGCTTGATATCTTTGCTGTCCTTTAAGATGTAATCCGCGGATCGTCCGATGATGACGCAGGCCTCTTTTTCTGCCAGTTTCCGGATGATCTGCTTCTGTACATGAATCGCACGCTCGGTCAGGTCCGCATATTTTGAGAAGGATCCACGGACATCGCCCTCGGCTCCTTTTCCGGCAATCGTACCGCCCTCTTCTACACGGTTCATGATGTCTTTCGGAATTCCGACTTCTTCAATAATCTGATCCACCAGATCGCGATCGTAGAACTTAATTCCGAGATCCTCCGCAATTTTCCTGCCGATGGCATTTCCTTTGGCTCCGTACTCGCAGCCGATTGTGATAACCAGATGTCCCATACCGTTTTCCTCTCACATTTAATTTCTCTGTTTTACCTGTTGTTTCCGATTCACAGAATGAAAAGAAAAACAGGACAGGGTCGAAGCATGGTTCTTTGCTTTTTGACGTCCTTGTCCTGTTCTTTTCACGCTATGAGATTTTTCTTTGTTTCTATAAGAATTCTTTATTTTTCCAGAGCTTTTACGGTTTCTTCGATGATAGCAACTGCCTTGTCGCAGTCCTCCTCGGTTACGATAAGCGGAGGGATCAGACGAATGATGTGCGCTCCGATGGCGGTGATCAGCAGATGGCGGTCAAGGCAGCCATGTTTGACTTCTACGCCGCTGATGGTATCATCAAACTCTACGCCGACCAGCAGTCCCTGATGTCTGACTTCTTTGACATGCGGCAGTTTTGCTAATTTTTCTGCGAAGTAATCACCGACTTTCTTTGCATTTCCGGCAAGGTCGCGGTCGATCAGTTCGTTGACTTCTGCCAGTGCTGCTGCACAGCTGACTGGATGGCCGCCGAAGGTAGTTCCGTGAGATCCCGGGGTAAAGGCTTTTGCTACTTCAGCTGTTGCGCAGATTGCGCCAATCGGCATTCCGCCGCCAAGACCTTTTGCCATGGATACGATATCCGGTTTGATGCCGTAGTTCATGTAAGACATTACCGCACCGGTTCTGCACCAGCCGGTCTGTACTTCATCAATCAGAAGCAGCATGTCGTTCTCATCACAGAACTTCCGGAGTCCCTGCATGAACTCTTTCGTTGCCGGATGAACACCACCTTCGCCCTGTACCGGCTCAACCATGATGGCGATGGTGTTTTCGGTACATGCATCTTTGAAGGCCTGCAGATCATTGTACGGTGCGTAGGAGAATCCGTAGGTCATCGGTCCGAATCCAACCTGGCATCCGTTGCCCGGCTGACCGGTTGCAGACATGGCACCGAAGGTTCTTCCATGGAAGCCCATCTTTGCGGTTACGATGTGGTAACGGTTCGGGCCGTATTTCTCGATGCCGTACTTTCTTGCCATTTTGATCATGGCCTCGTTCGCCTCGGTACCGGAGTTCTGATAGAAGATCTTGTCCATGCCGATGGTCTCGCAGACTTTCTCAGCAAGCAGTGCCTGCGGGATGGTGTATGGATAGTTGAATGTATGCATGATATCGTCGAGCTGCTCTTTTGCTGCAGCAACAACTTTCGGGTTTCTGTTTCCGGCGTTGTTTACGGCGATGCCTGCGTAAAAGTCAAGATACGGCGTTCCGTTTTCGTCGTACATGTACATCCCCTCTGCGGTTTCTGCAAGGAAATCGAAACGCTCGTAGGTCTCGATCATGTACTTGTTTACTTTGTCTTTGATGTCCTGAACCGTTAATCCTGTGTCTTTTAATCTCATAGTGTTATCCTCCCATAGCGTTGAAAAGATTTTTTAAATAAAAAACAAAAAAGCAAAGACTACTCGTTGGTAAGCGTCTTTGCTTTGTTTTTCGTTTATTATTTTGTACAACCATACAATAGCACCACTCCCTATATTTGTCAATTACTTTTTTTAAAAAAGTTTTTTATTTTTGCTTTCCTTTAACACCCGCTTTTCTATTCTTTTTTGATGTTTTTTCGTCTTCCACCGTATTTTTTTTCATATCCGTTGTTTTTTATTCTGATGTTCCAGTGGACTTCTGTCCATTATATTGAACAGTTCATTCAAAAAAAGAAAGCCTGTTATTCTGCGGCTTTTAGTGATAGTCGAGAAAGAAACACATGCAGCTCGTCTTCTCCGTCCCTCTGTTGCGGTAGATGTGGGTCTGGTCTGTCTCGAAACGGAATGCCTGCTTCAAGTGGATCTCATGCTCTTTTCCATTGCACTCCACGGTCATCACGCCGTCTGTCACCACCAGGTACTCTCTTGTTTTCTCTCCGTGGCCGCCGCTCACATACGTTCCGCCCGGTTCGATGTCGATGCGGTAGATTTCCACAAGCCGCGTGTCCTCATACGGAAAGCACGTCCACACAGTGTACTGCCCCTCCAGCTCTTTCGTCGGAACCAGATTCTCCGGTGTCACAAGATAACTATCCACCAGCGGCGTTGCAATCAGCTCCTGAAATTCAATCCGCAGGCCGCTCGTAATCTTCCCGAGCACGCCAAGCGACGGGTTCGCCGTTCCCTTTTCGATCTGCGAGAGCATACTCTTGCTGACCCCGGTCTGCTCTGAGACCTGGTCGAGACTCATCCCTTTCGACTGCCGGATCCGTTTCAGATTGACCGCCACATTTTCTGTCAGATATCCATGTTCTTCTACCTGCTTCTTCGTATTCGCTCATTGTAGCACACCTTCCTCCGATATTCCAGTGAATATTTTTAAACTTTCTGCCGCCTTTCCCCGCTTCGCCTTTCTTTTCTTCCTTTATCCGCCCGGGTTTCAGGCACTTTTCTCTGCCTTTCCCAGGAAAAGCGCCCTTCCGCCGGATTTGTATTTTTGTCAGACCTTTTCCATCCGCATCTGCCGCAGAATCTTCTTTTCCATCCGCGACACCTGCACCTGCGAAATCCCCAGTTTTCCGGCGATCTGCGCCTGCGTCATGTCCTGAAAATAGCGCATGTAGATGAGCTGCCGCTCCTTCGCGGGCAGTCGTCCCAACCAGCTCTTCCAAGAAAATCCGGTTCAGCAGCTTTTCCTGCCCGTTCTCTTTTTCCGGAATGCGGTCCATCAGAGAAATATCGTGGTTTTCCCCCTGATAGATGGTCTTCTGA
>ENA-OQEG01000045-OQEG01000045.1-human-gut-metagenome-genome-assembly--contig:-NODE-45-length-12719-cov-0.910419_pt1 | contig 12719 bp, 15 predicted proteins | sample MGYA00242793_ERZ504631 | MGnify/ENA primary metagenome ERZ504631 (study PRJEB26092, sample SAMD00036338) | human gut metagenome | host: Homo sapiens | study: EMG produced TPA metagenomics assembly of... | reverse complement strand
TTCCAAGACACAAAACAGCTGCGAAATATTTATATTTGACATATTTTGACGATATATACAAGGGAGGAATCCAATATGTTTGTAAAAGTAAAAAAGAATAATGGTGGTTTCTCTCTGGTGGAGCTTATAGTAGTGATAGCGATATCTGTCGTACTGATAGGCGCGGCAACCATATCCATTCGCTCGGTCATGGGTGTTGAGGTGAAGCAATGTGCCAGAAATATTGAATCGATAATTAACAAAACAAGAGTTACCTCTATGGGAAAGGACAGCGCAGTTCTTAAGATATACAAGGCATCAGATGGTGCCTACTATTATAAGATGACTATAAATGGTACGGAATCTGATCCGAGTAAAATCGGAAAGAGCAGGATTGAAGTATACTATTCCATGAATGATGATTATAGTGGCAAGACACAATTGAACGTCTCTGACAGTATAGAACTTCAGTTCGACAGAAGCTCAGGTGCACAAAAGCCGGATACTAACGGCAAGTACTGCAGCCGTATCTGGGTTCAAAAAAACAGCACCGAGAAGGTTATCACGATATACAAGGAGACTGGCAAGGTGGTATGTGAGTAATTTACATAGTTTAATGATGAATATTTTATTTTGACGCAAGGCTGTTATAAGGTTATATGATGAAATCGGAGAGGAAGATGAACCATGAAACTTTTAAGGCGCATGAACAAATCAAATAATAGGAAAAACAGTGGCTTTACACTTGTTGAGCTTGTCATTGTAATGGCGATAATGGGAATACTGGGTTTGGCTGTTGTGGGCTTTATCGGTACGAGCACGAAGCAGTATAAATACGCTTCAAAGGATGTAGATTTACAGTATGAGGCACAGCTTACGATGAATCAGATAGGAGACCTGATAATTGATGCGCAAAAGGGTGTCAAGTATGAGCCTGCTACAGTGGCGGCACCGGTTGAAGTGGCATCAGTAAACCCTGAGGCAGGTTATATTGCAACTGCATCAGCGGAAGAAGCGTCATCCGAAGAAGCATCATCTGAGGAAACATCATCCGACAGCAAGCTGATTATTTACAACAAGGATTGTACATACAATATCATATACAGACCATCAGAGCACAAAATCTATCTGCGAAAGGATACACTTGATCCTGCAACAGGTGCGGTGAAGGCTGATGGTCAGGGCAAGGAGTCACTTATGGCAGAAAATGTAATAGGCTTTACACCTGATTTAAGTGAGGCAGAAAGCAAGAACTCTGTCGGACTTGTTGTGGACTTTAAGGCAGGAGACAAGAAGTATACTTCAAAGCAGAACTTCACTATGCGCAATAAGGTACCGACCGGAGCAGACGTGGAGTATGTGGCACCGGTAGAGCCGATTTCTGTACATATATATTATGGTGGCAGAGATGTTTCTGGTCAGAGCATTTCATATGTCAGAAGAGATAATAGCAATGTCCTTGAATTTACATCTAAAATATTGGGTGGAAATAATCCAAGCCAAGAGGTTATATGGTCATACACCGGCAGGGCTGCTGATGGGAATGGAACAACGTTTAATTCTTCCGGAAATACAGCAAAATTATCTATCGCAGAGAATGAAACATCAAAGCAGTTTGTGGTTAAGGTGACTTCAAAAGAAGATACTTCCAAATATACATCTGTAACGATAAATGTGGTTGATACACGTAATTGGCTGACTACGGAGGGAATATATGGACTTAATGGAGGAAATACTGAAAAAACACATATAAATCCGTATGAGGTAAGAAATAGTGGTATAGCATATGATGTGAATAACTTTGAATGGCACATTGAGACTTATTCGTTGGAAAATGGAATAGAAAGTCCAAGTAATGATATAGAGGAGTTTGCAGGAGAGCAGGCTGATTATAAAGGTGGAAAAATATTTACATACCATATAGAAGACAGTTGGGTTTTTGGGCATGAACATGAAGCAACCAAGGAACTAAGCATGACATCAGAGGTCAGTATTCCAGGGAAACATTATAGAATATATGTTTGGGTAACCTTGAAATCAGATCCGAGTATTTCTTCTAATGTAGTTACTTTTAAATATGACAAATAACAAAAGGAGCAATCGCAATGAGACAAAATTAAGAAAAAAAATAGTGGTTCCAATATCGCTCACACTTACAGGATGTCTCGTTGTGGCAGCTTTTGTGCTGAATGACAGCCTTACAAAGGTCGATGCAAATGTAGCGTTCAATGGAATATCTGATATAGTCAGCTCACATGGCAAGGACAAGCCCTTCAATATAGTGGAGGTGGTGCCTGACAAGAAAATGGCATCCATCGGTTATCTGATTGATGGTCAGGAGCCTGACGACTGGTTTGGAACACTGTCAAGGATGTCTGACAAAGATGGTGCAGGTGTACAAAAAAGGTCTGCCTATATGGAGGAACTGAAAACAAAGCTTGCACCTATTACTACCGAGAAAAAGGATAACACAAAGCCTCTTTATTATGAGCCGTATGAGGAGAGCTATGTCAGTCAGGGCGATGACTGGACAGAGCTTGCCCTTGTAGATATGGACAGAATAACAAGGGTACCACCGGTTATAAGATGACAGAGCAGGCGGAGGGAGATTATAAGTTCAATACCGATTACCAGCTTGCTGTAAATGAAGAGGGACTGCCTACAGGTCATTACAGACAAAATGTTGACCATTATGTTTTCATGCAGGGCGAGGATGAGACAGAAGATGGCTCTGAATCTGTGGATACAGGTAGTACTGGTAATACAGGCAGTACAGGAAGTACTGGAAGTACCGCGGATGGCTCTAATACAGAGACTGAAAATGGCAATCAAATTAAGGCACCCGGAAAAAGAGGCTACTACAGTGTTGCGTTTTCGGCTGTCAAGCTGCCGGATGGTATGACAAACACCCAGTATCTGGTAGAGACTGATAATTCACAGAAGGCTGATGGAAATACAGACAGCGGTACAAATGGTAACATCGATAGCAGCACAGACAATACGACAGATACAGGCACAGGTGACGATGCCGTTGATAAGCATGTAGTCTATGCTATAAAGAGTTCATATGCAATCGTTTCCGATGAGAGCATGCAAAATATAGCAAAATATGACCCAAAGGCATATATTTACAGGAAAGACAATTCAGATATCACATCACCATATGAATTTGTTGCAAGAGCTGACCGGATGGCAAGTCTGCCGGATGGCAGTAAGCCGGATTATGAGAAGTATACATACTGTACGGTTGAGATGGAGTATGTGTCTGCAGATAAAATCACTGATGACGAGACCTACTACGAGGTGAACACTGAGGTACCTATTGAGTTTAATTACGATGAGACCGGCGAGTATGGAGCAGTGCTTGATTCACAGAATCCATACGAGAAGATAGATGGCGTCACACCGGACAATCAGCCGGCAGGTAAGACCGGCGCAGATGATATTTCAGATGATGCTTCAAGAGCTGATTCTGCTACAGAGAATAATGATGGTAACACAGGCAGGGTAATCCTCACTGATACAGACGGATATTTTGATATAGTTAAGGACAGCCAGACATATACCTATGTGGGTAATGGAAAAGGTGACTATATAATGGAGGCTGATAAAAGGCTCGCTTGATTATCCTGTAAATACTACACACATATATTATAAGGGTGGTTTCAAGAACAATAACTGGTTCAGAACAGGTGTATTCAATCAGGAGGGTAAGACAGGCGATGATGATAAGACTGCCAATATGACCTTCAATGTAAAAACTGTCACACCCAAGGAGCTTGAGCAGATAGATGTGTCAACAATTGATTTACTCTATCTTTCCGGCTCAAAGTCTGTTCTTTCCAAGGATTTAGGAGACGATTCTGCAAAATACAATACCGGATACAATACCGGTAATGACATTTCATGGGACAAGGTAAAGCAGATAGTCCAACGTGTGCACCAGAGTGGTATCATGATGCCTGTTATAGTGGATAATGGTATTGTGTGGCCTGATTCGAATGCAGATTATTCCAGCAACATTAAAAAGCTTGCAGGTCTTTTGAGCTGTAACAATTTCAGCTCCTTGAATTTTACCAAGGACTCAGCTGATAATTTTATTAACTGGGGGAATGACATAAAATACTATAAGGTTGACAGTGGAACCCATAAATATGGTTTTGTAATTGGCAACGAATATGTTATTCCACGAAACTATAGTCCTAAAGATGATGTGCCATTTGTTTTAAGAGACGATTTTGCTTCTGCGTTTATTAAAAATGATGATGAAACAGCATTTGTCAATGATGCTAAAACAGAGAATTTTGACGAGATAGCAGAATACATCAACTCAGAGAATACAAGCAGGAAAAAAGAAAATAGTACTCTTGGAAAGGACGAGTATGCGTATTATGACAAGAAGATTTCAAAGGCGATAGTTTTAAGCTATATCATATCGTATGCTGATAAAAGAGACATTATAAATCCGACAGATAGTCTGAACATACTGGATATAGAGCCCGGAACTGTAAAAAATGAGTCTGACGCTTTAAATTATGATAAGCTAAAAAATTGGCTTGGATCAAGATGCCCGGAGAAAAAAAGGTTACAATAACAAGGGTTACGAGTGCAGAATTTATTGGAAGAATAGAGGACCTTAATAACTATGACATGATATATATGGGACTCGTAGCCGATAATCTGAATTATAGAGATGGTCATACAGTATATAATGATTGGAACATGGATGGGCTTAAATACTCAAATGTTGGTGACATTGTTGTTATAAATCCGAAAGATGTGGTAAATTATTGGGGATATGATATGCTCAAGAATGGCCATGCGGGATTGCTGGATACTGATTATATAAATAATGGAGAGGCGCTTAATACTCAGCTTACATTAAGAGGAAATGGAAATAATGCTGATTATTTAACTGCTCCAAACACATACAGAGGTTCAGGCAATGATATTACTAAGCAGAAGGTTTCAGAATTGGAGGATTATATAAAGGCAGGCTTTCCTGTCGTCTTTTCAGATGGCTTTTTCTCTATTGATTATGGCAGAGGAATTAATGAGAAGTATATAGACAACTGTTCAAAATGTTTTTACTCTTTTATGTTATGCAAAAGATAAAGACAATGTTCTTAAAGTGGACAGCAAGGGAAATTTAAAAAAACAGTCAAATGAGCCAGCGGAGCTTGTTACCTACCTGACTACTGAAAAACCTGAAATATTACTCAAGGAGCAGGAAAAAGTAAAAGATACAGATTATGTTGAGATTAGTAATAATCAGATTACATTGGAATTTTCAATAAACAATGCAGGTGGTGCTGATTCCAAAGCAAGTTTTAATGCACAGCTGTTTTTGGATTCAAATTCTGATGGTAAGTTTTCGACAACCAATGAAGGAATAGCTGCAAATAAAATAAAACTATATTGTGATGGCACTATTGTGAATCCGGTAATGGGTGATAATGGTAAATATATGTATAGTCTGAATGCAGGCAATTATAATTATAAACTGGTCTATGATTTGCCGAATGGCTATGTAGGAGTTATGCCTTGGCAGCTTCGTGTAAGTCAGGCTACAAATAGCTACAGATATGATCAGAAATCCGGATATGTGTATGCCAAAAATTCAAAAGGCAGTCCTACAAAAGTCAAGATTCTTCAGATTAATTCAACCTTGAAGCATAATGAGGGCTTTAGGGGAAATTTTGATATGCAGGCGCAGAAGAATGATAGCAATACAAAGTTTCATAAATTGCTTAATAAAGTGAAGGATTTTGACCTGGATATAGAAACAGTTTATTATGACAACGTAGAGAAAATGGATGAGGTAATGTAAAAAGCTGCAGACAATACGATATGCTTGTAAATTGGATTTGGTGATTGTTATGATATTGATAATACAAATGGACATCTCGATCAAATAAAAGCATATATCCAGTCAGGAAAACCGGTATTGTTTTCTCATGATACAACGTCATTTTGTAATAATAAAAATGATAATCAATATAATAATGTCTGGGGATATAAGTTTAACTCTATAATTCGTGATACTGTCGGACTGGACAGGTATGGAATCTTGTCAAATGCGTATTTAAAGAAGGGCAATACATTACAGAGTACTGATGAGGATTTTGATAAAGCTGTACAGACTGCTGAAAAGAATAACACTGATATTGCATATGAGCCAAAATCCGATAATTCAGTTATTGTCAGACAGAATCAGGGATTTACTTATGCGGATTTAAATCAGTATCAGTGGGCAGATAATGATCATGGTGAGTACAGACTGTATTCAGGGCTAAATGGTAATGATTTTGAAGCTAAGACGAATAAGGCAGTCAAGGTTAATTCAGGACAGATTACCACATATCCTTTTAAGATTGCTGACGAAATAAATATAGCTACCACTCATAAGCAGTACTACCAGCTGGATATGAATCAGGATGCTGATGGTGATGGTGAGAGTGATATTGTTGTATGGTATACCTTGTCAAACCATGGAATTTATGAGCAGTCTCCAAAGGATGTAAGAAATAATTATTATATTTACACAATGGGAAATGTAACATACTCAGGTGTAGGACATTCTGATTTCTCAAATAATGAGGATGAATTGAAGCTTTATATAAACACTATGATTGCTGCATATAGTGCATCAGTTTATGAGCCGTCAATTTATCTTAAGGAGAATGCTGATACCGATTCAAATGACATATCTACATTATATGCAACTATTGATGATGCCATTGAAGAAGATGCAGCTAATAAAGCAGATGCCAGATTAGATGGTGCAGATAGTACGCAGGATGTTTATTTTACGGTAAAGGATTCAAACCTCGTACGTAATCAGATTGATGATAAAACTGTTGTTATATGGGATTTTATATCGAGGATCCACAAAAAATCCAAATGATGAAACGATTGGCACCGGAGATGATAAGATTTACTTAAAGAAGATGAACTGGGATATCTACTCACTGAATAATGATGGAACAGAAAATGAACTGATAAATGACAGTAAAGAAAACGGTAAATTAAATAAAGATCCAAGGGACTTCTTTGAAAATAATAAAAACATATAAGGTAAAGGTACCATTGGACACTTTACCGGAGGGAAATAATTCTATAAAGATTTATGCCGTAGGATATAGTAAGATTTATCAGTCACTGGCGAGTGGTGGGGATAAAGAGACCACAACAGCCAAGGCATACAAGACCTTCCAGATACAGCGTGTAGGTCTTGCAGACCTGGATTAGTGTATATAATATATTTTTCTATATAGCAAGGACCATATGAGCTGAGAATCAGCTCGTATGGTCCTTGTTTTTTTACCGTTTCTTTATACTTTCTTTATTGAATTATCCGCGCTAATTGATAAAATAGATAGTATGCGCACGATTGCGGATATTTTTGCATTCGTGTATGGGGGATAATTAACCGGAAAGAAAGGAAACGTTTATGAGTAAAATTTTCAAAAACCTGATTCCATACTGGCGATGGATCTTATTAATTTTTGTTTTCCTCATTGCACAGGCTTACTGTGACCTGGCTTTGCCTGCGTACACATCAGACATCATTGATGTGGGTATTCAGGATCACGGCATTGAGCATATCCTGCCAAAGGAGATTACATCGGAGGATTATCAGATGGCACAGACATTTATGTTGTCTGACGAGAAAGAAAAATTTACAGACTGTTATGAGGCGCAGGATGCTTCAAAATCTGATGACAGTGTGACAAAATACAAGCTGACAGCTGATTCTGACACACTTTGATTGAGCTGGATGAGGAGCTTTTGGTTCCTCTTGTCATGGCATATCAGGCTTTTCAGTCGGGGGAGCAGATGGATGTGGATGCATCAGCTATCCCGCAGTCAGCAGCGCTCGATGATAACATGATAAAGCAGATAAGAAGCAAGGTGCAGGACAAAATCGATGCGGTGGGTTCAGCTACTTTAAAGTCCATGGGTGTAACTTTTGCGACAAAGTGTGATGAGAATGCAGGAATCGACGTGGATGCCAATCAGGTTGCTTATCTGTGGAAGGCAGGCGCCAAGATGGCAGCCTTTGCAGCAATTATGCTTATAGCAGCATGTGTTGTAGGTTTTGCGGCTTCAAAGGTCGGTGCCGCTGTCGGCAGGGATTTGAGGGAGAAGACCTTTTCAAAGGTTGTAGGTTTTTCAAATGCCGAGATTAACAAATTCTCTACGGCATCACTTATTACGAGAAGCACGAACGATATACAGCAGATTCAGATGGTTACTACTATGATGCTTCGTATGGTGCTTTACGCGCCAATCGTTGGTATCGGTGGTATCATTAAGGTGGCGCAGACCAAATCCGGCATGGAGTGGGTGATTGCCATTGCGGTTGCTACCATCATGGTTTTTATTTTCACACTGGTCGGCATTGCGATGCCTAAGTTCAAGATTATGCAGACTCTTGTAGACAGGGTAAACCTTGTTTCGCGTGAGATTCTTACAGGTCTTTCCGTTATCAGGGCTTTCGGCCGTGAGAAGGAGGAGGAAAAGAGGTTTGATGAGGCTAACCGTGAGCTTACACGCACACAGCTGTTTACAAACCGTGTCATGACCTTTATGATGCCGGGTATGTCCATGATCATGTACTGCATCACACTTGGTATCGTGTGGATTGCAGCAGGCAGAATAGACAAGGGCTCTATGCAGGTAGGTACCATGACTGCGTTTATTACATATGCCATGATGATTGTTATGTCATTCCTCATGCTTTCAGCCATGTCAATCATGCTTCCGAGAGCAGGTGTTGCGGCAGAGCGTATCGATGAGGTCATAAGGACAAACAGCACTGTAAATGATCCAAAGGAGCCTGTTACTGAGGCTGATCACAGAGGTGTTATCCGTTTCACCATGTGGATTTCAGATATCCGGGAGCAAAGGAGGATGTGCTTTCAGACATTGATTTTGTGGCGGAGCCGGCAAAATCACAGCTATCATCGGAAGTACCGGCTGTGGAAAGTCTACACTTGTAAACCTGATTCCGCGTTTCTATGACGTGACGGGAGGCTCAATAGAGCTTGATGGACACGATATCAGAGACTACACACTAAGCGAGCTTCGCGAGTCAATAGGCTTTGTTCCGCAGAAAGGTATTCTTTTCTCAGGAACCATCGCCTCAAACCTGCGCTTTGGTAAAGCAGACGCGAGTGATGAGCAGATAAAAAAGGCAGCGGATATCGCACAGGCTTCTGAGTTTATAGAGACAAAGAATGACAGATATGACAGCTCAATCGCACAGGGCGGCTCAAATGTGTCCGGTGGTCAGAAACAGAGGCTTGCCATCGCAAGAGCTATTGCAAAGGATCCTCATATCTATGTGTTTGATGACAGCTTCTCAGCACTTGATATGAAGACAGATGCGCGTCTTCGTGCAGCCCTATCTGAGGTGACAGAGAATGCTTCCGTCATTATCGTGGCACAGCGTATCAGCACGATTATTCATGCTGACCAGATTCTCGTGCTCGATGACGGTAAAATCGTAGGAAAAGGCACCCATGAGGAGCTTCTTAAAAATTGCGATGTATATATGCAGATTGCACAGTCACAGCTTTCTGCAAAGGAGCTTGGACTTGATGATAAGGTGGCAGAAACTGCAACAGATAAAGCAGCAGATACTGCAACAAAAACAGCAACAGATACTTCGGCTGTATCAGGCTTAGATAATGAAAAGGAGGGCATGTAAAATGAGTGAGAACAATAACGAACAGTTCAAGATGCCTCCTAAGAGGCCAAGAGGGCCAATGGGCAGAGGCCCCGGAATGGTTACAGAGAAGGCCAAGGATTTCAAGGGCTCTACAAAGAAGCTTATAAAGTACCTTGGCAGATACTGGGCTGCTATAATTGCGGTTATGATATTTGCTGCAGTTTCGACTGTCTTCTCCGTTGCAGGACCGAAGGTCATGGGTAAAGCCACCACTGCGCTTGCCGAGGGACTCATGAACAAGATTGCGGGAACAGGCGGCATAGATTTTGATTATATTGCAAAGGTTCTTTTGTTTACGCTGGCTTTATATGTGGTGAGTGCCATCTTTATGTTTGTCCAGGGGCTTATCATGACAGGCATCACGCAGAAGACCTGCTATAGGATGCGTAAGGACATCACGAGCAAAATCAACCGTATGCCGATGAAGTATTTCGAGTCAAGGACATACGGTGAGGTACTTTCGCGTATCACAAACGATGTGGACACACTCGGACAGAGTTTGAACCAGAGTATCACACAGATTATTACATCTGTTGCCACTTTGGTTGGTACACTGGTCATGATGCTGTCTATTTCACCGCTCATGACGCTGATTTCACTCGTTATCCTGCCTGTTTCGATGATACTTATTTCGTTTGTCATAAAGCATTCACAGAAATACTTCAGACAGCAGCAGGAGTATCTGGGACACATAAACGGACAGGTCGAGGAGGTGTACGGAGGCCACCTCGTCATAAAGGCATATAATAAAGAGGCAGAGACTGTAAAGACCTTTAAGGAGGCCAACAATGTGCTCTACAAATCCGCTTGGAAATCGCAGTTTCTCTCAGGACTTATGATGCCTATCATGCAGTTTGTAGGAAACTTAGGATATGCGGGAGTAGCCATCTCAGGTGGTATACTTGCCATAAAGAATGTCATCACAATCGGTGATATCCAGGCTTTTATACAGTATGTGAAGAATTTCACACAGCCAATCCAGCAGATAGCGCAGGTGGCAAACCAGCTTCAGTCGATGGCGGCTGCATCTGAGCGTGTATTTGAGTTCCTCGAGGAAGGAGGAAGAGGATATAACAGTGGAAAATCCTGTAAAGCCAGACCATATCGAGGGAAGTGTAGAGTTTTCGCATGTACACTTTGGTTATAATCCTGACCAGATCATCATCAATGATTTTTCTGCAAAGGTAAAGCCGGGACAGCAGGTTGCTATCGTTGGACCGACAGGAGCGGGAAAGACTACCATGGTCAAGCTTCTTATGAGATTTTATGATGTAAGCTCAGGCGCCATTCTTGTAGATGGACATGATATCAGGGATTACAACAGAGCCGATCTGCGAGATGCATTCGGCATGGTATTGCAGGACACATGGCTCTTTAAGGGCACCATTATGGAAAATATCCGCTACGGCCGTCTGGATGCCACAGATGAGGAGGTCATCGCGGCAGCAAAGGCAGCACATGCGCATCACTTTATCCAGACATTGCCGGGTGGCTATGATATGGAGCTCAACGAGGATGCTTCTAATGTGTCACAGGGACAAAAGCAGCTTTTGACAATAGCAAGAGCCATTCTTGCAGACAATCCAATCCTTATCCTTGATGAGCCACATCCTCTGTCGATACACGTACAGAAATCCGTATCCAGAAGGCACTCGACAATCTGATGAAGGGCAGAACAAGCTTTGTCATCGCCCACAGGCTGTCTACTATCAAGAATGCCGATATGATTCTTGTCATGAAGGACGGAGATATTATCGAGCAGGGTACACACGATGAGCTTCTTGCAAAGAACGGATTTTACGCAGAGCTGTATAACTCTCAGTTTGAAGAATAGAGAAAGCATGGGGTATCGTGTGGTTTTGCAAATATGCGTTGGGCTGAATGGTTAACATAAAATTTTAAAAAAAATACGCTCTCGACAAAAATTCGACAAAATGTGTTATCATAAAAGCATACAATTTGTTTTGACATGACAGTAATTGGCGGCATAGGAGAGTTTGATGAGCACTTTAAATGTCGCAGTAGCAGACGAAAAGAAAAACACGCAGAGTTTATTAAAGGGCATGGAGTTTTTAGGAACAGCAAGAAGTAGTGATGAAGCATACAGCATGATAAACGGTAATGCCGGTTCTGATGTGGTACTTGTGTATGTAAAGAGAGCATCCGGTGACACTGAGCCACTTGATGATACATATATGGAGAAAAAATCCCTTGAGACACAGGTGACGGATATCATTCATGAGATAGGTGTTCCGGCTCATATAAAGGGATATCAGTATCTTAGGACTGCGATAGTGATGTGCGTTGAGGATATGGAAATGCTTAGCTCTATCACAAAGCTTTTGTATCCCACTATTGCAAAGAAGTACAAGACTACCTCAAGCAGGGTGGAGAGAGCCATAAGGCATGCTATCGAGGTGGCATGGAGCAGAGGCAGGATGGATACGATAGACTCCATGTTTGGATACACTGTAAACTATGGTAAGGGCAAGCCTACCAATTCGGAGTTTATTGCCCTGATTACAGACAAAATACGTCTAGGGATGTAAAAATCGTCATTATAGACAAATAAAACCACGTTTTGATAAAATTTACTGGGCAAAATGTACTCCCGCGTGATATAATATAGTATACATTCTATTGGTTTCAGGATGTATACTATATTTTTTATCAGATTAATCGTTGTTTAAATAACTGTAATCTGGGGGAGGTTTCAGCATGGACAAAATGAAAATATTAATGGCCGCATCAGAGGCAATACCTTATATGAAGACAGGTGGACTTGCTGACGTAGTGGGATCTTTACCAAAATATTTTGACAAGGACAGATATGACGTGAGAGTTATACTTCCGAAGTACAAATGTATGGATGATAAATTACTGCCACAGCTTAAGTTCGTCTGTCATTTTTTATGTCAATCTCAACTGGCGCAGGCAGTATGTGGGGATTTTTACATCGCAGTATGATGGTGTGACATATTATTTTGTGGACAATGAGTTTTAC
>ENA-OQEG01000044-OQEG01000044.1-human-gut-metagenome-genome-assembly--contig:-NODE-44-length-12739-cov-1.071440_pt1 | contig 12739 bp, 19 predicted proteins | sample MGYA00242793_ERZ504631 | MGnify/ENA primary metagenome ERZ504631 (study PRJEB26092, sample SAMD00036338) | human gut metagenome | host: Homo sapiens | study: EMG produced TPA metagenomics assembly of... | reverse complement strand
CCATTTTTATTTACTCCAAATATATTTTCTAATGTAATACTGCCAGTTCACACTTTAATTGACGGCAGTTATTTATTTTAAATTCCATACACTATCATGCTATTTTTTTAACCGGGGTATTTAACTCCTTAACAGGCTTTGCGTCGTTGTTCGTATCTGCTACCTTATTTGTCGCAAGATTTGACGAAAAATTATAAGGCAGATAAACGGACATCTCAAAATAATGATTGCCCAGACTCAGATCCGTATCCTTTACGCAGGCACTTATCACCTTGTCAGCGCGCCTTGCGCACTCACCCCATGCACTCTTAAGCTCCGGTGAGTGGTCTGCATTAAGCCTGTAATTATCTGACAGATACTTCCCCATAAATGCAGTGAATTTGCGGCTTCCATTTATATTCAAATGCTCTGAATTGTAGAAATCATCCCTCTCATTGATTCCGATAAATTCCTTATCACCTTCAAAGCTTGCAAAATCATAGCCATAGGACTCCACAAGCTCCTTCACGTCGCAAAGCACCTGCGGATTCTTTACCTCCTTCTCATGAGGAAACCTTGCAAAAAGCACCTTTTTTACGCCCTGCGCTTTACAATACTCAAGCAGCTCAGTCATATACATTCTGCTCTTGTCGGTAAAATAGAGAGTTTTCTGCTTGCCTGATGGACAATCGGAATATTTTGCAATAGATGAAAATCCCTTCATGCATGATGTTTTTGCAAAATACATTCCAACTCTTGTGGCAAAGGTGTGTGCACATTTGTCAATATCCTTCCAATTGCTGTGATATAGCTTTAAAGGGTTTCTAAAGTTGTCCTGCTCATCCTTTGGCACAATCTCTTTTATTGTATCAAGCCTGTTTTCCTCATTGTGGATATTGTCTATCCAGCTGTGCAGCTTTACCGTCCTGTCGTAGTAGCTGTCTTTTTGTAAAAAGCCATTCACCTCAAACACCACAACCTTCGGATGCTGTCTGGTGAGAGCTTCCCTGAGCATTGATTTGTACAGGCTGCCGGGCGCTCCGGATACCCCCAGTGAGTATGAGGTGTATCCATAATTCTTCCAGGCCTCTGTTGCGCTGTAATCAGCGTATACCTCGCTGGCTCCTATCATCATCACATCAATTGAGTCCTTCGGCTCCTTATAAAAGCCTCTATAGTCGCAATATTGACAGCATACCGTCATCTTAAAAAAATGTCGAGACAAACGAAAACAGCACAACAAATACCAGGGCAAACGCTCCTATACGGATCACTCTACGGTGTCTGCCTTTTACTTTGTCTGTGCTGTTTATGGCTTTGTTTTTTATAATTTTCTCTTTAACTTCTGTAAATCTCATAACCATCTTCATCTCCAAGCTTCTTTTTACCGTACCATGTCTTAACCGTAACGACATTATAACCTATTATTGAAGCTAAAAACGGATATTCCAAAAATCTTAATACAATATTAAAAATCTAAAGCTGTTACTCGTACTCCAGTCCTATCATTGTAAGCCCATGTGCCGGAGCTGTGGGACCTGCTGCTGCCCTGTCTGTTGCAGCTATTATGCCCTTCATCGCATCGGCCGGCATATCGCTTCCACCTATCTTCACAAGAGTTCCTGCGATTATGCGCACCATATTGTACAAAAAGCCGTTTCCTGTCACACGTATTGTGATGATGTCACCGGTCTTTGATACCGTACAGTCATATATCGTACGGACTGTGGTCTGTGCCTGCGAGTTTGCCGAGCAGAAGCTTGCAAAATCATGCTCTCCTATGAGATATTTTGCAGCCTCACTCATCTTTTCTGTGTCAAGCGGATAATGATAGAAATATGTGTCAAGCCTGCGTGTCGGATTTCTGAACCTTGCATTTAATATGCGGTATTCATAGGTTTTACGGCTCTTTGAGAAGCGCGGATGAAAATCATCGCTCACCTTGCAGGAATCGACCACCACTATATCCTCCGGCAGCTTCTGGTTCAGAGCATACGATATCTTTTCCGCAGGCATGCGGGTATTGGTGTCAAACATACACACATTTCCCAGTGAGTGCACTCCCGCATCAGTGCGGCTTGCTCCTGTCACCTTTATATCCTCCTTTAGCAGGCGGCTCAGGTGCTCGTTTAATACCTGCTCAATTGTGATGCCGTTTGGCTGTATCTGCCAGCCGCAGTAATTTGTGCCATCGTAGGCTACAATCATTTTTACACGCATATATCTCTCCTGTTTTGCCGTACCAGAATAGCATTTTCACTATCTGAAAATAAGATTTCCCAAATTCACCGGCAAAAGGATTCTAAGCACTATCACAACCGCTAAAAATGCAAATATGAAAAGATATGCTATTTTATCGTCCTTTTCATACACGAGCGGCTTCATCTTTGTCCTGCCCTCTCCACCATTGTAGCATCTTGCCTCCATGGCCATTGCGAGGTCATCCGCACGCCTGAATGCCGATACGAAAAGCGGCACTAAAAGAGGCACCATGCTCTTTGCTCTTTTTATGATATTTCCATGCTCAAAATCAGCTCCTCTTGCCATCTGTGCTTTCATTATTTTGTCTGTCTCCTCAATAAGGATTGGAATGAAACGAAGCGCTATCGACATCATCATGGCTATCGCATGCACCGGAACATGTATTTTGTTTAAAAAAGCCCAGTGATTTCTCAAGACCGTCCGTGAGCTGGTTTGGTGTGGTGGTGAGTGTCATGAGCGAGGTTCCTATAATGAGAAGCACAAGTCGTATCATCATGGTGGCTGCATTTATCAGTCCGGTGTCAGAAATGTGCAGTATACCGTACTCCCATATTGTGTACTCTCCCTGTGTGAAAAATACACTGAAGCAGGCTGTAAAAAGGAGTAGTATTATAATGGATTTGAGTCCCTTTACCATGAACTTAAAGGGCACCTTCGAAATCTTTATAACTGCTGCAAGTGCGGCAACTATAAACAGCACACCGGCTATTCCCTTGTAGGAAAACAGCGCAATAATATATATAAGTGTTGCGAAAAGCTTTACTCTTGGGTCCAGTTTATGTATTGGCGACTGTGCCGGATAATACTGGCCTATGGTAATGTCACGAATCATTTTTGTATTCCTTCCTCATAATTTGTATCAAAATGTCAGCATTGGTGAGCTATTTAAAGGCTTTTAGTATTGAGTCCCTCGCCTCCGCAACTGTCGTTGCCGAAAGGTCAACCGGTATACCCTTTTCCGCCAGATCATGCATCAGATATGTGACCTGCGGTGCTGCAAGTCCGACTGCCTCGAGCTCCTTATAGTGTGAGAATACCTCCTTCGGCACTCCGTCAAACATCACCTCTCCTGAATTCATAACTATGATGCGGTCCACATACTCCGCAACATCCTCCATGCTGTGTGATACGAGTATGATTGTGATACCCAGATCCTTTTTCATCTGTAAAAGCAGTCCCAGTATCTCATCTCTGCCCGCAGGATCCAGTCCCGCTGTCGGCTCATCGAGTATGAGTACGTCAGGGTGCATTGCAAGTACTCCAGCTATGGCTACACGCCTTTTTTGTCCTCCGGACAAATCAAACGGCGGCTGATAGTAGAGATCCTCCGGAAAATGTACATTCTGCAGTGCCTCATAGGCTCTAAGCTCCACTGTTTTCCTATCGAGCCCCTGATTTTTCGGTCCAAAGCATACATCCTCAAAGTTGGTTGTCTCAAAAAGCTGATGCTCCGGATACTGGAACACCATCCCCACCTTGTGACGCAGCTTGCTTAAATCATAATCATTGTCATATATATCCTGTCCATTGTAGTATATATGACCGCTTGTCGCCTTCAAAAGGCCGTTCATATGCTGGATAAGTGTGGATTTTCCCGAACCGGTGTGACCGATTATTCCGATAAACTCTCCATCATTTATCTCAAGGCTTACATCCTTAAGTGCCTGCACCTTGTAGGCTGAGTCGGCACTGTAGCAATAGTTTATGTGATCTAGAATTATTGACATATTTTCTCCCGCCTATCTGTTTTTCAGCGCAACCAGCGCATTTACAAGCTCTTCTCTCGTCAGGATTCCATCAGGGATATCAAGACCTGCCTTTTTTAGCTCATCGGCTACCAGTGTCACCTGCGGCACATCAAGCCTGTGTTCCTTCAGCTCGTCCACCCTTGAAAAAATCTCACGCGGTGTGCCGTCCATGACCACCTTGCCCTTTTCCATGACATAGACATGGTCTGCGCCGACCACCTCCTCCATGTAATGGGTGATGAGAATGATGGTCACGCCCTTTTTCTTATTGAGCTCATGGGCTGTGGCTATGACCTCCTTGCGGCCGTTTGGGTCAAGCATGGCTGTAGGCTCGTCAAATACTATACATTTTGGCTCCATTGCCACAACTCCCGCGATTGCCACACGCTGCTTCTGCCTCCGGAGAGCTTGTTCGGTGAATGTGTGCGGTACTTTGTCATACCGACAGCCCTTAGTGCATAGTCCACGCGCTGCCAGATTTCATCTGTCGGCACACCGATATTCTCAGGTCCAAAGCCCACATCCTCCTCCACGACATTGGCGATAATCTGATTGTCGGGATTCTGGAAAACCATACCTGCACTTTTCCTGACAGGTATGACATTCTCCTCCTTTGACACATCCATACCATCCACCCATATAGTGCCTTCACTCGGTGCAAGAAGTGCATTGATATGCTTTGCAAGAGTTGATTTTCCTGAACCATTGTGACCGAGGATTGCAATAAACTGCCCCTCTTTTATGTCGAGGTTTACGTTGTCGAGTGCTGTAGTGATTGACTCTACATTGCCTTCCTCGTCTCTTCGTATAAATTCATGTACTAATTTGCTTGTTTTAATTATGCCCATTTCTTTTTCCTAAAAATCTACCGTATTTACAATTATCATAGCTGTTAAAGCCCAAATAGCTGCCAAAAATATGCGCTTTGCCGCTTGATTTAGTCATCCCAGCTCAGGTGATGAAGCTCTCCCTCAAGCCTCATATGATCAAAATTATTCTGTCTCAATGCCTCGTAGAGCACGATAGCTACTGAATTTGACAGATTAAGTGACCTTGTCTCACCTATCATCGGTATCCTGATGCACTCATCCGGATGCTCCTTTAGTATCTCCTCCGGAATGCCTGCGCTTTCCTTGCCAAACATAATATAGCAGTCTGGCTCAAAATGAGCATCAGAGTATACATGTCTGCCCTTTGTTGTCGCATAATATATCTTTGCGCCCGGATTTTTCTCAAGGAAATCCTCCCAGTCCACATATGTGGTGACGTCGAGGTCCTTCCAGTAATCCATTCCTGCACGCTTCAGCGCCTTCTCGCTCAGGGAGAAGCCCAGTGGCTCGATTAGATGAAGTCTGGTGCCTGTTGCCACACAGGTACGTCCAATATTTCCTGTATTTGCCGGAATTTCCGGCTCATGTAACACTATGTTCAGCTTTGCCATTTTGTCTCCTGTCAATTTAAACTATTTATTATCCATCCCGGCGCGAAGCTCTGTGACAAACTCCTCAATGCGGCCGAGCGCCTCCTTTAAATCATCAAGCGAATATGCATATGATATACGTAAAAAGCCCTCACCGCACTCTCCGAATGCAGTTCCCGGAACCACGGCAATCTTCTTGCTGTTTAGAAGCTTTGTGGCAAACTCATCGGATGTCATGCCAAACTCCTTGATGCTTGGGAACGCATAAAAGGCCCCGAAAGGCTCAAAACACTTAAGCCCCATCTCCTTAAAGCGGTGAAGCACATATCGTCTGCGGCCGTTGTATTCCTCCCTCATCTGTGCAACATCCTCATCGCCGTTTTTCATAGCCTCGACAGCCGCATACTGGCTCGTGGTCGGCGCACACATGATTGCAAACTGATGAATCTTTAGCATCTGCTTTAAAATGGTCTCAGGTGCGCATGCATATCCAAGCCTCCAGCCTGTCATGGCATATGCCTTGGAAAAACCGTTTATAAGCACTGTGCGCTCCTTCATTCCCTGAAACGATGCTATAGATACATGCTTATCCACATATGTAAGCTCCGAATAAATCTCATCACTTATCACAAACAGATCATGCTCCTTAACCACCTGAACGATTGCTTCAAGGTCTGCTTTTTCCATGATAGCGCCTGTAGGGTTATTAGGGAAAGGCATGATAAGTATCTTTGTCTTTGGAGTGATAACAGCCTCAAGCTCCTCGGCTGTCAGCCTGAAATCATTTTCCTCCTTGAGCTCCACAATCACAGGTGTGCCACCTGCCAGCACAGTACATGGCACATATGAAACATAGCTTGGCTGTGGGATAACCACCTCATCTCCCGCATCGAGCATGGCGCGCAGTGCGATATCTATAGCCTCGCTGCCACCGACAGTTACCATGATCTCTTTGTCGTAATCATATGTCATGCCGTATCTTCTGTCGAGATATTTTGCAATCTCAATCTTTAACTCCTTGAGTCCTGCATTTGAGGTGTAGAAGGTGCGTCCCTTTTCAAGGGAATATATGCCCTCATCCCTGATATGCCACGGTGTGTCAAAATCAGGCTCACCTACTCCGAGCGAAATCGCATCCTTCATCTCGCTCACTATATCAAAAAACTTACGGATGCCCGATGGCTGGATAGTCTTTATGGTGCTGGATAAAGGGTCTCTCATTATGACATAATTCCCCTTTCATCGGATTTGACAGGTGCCGCCATGATAGTTCCATGGGTCTTTGTATTTCTTTCAGAATTAAAGTTTGTCTTTGTCGAAAGCACCTGATCCAGTGTAGAAAGCTTATCTGTCACAAACTGTGATACCTCGCGCAGAGTCTTGCCCTCGAGTGTGACCATGAGGTCAAAGCCGCCTGAGATAAGGTATACAGACTTCACCTCAGGATAGTTGTATATACGCTCGGCAATCTTGTCGAAGCCCATGCCGCGCTGTGGTGTCACTCTGACCTCTATCATGGCTGTGACCTTCTCAAGACCTGCCTTGTCCCAGTCAATCAGTGTGTGATATCCGCAGATGACATTCTCCTGCTCCATGGCAGCAATCTCGTTTGCCACACTTGCCTCATCCACACCAAGCATGATTGCAAGCTCCTTCAGGTTTATCCTGCTGTTTTTCTCTATAAATGTTAATATCTTTTCTCTCATGATATATAGTCTCCTGATTCAAATATATTAGTTGAAAACCTTGTATATCTCGTCAGTCTGGGCAGTCTCCAAAAACCGTCTCTCCTCGCCGGAAATCAGTACTCTGTCGTTTGAATCGGTTGCCGCACCGACTATAACAGCATTTTGTCCTGTTTTCTCAAGCTCTCTGACCACGCGGGTACCATCTGCAGCTGCGATTATCAGACTTCCTCCTGACAAAAGCTTATACGGGTTTATGTCAAAAAATTCACTTATTTCAATCGTATCCTGCCTGACAGGGAGCTTCTTTAAATCGATGTCAAGACCAATTCCCGAAGCCTCTGCCATATCCCAGAGTGCTCCAAAGATACCTCCCTGCGAAGCGTCATGGATTGCCGCCACACCGGCGCCAATCGCGGATGCGGCCTCCATTGCGGTGGAAATATGGTCTATATATGCTGCTGATTTATCTATAAATGCCTTGGAAAATCTCGTTTCAAGCTCGGCTCTTTTCTCATTTGCAAGAATTGCGGTGCCCTCAAGCCCCACATAGCCTGTCACTATTATGTCCATGCCGGGTGCTGCTTTAGATGATGGTGTGAGCATCTGCTCACAGGCCTCACCTATTGCTGTAACTGTCACCACGATATTCTTCACTGCGCGGCTCACCTGCGTATGTCCGCCAAGCACCATAATGCCTGCATCCTCACATACAGCATCAATCGCTCTCACCGTCTCACGCAGCACGGCTTCGTTTTCTGTGGTAGGTACAAGCAGTGCCAGCTCTATCCCAATAGGACTTGCCCCCATGGCATAAATATTGTTCAAGGCATCATAAACTGCGCAGTTGGCACGCACATGCTTATCTGAGACATCCAGCGTGAATGTCTGTGTAGCAGTAACTAACTTAGTTTGACCTCCTGCTTTAAGGGAAATCACCGCACAGTCCTCACCTACTGCCGGTTTAAAAAGTATTCTGTCGCTTGTAGTATGAAGTTGTTTTAAGACAGAGCGCTTTAAAACCGACTCTGATATTTTACCGTTTTTCATGTGTTTTCCTGTTCCTAATAATAATATGATATGAGGGCATTTACTGCGTCTGTGCTCCCTGTGTCTGTCCTGCCGGCTGCTGGGTCTGTGTGCCCTGTGTCTGCCCTGCTGCATTCGGGTCTGTAGTCTGTGTCTGCGCGCCCTGTGTCTGACCTGCTGCATTCGGGTCTGTCGTCTGTGTCTGCGCTGCCTGTGCCGCTGCTGCCTGTGCCGCTGCTGCCGCAGATGCAGCAATAGATTTAACCGAGCCTCATCATTAGCCGCTGCCGCCGCCTGAAGCTGCGCAACAACCTCTGCTGATGCTCCTCCTGTACCAACCGTCACGATTTTCGGTGATGACTTGTACTTGCTGTTGTTGAATATCTCATCACTCTGCACTGTACCATCGACTGTGACCGTCTTCCAAAGCCTTGCGGTCATCCCCTTGTGCGCAGACTGCTCGGTGTTGAAATAACCGACCGGCTGACCTGCATCAAAATTAAACTGCGTAACCGGATCCTCCTCGGAAAGTGTCTCACTTCTAAAAGAAATTTCCCTGTTTGCGGGCCTCGTCTCCACTCCGTACACATTGAAGGTAATGATTCCTCCACTGCAATAGCCCTCTATATACACCGGATTATCCAGATTGTTTTTAAACTTAAGATCCTTGTAGGTACCTGCAATTGCGGCATCATCAGATGGCTTTACGTAGCTTACTATCATGGAATGGTTATAGCGCTGCACTATATCGAGCTCAGCCCTTATAACCGCATTGTAGAGTGTGGTAGCAACCTGACACACACCTCCACCTACCGAGTCTACTACCTGACCGTTCTCGTATGCGCCTGCTATCTGATAGCCGTTGTCAGTTGTGATAGGGCTGATAGCCTCGTAAACCGAAAACTGCTCACCCGGATATATGACACTGCCGTTTATCAGGCTGCATGCATTCTTTACATTGGCTGCACGCCCTGCTGCCGAGCGGCTGAAATCTGTAGAAAAGCCTCCCAGATTATCCTTAATCTTTGAGAGCTCCTCCTTTGAGCCCCTCGGCTGAACCGTATTTGTGACCAGCTCTATCTCGTTCGCCGAACCATCCCAGCTATTCTGCAAAAAGTCATTTATCGCATAGACGGATTTTACCACATCCACCTCTTTGCCTTCCTGTCCCGGAACAAAATCGAAGCTGTCACCGTTTCTCTGCAGTGAATTGTTAACTGCCTTTATATTGAGCTCATCGCTCTTGTCATAAATCAGCTTTGCGGTCTTTTGTTTATCAACCGACAGATACATGTTGACGGCAACATTGCCCTTTTTGAGCTCCTCCGACTCCACAAATCTGTCAATCAGGCTGCCCTCATGGCATACTGACATAGCCTCATCCACCGCTGCATCAGTATCCGCTGAAACAGACATTTCCTGTGCTGTTGCATCAAATGAACTATTGGCGCCCTTTAATGAAAAAGATGTATCCTTTATGCTGTCAACATAGGCATCAACTGCTTTTTTTGCCTCTTCCTTTGTCATACCGCCTACATCCACACTGCCAATGCACACACCCTCTGTAATTGTCTGTACCTTTGCCTTCTTTGTGCCTGACGAACCGCTTGCATATGCACTTACCATGCCTGATGCTGCCACAAGCACAAATGCCATTGTACCCAGTAATAATGCTTTTTTATTAATCTTCATTTCCGCTTCCTTTTCCTGAGGCTGTTAAAAGCGCCCCTGTCATCGCTTAACTGAACTGCATTTTATATCATATTATCATATTTTTTCCATATTTCAAGAAAAGCTATACAAGACTTGACACAAATGTTGTCACAAGCATCGCTGCTATAACCACTATTATCACTATAGCAACCACCTTCTGATTTCTTTTTTTATTAAAATCGTACATACTATTCACCTCTGTTCAAAAATGAGTTATACTATTTTCATATATGAGAAAGGATTTTCCAACATATGATTCCAATTTGTCTAATTTTATTCATTTTATTTATTGCAGTGATTACTTTTGCCATAAAGAGGGCTGATTCTGCCCAGGCAAAAGTCACCGAGGAGTTCTGGGAGAAGGAGCGCAAAGCCAACTCAACCCTCCGCGGAGATACCACTGACCTGTGTTATATTACCATAACCGGAAAAGTTTTTTCCATTAAATAATGATAAAATAAATGATTTAAGGGATAAACCCCTTGTCAATCTCACCGGAATGACAAACACTGATTTAAAGCTTAAATATGGCATTCTCAATTTTAAAAAGCTGTCTGAATATGATGATAACTTCACGAAATTTGTTTCAATGCTGCCGGACTATTACAACAGGCTTACTGAGCAGGCTATGAATCGCTGGCCAATGAACTGCTTGAATTTGCGGTGGAGCAGGGTGCTGATTCAAAGAGCGTATACAGCCTGTTAGCCAATACATTCGTCAGCATGTCAAAAGCTGACCGGCTTGCAGAGCTTATTGAGAAAGCAAAACAGCTCAATTCTCTTTCAAGGGATGGAATCGTTTCTATGCTTGAGAGCCTACAGGCTGATGCCGCCTCGGCCGGTAATTAATTTGCGTTATAGCTTATTGTATTATAATTTATTGTATTGAAACTTATTCCGAGCCATCCACACACCTATTAATATATCTGCTACGATATTCATCGTACAGCCTTGAGGCCTGACTTCTGGTCAGGTTGTCCCACGATATGACATCTGCTATCCCATACTCAGCAATCAGCTCCTTTAGCTGTCTGACCTGATGTGCCGTGGCAGGTGTCTGTTTTTTGCCTTGTATACAAGTGGCTTTGACTCCACCGGCTCACCCTTTTCATCCATCAGTGCAAGCAGCTTTTCAAATATCTGCTTTGTCTCTATCGCATCATCGAGTGCCCTGTGGGCATTTTCCCTGCTCACACCAAAATACTCACACAAATCCTCCAGCTTCTTCGACTGCTCAGCAGGCAGACATTTTCTGGCTATCTTCAGAGTATCATATGCAATTCAGCGAGAGGGTTCGCTTGTGATTTACCGCCCACTGCTTTAAAAAAGCTGTAATCAAAGGTCACATTCTGCCCGAGTATGATATCATCACCGATAAAATCAAGCAGGTTATCCACAGCCTCGTCCATATCTGCCGCGTTTTCCACATCAGAGTCAGTGATTCCCGTTAATTGCTGCACACGCTGTGGAATATGCTGCTTCGGATTTACCAGTGTTGATATCGTATCCACTATCCTGCCGCCACGCACACGTGCCGCACCTATCTCTATTATCTTGTCATTTTTGGCAGAAAGACCTGTCATTTCCAGATCAATCACCGTATATTTTTTTATATCATCTAAGTTGCTCATATTTTAGTCCGTAAACCTTTCCGGCTTTTACCACTATAGTCATATCGTTTTACTGCTATTCTACATACTCCACCATAGCCTGATGATCAAGCGGGTCTCTCATGTCATAGTGGAAAAGTGCCCACACCGGCTCCTTATGATACTTTGGCAGCTCCTCAAGCTTGCGCGTGTGCTTATCCGGAAAAATATAGTGAAACGGCTCCACATGCGACAGCTTTCCATTTTTACAATATGCATGTGTCATATGCTTGAATTTGCCTACATCTGTGGCCCACCTCGGGCGGCTCTTGCAGTTCTCACGATAGTACAAATCAAAGATGAGTGACTCCTGAATCATGCTGTAAATCTGCGCATTTTCATCAAAATCAGTATCATCTCTATCCCCGGCATTTTCGTCGAAATCAGTATTATCTCTATCTATGGCATTTTCAGATAATACCACAGAAGTCATAGCATCGTTGTCACAGCCATGCAGGTATAAAGCCAGAAATTCAAGCAGTATCTCACACCTTCTGATGCGCGAATGGCTCATTCCAAAATAGCCGTTTGCCTCATAAAAATCTCCAAGCTCCTGAAAAAACTGAAACGCACTGTCAAAGATACACTCCATGAGCTTCATCGTAATCTCAAACTGTCCGCTGTTGTAATACACCTCAAGCATCTCCTCGACGCGCTTAATCTTTATCACATCATCAAACGAAAGCCACTTTCGTGGACATAACCTCATACGGTGGCTTGTCATGGTACACAATACCATATTCCGCGGCATGCTCAAACATGTACGAGCCCTTGAGTACCTTTAAGAATCCAAGCTGCAGCTGGTTTGGCTTAAGCTCATAAATCTCATCAAATGAACGCCCAAAGCTATCATAGTCCTCGTATGGCAGCCCTGCAATCAAATCCAGATGCTCATGGATATTGTTGCCGCTTTGAATGAGCCTCACAACCTCCTTAAGCCTCTCAAGCTTCATAGTCCTGTGAATCTCCTTAATCGTGACCTCATTGGTGGACTGCACACCGATTTCAAGCTGTATCAGTCCCGGCCTCATATCAGAAATCAGCTCAAGCTCCTCCTGATTCAGCAGATCCGCCGATATCTCAAAGTGAAAGTTTGTCACACCATTGTCATTCGCCTTTATAAAGCGCCACAGCTCCATGGCATGAGCATGATTGCAGTTGAGGTTCTGTCCACAAACTTAATCTGAGGCACCGTCTGGTCTATAAAAAACTTAAGCTCTCTTTTGACAATCTCAGTATCCCTGAAACGCAGTG
>ENA-OQEG01000043-OQEG01000043.1-human-gut-metagenome-genome-assembly--contig:-NODE-43-length-12764-cov-1.458653_pt1 | contig 12764 bp, 14 predicted proteins | sample MGYA00242793_ERZ504631 | MGnify/ENA primary metagenome ERZ504631 (study PRJEB26092, sample SAMD00036338) | human gut metagenome | host: Homo sapiens | study: EMG produced TPA metagenomics assembly of... | reverse complement strand
TGCTGGACGGACGGCCGCCTCGAAGTTTTTGTTTTTATTTCTCATCTGCTTTACCCGCAGGCAAATGCAACGATCTGAGCTGCTACGTTTGCGCAGAGTTTCTGCTGGCTGGTGCTGCCCTGGATGTCGACATCGGTCTCCATCTGGTTATTGCGGAAGCCTACAAACTGCAGCGGAACGATATCAGTTCCCTGATGCAGCAGCTGATAGAAGGAATGCTGTCCGTTGGTACCTGGCTCGCCGAAGAGAACCGGACCGGTCGGGTAATTGACCGGCTCGCCGAAGCGGTTGACCGATTTACCGTTGGACTCCATATCTACCTGCTGTAAGTGAGCCGGGAAACGGTTCAGTGCCTGGGAGTACGGAAGAACTGCAGTGCTCGGATAGCCAAGAACGTTTCTCTCGTAAACACCGATCAGCGCATCGAGCATCTCCGGGTTCTGTAATACGTCTTTGTTTGCAGAAAGTTTATCTTCTGCTGCAGCGCCCTCGAGGAATGCTGCGAATACTTCCGGTCCGAAAGCCAGGGACAGAACAGCGCCGCCGACTGCGGATGTGGAAGAATAACGGCCTCCGATGTAGTCATCCATGAAGAATGCTGCCAGATAGTCGTCGCTCTTTGCCAGCGGAGAAGTCTCACTGGTAACGGCGATCATATGCTTGGATGCATCCAGGCCTGCATTTTTCAGAGCGTCTTTTACGAAGGCTCATTGGTCAGAGTCTCCAGTGTGGTTCCGGATTTGGATACCAGAACGAAGATGGAATGTGCTACGTCGATCGAATTCAGAACAGCTGCTGCGTCATCCGGGTCAACGTTGCTGATGAATTTTGCTTCCATTTTGAAGCAGCCGTTTTTCTTTGCCCAGTTTTCCAGAGCCAGATACATCGCACGCGGGCCAAGGTCGCTTCCGCCGATACCGATCTGCACAACGGTGGTGAATTTTTCACCTGCTGCGTTGGTGATCTCACCTGCATGTACTTTGTTCGCAAACTCTGCGATGCGGTTCTGCTGCTCTACGTAGAAAGCACGTTTGTCTACGCCGTCTGCCGTAACGGTGTTTCCGAGCTGGCCGCGGGTCAGCTGATGAAGCACGAGACGGTTCTCTCCGGTGTTGATGACAGCACCGTTGTAAAGCTCCTCAAATTTTTCAGAAAGCTGTGCCTCTTCTGCCAGTTTTACGAGTGCGGCAAGGACATCCTCATTCACCTGTTTTGCTGCGTAGTTATACGCAAGTCCTTCTGCCATCGGAACGCTGTAAGATTTTACGCGCTCTGCTCCGTTTTCGCCGGACATCACCTCGGCAAGATTGACACGCTCCACTTTTTTCAACTCCTCAAAAGAAGCCAGTTTATCAAGATTGTTCCAGGTAACCATTGTTAAGTTCCTCCTGTTTTTTTATTTTGTCTCTCTATTCCGTCCGCGGAAACATTTTTATTCCCGCTATTATACCAATGAAACAGACTGCTTGCTAAAAACAGTCTGTTTCGTGATATTTTTTTATTTCGTATAGTTATAAGAAAGAGCTCTTGCGATCTCCACTGATATTCCGGCAGAGTCTTTGTCATGGACAGTGCCTCATCGATATCGTAATCTACATACTCACCGTTCTTGTATGCAACAACGCGGTCTGTTTTGCCTTCCAGAAGAAGGTCAACTGCGTAAGCACCCATGATGGACGCATATACACGGTCTTTACATGTCGGGCTTCCTCCACGCTGCATATGTCCAAGGATCGTTGCACGGGTCTCGATGCCGGTTGCAGCTTCGATTCTGCGCGCCATGCTGGTGGAATGGCCGATGCCCTCAGCATTTACGATGATATGATGTTTTTTGCCTTTTCTACGGTTCTCGATGATGTTGTTGATGATCTTCTGCTCATCGTAATCGTATTTCTCCGGAAGAAGAATATCCTCTGCGCCGTTTGCGATACCGCACCAAAGAGCGATATATCCGGCATTACGTCCCATAACCTCGATGATCGAGCATCTCTCATGGGAAGTGGAAGTATCTCTTACTTTATCAATGGCTTCCATTGCAGTGTTTACCGCGGTATCAAACCGATGGTATATTCTGTGCAGGCGATATCCAGGTCGATGGTTCCCGGTACACCTACGGTGTTAATTCCAAGAGCTGCCAGTTTCTGCGCTCCTGCAAAAGATCCGTCTCCGCCGATAACTACCAGTCCGTCGATGCCGTGTTTTCTGCAGACATCTGCAGCACGTTTCTGGCCTTCCAGTGTACGCATCTCTGCGCAGCGGGCGGTATAAAGGATGGTACCTCCGCGCTCGATGGTGTCGGATACATCGCGGGCTGTCATGTCGATGATTTCTTCGTTCATCAGTCCGTCGTAGCCTTTCAGGATACCTTTCATCTGAACGCCCTTCTGCAGACCTCTTCTTACGGCTGCACGGATCGCTGCGTTCATACCTGGTGCATCACCACCGCTGGTAAGCACTCCGATTGTCTTTACCTTGTTAGTCGTTGCCATATGAATTCCTCCATCTCATCACACACATTAATAAACGAGTAGTTTTATTTATTAATCACACACAGTTTTATTTTAAAGCATTCAGGCCCTTTTTTCAATACTCTTTTCTACAACTTTCACGTTTCCGGTACCGAATTTTGCCTGAAGTGACGCCACCAGACGGGCATCTGCCTGCACATTGCGGCTCGGCGGCAGTTTTTTCATCGCTTTGATCGATTTGATGTAGAGAATCACGCTGTCCTTGCCGTCGGATTCATGCAGCATCTGGTACAGATCCGCCACTTCTCTCTCGTACGTTTCCTTGTCCGGGAACTGGATCCAGAGCTCTTTCGGGATGCCAGCAAACGGGAAAATTTTCTCGCAGATCAGCTTGCTCGGCTTATCATCCTCCGCGGAAACACGGCCCTGGATGAAGACACGCGCATCGGTCTGCATCATCGGTGCGTTTTTCTCGTAATCGCGCGGGAATACGACGATTTCCATACTGCCGACGAGGTCCTCGAGTGTGAGAAATGCCATTGTCTTGTTATTCTTTGTATATTTGATTTTTTTATCCGTGATAATGCCGCCGACAATCTCTTTCGCGCCGTCGGTGACGGATGGGAAACCCGTCTCCTCATCCGGCTGGAAGTCTGTCGTTACCGCGGAAATGTTCTTCCGCCAGCACTCCTCCTGCTCCTCGAGCGGATGACCGCTGACGTAGATGCCGAGCACCTCTTTTTCGAGCGCCAAAAGATCACTCTTTTCGTATTCTCCGACATCCGGGTACACCGTTTCATACGACCGTTTGGTCGTCTCATCTACGAAGTCAAACAGACTCATCTGGCCGCTTAACGAATCTTTTTTCTCGCGCGCCACATCATCGAGCACATTGGCGTAGACGAACATGAGCTGCTTTCTCGTCACGCCGAAGCAGTCGAATGCGCCCGCCTTGATAAAGTTCTCGACGGTCCGCTTGTTGACTTCTTTTCCGCTCAGGCGCTCCGCGAAATCCTTTAACGAGCGGAACGGTCCGTTTGCACTCCGCTCCTCCACGATCGCCTCCATGACCGGCTTTCCGATGCCTTTGACCGCCGCCATGCCATAGCGGATCGCCTGGCCGTCTACCGTGAATTTTCCTTCGCTTCGGTTGATGTCCGGCGGCAGAATGGAAATGCCCATCTGGCGGGAACTCAAGATATACTCTGCGACTTTTCCCGGGTTATCGATGCAGGAGGTCATCAGAGCCGCCATGAACTCAACCGGGTAATAGTATTTCAGCCATGCCGTCTGGTACGATACGAACGCGTACGCCGCCGCATGGGATTTGTTGAAGGCGTATTTCGCGAAGTCGATCATCTCGTCGTAGATCTTGTTCGCTGTCTTCTCATCAATGCCGTTTTTGATACAGCCCGGCACACCCTCTGCCTCGTTTCCATAAACGAAATTCTGGCGCTCTTTTTCCATGACGGATGCCTTTTTCTTCGACATCGCACGGCGCACCAGATCGGCCCGTCCAAGCGAATAGCCCGCCAGTGCCTGTACGATCTGCATAACCTGTTCCTGGTAGACGATACAGCCGTACGTCGGCTCCAGAATCGGTTTTAAGAGCGGTGTATCGTACGTAACGGATTCCGGGTTGTTTTTTCCTTTGATGTACTGCGGAATAAAATCCATCGGGCCGGCCGGTACAGGGAAATTCCGGCGATGATATCCTCGAGGCTCTGCGGTTTTAACTCCTTCATGAAGTTTTTCATTCCCGCACTCTCGAGCTGGAACACACCGACCGTTTTCGATGCGCCGATCATGCCGAGCACTTTCGGATCGTTGTAATCGATGTGAAGCAGATCAATTTTCTTATTGCTGTAACGCTCTGCGAGCTTTGTCGCATTCTGAATGACGGTCAGGGTCCGAAGCCCTAAGAAGTCCATTTTCAGAAGTCCCAGTTCCTCGAGCGTCGTCATCGTGAACTGCGTGACGATCGTTCCGTCGCTTCCTCGCGAGAGCGGCACAAATTCCACCAGCGGCCGCGAACCGATGACAACACCGGCGGCGTGCATCGACGTGTGGCGCGGCAGACCTTCAAGTCTCCGTGACATGTCGATCAGATGTGCAACCTCTTCATTGCCCTGGTACAGCTCCCGCAGCTCGTGGTTCATCTGCAGTGCCTTGTCGATCGTGATATTCAGCTCATTCGGAATCATCTTCGCGATCGAATCCACCTGTGCATACGGCATATCCAGCACACGGCCGACATCGCGGATGACACCGCGCGCCGCCAGTGTACCGAATGTGACGATCTGTACAACGCGGTCCTTGCCGTATTTTCTCGTTACATAGTCGATGACCTCCGGGCGGCGTTCGAAACAGAAATCCACGTCGATATCAGGCATGGTAACTCGTTCCGGGTTCAGGAAACGCTCGAACAGGAGCTGGTACCGCATCGGGTCCAGCTGTGTGATGCCAAGGGTGTAGGAAACAATACTTCCGGCCGCCGATCCTCGTCCCGGTCCGACCATGATGTCGTGGTCGCGCGCAAATTTGATGAAATCCCACACGATCAGGAAGTAATCGACGTAACCCATCGTTTTGATCGTATCAAGCTCGTATTCCAGCCGCGCTTTCAGTTCATCTGTCGCCGGGTGATACCGTTCCTCGAGGCCGTCGTAGCAGAGCTTATTTAAGTATTCCCAGGAAGTGTATCCCTCCGGCACATCGAATTTCGGAAGTTTTGTGACACCAAATTCGATCTCCACATTACACCGGTCTGCAATTTTCTGTGTATTTTCGATTGCCTGCGGTGCATACGGGAAGAGCGATGCCATCTCCGCCTCGGATTTCACGAAATACTGTCCGCCCTCGTAGCGCATGCGGTCCTCATCCGTGATCTTCTTTCCGGTCTGCAGGCACAGAAGAATATCATGGGAATCCGCATCTTCTGCGTACGTGTAGTGAATATCATTCGTCGCCACCAGCTCGATGCCGGTTTCTGCCGAGAGGCGCATCAGCTGCTGATTGACCATCCGCTGCTCCGAGATGCCGTGATCCTGCAGTTCCAGGAAGAAATTGCCTTTTCCGAAAATCTTCTCATACCGCAGTGCGGCCTCTTTTCCCATCTCGTACTGGTTCCGCACCATCGCACGCGCCACCTCACCTGCAAGGCAGGCGGAAAGCGCGATAATGCCCTCGTGATACTTTTCCAGAATCTCCATGTCGACACGCGGCTTATAGTAAAATCCATCGATAAAGCCCGCCGAAACAATCTTCATCAGATTGGAATAGCCCGTATTATTTTCCGCCAGCAGAACCAGATGGTAGTACCGGTCCTCTCCGCGGCTGGTTTCGCGGTCGAAACGGGAACCCGGCGCCACGTAAACCTCACAGCCGAGGATCGGCTTGATGCCCTGCGCGCGGGCTTCTTTATAAAAATCGATACAGCCGAACATGACGCCGTGATCGGTGATCGCGGCGCTGTTCATGCCAAGCTCCTTGACTCTGGCAACGTACTCTTTGATCTTGTTCGATCCGTCCAGAAGGCTGTATTCGGTATGTACATGTAAATGCGTAAAACTCATCGTTTTCTCCTCTATTTTCCAAAGGCATGTTCCGTTGTCTCCAAGATCGTCTGCACCAGGCTGTCCGGCTCGATCGGCTTGGTCAGATGGCTGTTCATGCCCGCTGCGCGGCATCCCTCTTTACTCTCTTCGGAGGACTGCGCCGTCATCGGGATGATCGGGACTTGTTTTGCTTCCGGAAGCCCCATGGTGCGGATCTGCCGCGCTGCCTCAAGACCGCCCATCACAGGCATCATCAGATCCATTAAAATCACATCAAATTTCTGCGGATTCGCCGCATACTTTTCGACCGCCTCGCGGCCGTTCCATGCCTCTTCCACCGTCGCACCGTGATCGGTCAGGTAAAACTCGGCGATTTCCATGTTGATCTCATTATCCTCGACAAGCAGAACGTGGAAACGGACAAGCTCTTTTCCTGCGATCCGTGTCTTTACTTCCTGAATCCGCTGTCCCTCGCAGTCAATGTAAAACGGAAGCCGGAATACATACGTCGTTCCGACGCCCTGCTGGCTCGTTACCTCGATCGTGCCCTGCATTTTTTCGTATCAGTTCTTTGACGATCGACATGCCAAGGCCCGTTCCCTTGTACTGCGTTCTCGCACCGGACTTCTCCTGTGTGAACGGATGGAACAGCTCTTTTTCGATAAATTCGCTGCTCATTCCGATGCCGCTGTCCATGATGCGGAACTCGTAGACGACCCGGGTTCCGTCGCAGGAGACTTCGCCCGCATACGTATCGATCGTTCCGCCCGGCTTGTTGTACTTGATTGCATTGCTGAAGAGATTCAGCATAATCTGCCGCAGGCGCAGCGGACTGCCGATCAGTCTCGTGTGCGTCAGCTCACCGCGGTGCATACGGTGGGTAATGCCCATCTCCGTAATCTGCGCATTGACAAGGGATGCCACATCATCCATCAGATGCGTCAGATCAAAAGAAGCGCTCTCGATCGTCTCTTTTCCGGACTCCAGCTTATTCATATCGAGCACATCGTTGACGAGTGCCAGCAGATGGCTTGCGGAAAGATTGATTTTATCGAGCAGTCGTCCACTTTTGCCTCATCCTGCCGGTTTTTGCGGATGATATCCAGCATGCCCATAATGCCATTGATCGGCGTGCGCACATCGTGGCTCATGCGGTTCATAAATTCTGTTTTTGCACGACTTGCACTGTCTGCAGCTCTAAAGGCATCCTGAAGCCGTATCTTCTCCCTCTCTTCCCGGCTGTGGAACTCTGACGTATCACGGAAAAGGATCATGCCGTGTACCACAACGCTCTCCCGCTTTGTCTTTCGGTCGTAGACGGTATCCTGTGACATAAGAACCGTCTTCTGCAACCATATTCTTCTGCCGGACTCATCTGTTTCCTGATACTCCACGACTACCTGCTTATCTCCGTTTTCAAAGCGCTGCAGCAGTTTCTTCGAGGAATCCACAATGCGGTATGATTCCAATGTCTCCTCCGCGACAAACGCACTGCATTCCCCGCAGTATTTCTCGTAGGAACACGGCAGATCTATATTGAGGTCAAATTTCTTCTGCCCGCTGTGGTAAAAAATCTGCTCCAGCGAATCATTCGTCAGATCAACGGCGAACACGGCCTCGGCCGTCTCGAGAAGTGCCTCGGCGTAGTGGCTGTTTTCAATGATCGACTGTTTCATCTGTTCATAGTATTGGTCGAGCTGTTCTTTTTCATTCCGAGCAGCTTCCCCATTGGAGCGGAACCGCTCAAAGCCCATCAGAAAATGGTGCAGTCCGCCGTCCTCGGCCGCGTCGTAGAACAGAATGGTGACTTTTCCCCGGCAGAGCGCTTCCCCTTCGCTGCCCTCCTGATACTCGTACAGAATTTCTACGCTCTCTTCTCCCTTCTGATAGCACTCCTTCAGATGGGTAAGATCCAGCATTCTACGCATTTCCTTTCTCTTTTCCTCATCCGTGATGCCCTGCACAATATGCTCGGCCGCACCGGTATAGCTGCCGTCCTCGGCAAGGAAAAAGCCCGAAACGGCACGCAGAATCCGGTACTGGTCCTGTCTTGCATTGCAGTAAATACAGTTGGAAAAATGGTATCCCTTTTTCTTTACGACGTCCAGCGCTTCCAGGCTGATCTTCCGCTCTGCGGCGGCTTCTTCCATCTTCGCGCGGTTTTTGTCGATATACATGTTCTGATCCGCATGGCGGAACAGTTCCCGGATATCACAGTCTTCAAATTCCGTGGACAGTGCATAGCTCCGGCGTAGCTGATCGGCATCTCCGGGTGCTGGCGGGAATATTCTGCCGTCTGCGTGCGGATGTGATTCATGCACGCTTCCACTTCTTCGCGGTTCAGTCCGCGCAGAATGGCAAGAAACTCATCTCCGCCGTTTCTTCCGACGAAATACTCCTCCGGGACTGCTTTTCGAAGCTGAACGGCAAAGGAACGGATATATTCGTCTCCCTTGTCGTGACCCAGACTGTTGTTGATCGTGCGCAGATTGTTGAGGTCAAACACGCAGACCGCATACACGCCGGAAATTTCTTCTCCTCCGTCGCTTCCCTCCAGAATCTCTTCGCATTTATTTTTATTTGGCAGGCCCGTCGCCTCATCGAGATAGACTTTCTTCTGCAGAATACGGTTCACCGCCGCATAGCGGACGGCCTTGATCAGCTCCATGCCGATGACAAACACCAGACCGATGATATCTCCTACTACCACCTGCTCCAGCTTCTTCAGCGAAGACGCCATTCTCTGCGAATACGCTTCCGCAAGGCCCGTCGCCTCGTCACAGATTTTGAAAAAGGTCTCACTCTTTTCGATAATCGCGGTATTCTCATATCCTTTTTCACGCACCAGCAGAATCTCTGCCTTCAGCTCTTCAAAATACGATGCCAGCTCAGTCATCTTATCCTGAAAATCCCGGTCATCCAGGCGCACCAGATCCAGCTCGCTGCTTCCGTTCCGCAGACCGTCGATATAAGCGTTGATGTCTGCAATCATCGTATCCTGCGGTTCTCCCGCATTCTCCAGCTTGATAATCCGCTGCGTTTTTCCGCGCACCAGACCGGCATAGTTGACAACGCGGGCCGTTCCCTGTATTTTCTCGACCATCGACATAATGCAGAAAAACAGAATAATCAGAATGATCGTTAAAACCGTCATTGCGGTTTTGGAAATAAAAGATGTTTTTTTCTTACTTTTCTTTTTCTTCATCGCTCTCCATCAGATCCTGTGTCACTTTTTGTCATATAGATCATATTATAAGCGCAATCCTCTCTTCGCGCAACCGCAAACCGGGCGCAGAAAAAATTTCAAAATTTTATCTGCTGTCTGACACAAAAAAACGGACACCGGAGAGGATGTGCTTCCTGTCCAGTGCCCGATTTTTTCTTATTTTGCTTTTTCTGCCGTCCAGATTTTACCGTCGCGGATGACAACCTGTTTTTCTTTCATCAGATGGCCGACCGCGCGCTTAAATGCTGCTTTGCTGAGGCCGAATTCTCTCTGAATCACTTCCGGTGATGCTTTGTCATCAAATGGAAGGACACCTGCAAATTCCTCGATCACAGAAAGAACGCTCTCTGCATCGATTGCGATCTGCTCGTACGCTTTTCCGCGTGCGGACAGGGAGAGTTTTCCGTCCTCTTTGACTTCTGTAACGCGGCACTCAAGTTCCTGGCCGACATGATAGTCTGCCTGTGCTTCTCTCTTTGGAATCAGGCCGGAGTAGCGGTCATCAACAGCAACGAAAACGCCGAAGTTTCCGCTGATCTCGTAGATTCTTCCCTTTACGATATCGCCTACGACGTACGGAGAATTGGTTTTCAGGAAATGGTAAACCTTCATCGTTGCGCAGAGACGGTCGCTCTTGTCGATGTAGAGGGAAACCAGAACCTCATCACCTGGATGGAGGCGGCGGGTCTGCTGTTTAAACGGAAGAAACAGATCTTTTTCCAGACCCCAGTCCAGAAATGCTCCGATCTTTCCGGTAGCAGCTACGTTTAAGACAGCCAGCTCTCCAAGCACCAGCTTCGGCTCTCTGGTTGTCGCAATCAGACGGTCGCTGGAATCGCGGTACAGAAATACTTCCAGCTCATCTCCCTCTTTTGTTCCTTCCGGCACCTGTTTGATCGGCAGAAGAACACGTTCCTTCTCGCCCGCTTCCCGGGTCTCCCCAAGATAAATACCGAATTCTACTTTCTTTACTACTACCAGCTTTTGCTTTCTTCCTATATTTAACATTTGACTTCCTTTCTTACTGCTCGCCGAGAGCCTTCATGCTCATCTCCTCGAGCAGGTCGCTCTTGATGTGGTACAGCTTGTCGGACAGATCCACGTAAACCTCATGCGGATTGACCAGACGTTTGGACTCCTCCCAGAGGGTATCTTTCTCTCTGGTGCAGATGTCGCGGATCTCCATGACGGATGGAGAAGTGTAGACGCATGCGCCCTTCTGGAAAATCGGAACGAGGAGCTCGCGTAAGGTGTAGGTTCCGCCTTTGATCTTCGTCTTTTTCCAGGTCTCGATCGGGTCGAAGATGATCATATCTTTGCTCTCGTCGAAGGTCTCGTCTGCGAGGCAGATCAGGTCGGCACGGATCTTTCCGGTTTCTCTATCATAAATACGATAAATCGTCTTATTGCCCGGGTTTGTTACTTTCTCGGAGTTCTCGGACAGCTTGATCTTCGGTGTGAATTCTGCGTCATCTTTATCTTTTGCTGCTGCCAGCTTGTAAACGCCGCCGAATGCCGGCCAGTCACCGGATGTGATCAGGTTGGTGCCGACGCCCCAGGAATTGATCTTCGCACCCTGGGTTTTCAGGCTGTCGATCAGGTACTCATCGAGGTCACTGGATGCGGAAATGATGGCATCGCCGAAACCTTCTGCCTCGAGCATCTGATATGCTTTTTTCGACAGGTAAGCCAGGTCACCGCTGTCGATGCGGATGCCGTAGCCCTTCATCGGTAAGCCCTCTGCTCTCATCTCTTTGAAGACGCGGATCGCATTCGGAACACCGGATTCGAGAACATCGTAGGTGTCTACGAGAAGAATGCAGGCTTCCGGATACATTTTCGCATACGTTTTGAATGCGGTGTACTCATCCGGGAAGCTCATAATCCAGCTGTGTGCGTGGGTTCCCTTGACTGGAACGTCAAACATCTGTCCGGTCAGGACATTGGAGGTTCCGATGCAGCCGCCGATCATGGCAGCACGCGCGCCGTAGATACCGGCATCCGGTCCCTGTGCACGGCGGAGTCCAAACTCCATGATGCCGTCGCCCTTTGCCGCGTAAACAACGCGGGATGCTTTCGTCGCGATCAGGCTCTGATGGTTGATCATGTTCAGAATCGCGGTCTCTACAAGCTGTGCCTCCATGATCGGAGCGACAACTTTTAAGAGCGGTTCTCTTGGAAATACGACGGTTCCTTCCGGGATCGCATAGATATCTCCGGTGAAATGGAAGCCTCTTAAATACTCCAGGAAATCATCGTTGAAAATATGGAGGGAACGGAGATAGTCGATGTTCATCCGGCGAAAAGTGAAGATCGCGGACATACTCGATTACCTGCTCAAGTCCTGCACATACGGCGTATGCGCCGCCGCATGGATTCTTTCTGTAAAATGCATCAAATACCACGATCTGATCGGACGGGTTCTCGTAGTAGCCCTGCATCATGGTAAGTTCATATAAATCAGTTAACAGTGTAAGGTTCTGCGCTCTCATGGCAAATTCCCCTTTCCTCATTGTGTTTATTACGTTCGTATCTTATTCTTTCCGATTGTACCACAATCATTGAAATTCCACAACTACGTATGGCTGTCCTTTTTCATCGTTCAGTGAGATAAAACAGCCGTTTTCCGTCTCGGCGCGCAGCGGATGCAGGACGTCACCGAGGTGCGCCTGCTGTTTGTATTCGGCGCGCATCCGGTGCACGGTGAAGTTCTTCGGAAGGCATTCACCGGCAAGGGAAATGAACTGTGCGTTGTTGACGTGGTGGTTCGTATCGAGGTTGTGCGGCCGCACCGGGAACGGTTCGCCGATGAAATCTGCTTCCGGCATTTTCACTTTGCGCTCGCCGAAATCCTCGTTGATCGGATCGTCAATGCCGTAGGCGTCTGTCGTCTCTTTCGGTGCGCGGACGGGATGACCCGTTTCCATATTGACGTAAGACCAGATGGAGTTGGCACAGGCGAGTATTTCGCCGTCTTCTGTTTCCATCGTGAAGTTACGCATGCCAAGAAATCCTTTGAAGCCGCTCGCCCATGTAGTGATTTTTACCGCTTCACCGAGGGATGGATAGCGGCGCACATGAATCTGCCACGCGGACAGCACCCAGGCGCAGCCTCGTTTTTTGAGCTCCGCAACGCCCTCGCCGATCGCTTCCGACTGGAAGGTACTGCAGTCCTGAAAGTAATTGATCAGCCCCGGCAGGGTGAGATTTCCGTCCTCACCGATTTCGCTGTAGCGGATTCTGCTCGTAAAGGAATACTTCATCGTTTCGTTCCTCCTGCTGTATTTGTTTTTGAGCATCGAAAAAGGCCTCAGGTACGAGACCTGAGACCTTTCAATGAGCTGGGCTACCTGGATTCGAACCAGGAACTGACGGAGTCAGAGTCCGTTGCCTTACCGTTTGGCGATAGCCCTTCATTCATTCATTCGCTTGCGTTTTTTATTTCTTATCGCTCGCGACGAATGTTATTATATTACAGGGTTTCAAAAAAATCAACCCCTTTTTTTAATTTTT
>ENA-OQEG01000042-OQEG01000042.1-human-gut-metagenome-genome-assembly--contig:-NODE-42-length-12840-cov-1.153780_pt1 | contig 12840 bp, 18 predicted proteins | sample MGYA00242793_ERZ504631 | MGnify/ENA primary metagenome ERZ504631 (study PRJEB26092, sample SAMD00036338) | human gut metagenome | host: Homo sapiens | study: EMG produced TPA metagenomics assembly of... | reverse complement strand
CAGATAAATCACCCTGCTCACGAGCCTCCTTGATCTTCTGGGAAACCTCTTTACGCTTAACAACCTTTAAATGCTCAAGCTCATCCTCAAGCTTCTTAAGACCTGCATATGTCAGAATATTTTTCTTGTTATCCATGATTCTTACCCTTCTATCTTCCTTTTTTATTTTTGATATTTATTGTACTCATTTAGTATATTAACTTCCCACACCAAGGTCTTCAATACCGGAAAGTATACAGTATGTTCCGAAGAACAATATGAACTGCCACGGAATCCCATAACACCCGGCAACGGAAACCCGGCAGCAAAGAAAAACCCTCTATCCGCGATTCGCACCCGTGGCTAACTTCATATTTTTCTGAGGAATATACTGTATGCTATGCCGGTAACTTCGATAAACTGAATGTGGGAAGTTTCACATACTAAATTTAAAGCCTATTTTAACGCGTGTATTATAATTGAAAATCCCCACGCTGTCAAGGATTTGACCGATTTCAATTTTTTAAGCTTTTCCTTATACAAAAGCTCCTCAAGCTGTTCTAAGCTCTCCACCGTATTCACTGCCGCGCGCAGCCTTGATGAATGCGGATATCCTGCCGTATACCACGCTGTGTGCTTTCTCATCTCGTGTATTCCCGTGTACTCGCCCTTGAACTCTATCATCATGCGTGCATGGCGCAGTATCATCCGGCGTACTTCCTCAAAGGATGGCTTTTCCGGATGCTCGCCGGTCTCAAAGTAATGCAGTATCTGTGAGAAAATCCATGGATTGCCCTGCGCTCCCCTGGCTATCATAAAACCATCACAGCCTGTCTGCTCCTGCATTTTTTATGACATCCTCTGCGCAAAGCAGGTCTCCGTTTCCTATGACCGGTATTGAGACAGCCTCTTTTACCTGCCTAATGATGTCCCAGTCGGCTTTACCGGAGTAGTACTGCTCTCTGGTCCTGCCATGCACTGCGACTGCGCTTGCGCCGCTTTCTTCAGCCACATGTGCCAGCTCTACTGCATTGACATGCTCATCATCGAAGCCCTTTCGTATTTTTTACGGTGACCGGCTTATCTATCGCTTTTACTATGCTCTCTATAATCTGCCCTGCAAGAATCGGATTTTTCATGAGTGCTGAGCCCTCACCGTTATTTACGATTTTGGGCACCGGACAGCCCATGTTGATATCCAGTATGTCAAACGGTCTTTCCTCTATCTGCTTTGCTATCTGAGCCATTATCTGCGGGTCTGAGCCAAACATCTGGAGTGAAACAGGCTTTTCTCTTTCATCTATTGAAAGAAGCGACTCTGTATTTTTATTTTTGTACAAAATTGCCTTGGCGCTGACCATTTCCATACATAAAAGGCCGGCTCCCTGCTCCTTGCACAATAAGCGAAATGGCAGGTCTGTCACGCCTGCCATAGGTCCCAGTATCAGGTTGTTTGGGAGTGTCACACTTCCTATCTGAAGCTTTCGTATCTGATGAATATCCATACTGTTACTTTACTCCCTTGCGGTTCTGCTTGCGATACACGAGGTTTATGCCCTTTAATGTCAGATCCGGATCGTATACATCCACGTTTTCTGTCTCATTGGATATTATTCTGCCGAGTCCGCCGGTCACTACAACCTTTGCATCGTACATGCCTGTTTCTTCCTTTACCTTGTTGATGATATACTCTGTCTGTCCTATCTGCCCATACACAAGTCCCGCCTGCATGCTGGTGATGGTGTCCTTTCCGAGGATATTATCAGGCTTTTTAATCTCTATCTCAGGAAGCTTTGCCGCATCCTCCCAGAGTGCCTTGGCTGAGATACGTATGCCCGGTGCTGTGATTCCTCCCATGAAGGTACCGTTTTCATCGACCATATCGTAGGTGGTTGCTGTGCCAAAATCTATGACCAAAACAGGTCCTCCATATAATTCATATGCAGCTACGGCGTCTACTATACGGTCTGCGCCAATTTGCTGCGGATTTGGTGTGGCGATACGGATGCCTGTTTTGATGCCCGCCTCCACGATTATTGGCTGATATTGAAGTATTTTATAAGGCCATTCTGCAGTGAATGCATGATATTCGGTACAACGGAGCAGATAATTGCATCATGTATGTCGTCCATGCCTACCTGATTTCTTTCAAGCAGAGTGCTCAGAAGCATGCCGTATTCATCCGATGTACGTGGCATTTTGGTTGTAATTCTAAAGCTTGCTTTTATCCTGTCCCCATCAAACACGCCGCATGTTATGTTTGTATTTCCTACGTCCAGTGCTAAGATCATCTGTTATTCCTCCTCGAGTCCTTCTCCCAAAAACACTATGCGATAATACGTCTCTATCGACTCGAGCAGCTCTCTTCTCTCGTTGCGGTACTGCTTTATCTTTAGCACGCTTCCTATCTCGTCATAAAAAAAGTCGTTTTCCTTGCAGGATGTTCTAAAATCGAGGTTTCCGTCCTCATCAAACACCAGCTCCAGTATGCCTCCCACATCCTCTGTATACAGGACGCACATGATTTTGAGCTCGTCCCTTATAGTCTGTGGAAGTCCGTTAAAATTCTCGTTCAGATAATATTTTTTCTGATATGCGTTTGACACGCAAAGTACTACCTCTTTAGACATATCCGTATATTCCTCTCACTGATACTTCTCCGCTTGAAACCAGCTTACGCGATTCCCATGTGTCCACGATCAGCTCGCCCTTAGGCGTGATGCCCATCGCTTTTCCGTCAAACGGCTCCTTCGGATCCAGTACCCTTACTGATTTGTTCCTGTTGACCAATAGCTCATCATACTCCCTGACGAGGGCTGAAAGGTCCTGCGTCTTTAAAAATGTGTCATAATACTGCTCAAAGTATGACATGGTCTCTGCGATTATCTGCGCACGGTGAAATCTTTTGCCACCTGCTTCTATCATGAGTGAGCTCGCCATCTGACTGATTTCCTCCGGAAAGCTCTCATTGTGCACGTTGATACCGATACCTACAACAATATGGTTGATGTAGTCAAACTGCGCATTCATCTCTGTGAGTATGCCGCACACCTTTTTGCCGTTTATCACAATGTCGTTTGGCCACTTTATCAGGGCTTCCTCGCCTGTAACGCTTGTTATTGCCTTTGCGACAGCAAGCGCTGCCACAAGCGTGAGCATGGATGCATTGTTGGGATTAATATCAGGCTTTATCATAAGTGTCATGAAAATCCCTGTGCCGGACGGCGATACCCAGCTGCGGCCACGGCGCCCCTTGCCTGACTCCTGCTTGTCCGCTACGACTAAGGTGCCGCTCGGATAGCCTTTTTCGGCAAGCTCCTGAGCCTTGATGTTGGTGGAGTCTATTGTATCAAAATACAGCACTTCCTTTGCCACCCAGTCTGTGTGCATGAGGCTTTTTATCTCTGCCTCTGTCATCAGATCAGGCGCTGCCACGAGCCTGTAGCCCTTATTCTGTTGTGCCTCTATCTCATATCCGGCTTCCTTTAGCTGGTTTATGGCCTTCCACACGGCTGTACGCGATACCCCGAACCGGTTGCATAGCTCCTGCCCTGAGATATAGCCGTCAGCGCTGCGCAAAAGCCTCAGTATTTCTTCCTTCATACTTTATTCCTTAGCTTTCCGTCAATCTTTTGTTGCGGCCATTGCTTGCCGTACTAATCAGCAAGTGTTGCACGCATGATAGCCTTGATTGAGTGCATACGGTTCTCTGCCTCATCAAATACCACTGAGCGCTCTGACTCAAATACCTCGTCTGTCACCTCAAGCTCGCTCAGTCCAAACTTCTCATAGACCTGCTTGCCGATTGTGGTCTTTAAATCATGGAATGCAGGCAGACAGTGCATAAAGATTGCGCTATCCTTTGCATTTTCAAATGCTTTTGCATTTACCTGATATGGCTTTAAGTCGTTAATTCGCTCTGCCCATACCTCTTGTGCTCGCCCATTGATACCCACACATCTGTGTAAATAACATCTGCGTCCTTTGTGCCCTCTGCCACATCCTCTGTGAGTGTGATTGATGCGCCTGTTGTTTCTGCAACGTCCTTACAATATTTACAAGCTCATCATTTGGGAAATATTTCTTGTTTGTGCATGCCACGAAGTCCATGCCAAGCTTTGCACATGTGACCATGAGTGAATTGCCCATGTTGTATCTTGCATCGCCCATGTATACAAATTTCACGCCCTTGAGTCTGCCGAGGTGCTCACGGATTGTAAGCATATCTGCTATCATCTGTGTCGGGTGGAACTCATTTGTCAGGCCGTTCCATACCGGTACGCCTGCGTATTTAGCCAGCTCCTCCACGATTTCCTGTCCGTATCCACGGTACTCGATTCCGTCAAACATTCTGCCGAGCACGCGCGCTGTATCGGCGATGCTCTCCTTTTTACCTATCTGTGAACCGCTCGGGTCAAGGTATGTGACATGCATTCCAAGGTCATGTGCCGCTACCTCAAAAGAGCAGCGAGTTCTGGTACTGGTCTTTTCAAAAATCAGCGCTATATTCTTGCCTGTGAGGTCATCATGTCTGATGCCTTTTTTCTTCTTTTCCTTCAGCTCCTGTGAGAGGTCAATCAGATAAGTAATCTCTTCCGGAGTGTAATCCATAAGTTTTAAAAAAGTTTCGTCCCTTTAACTGCATTGCTCTTGCCTCCTGGGTTTTATTTGCATCGTTTATAGATGCAGGTTGCTATAATTTATATCTGTAGATTGCTATAATGATGTCATTTTACTCTATTTTGTGGTATGTTGCAAGAGGTTTGAAGCATTGACGCTCTGACTCTAAAACCACGCCGTACCAATAATTAAAGAGGCTGCAAACCAACAAGCTTTGTTGATTTGCAGCCTCTTTGTTATTTCTTTATATTGGCTGTATATTATCTGAACTTCATATTTCCGATTGATATTCCTGAGCCATGGTCATTGAAGGATGTACATCCTCCTGTGTTGTCCACTCCGGACATTGCCTCCTGTGCTGCACTGTAGCATGAAGAAGAAATGCGTCCGCTAAGCTTTCTTGCGAGCTTTCCTGATGATGCCGGTCCAAACTGGCCTTTCTGGTAAATAACACCTGAGATACTGTTTGGATATGAGCCGCTCTTTACTCTGTTGATGACTGCCGCTCCTACTGCAAGCTGACATTCATAGCTCTCTCCGCCTGCCTCACACTCGATGATTGCTGCAAGAAGTGTCAGGTCATCTGCTCCTGCACTTACCGCCTCGCCCTGTGTGGTCTCTGTTTTCTTTGATTCCTTTGCTGCTTTTGCAGCTTCTTTTGCTGCCTTTTCTTCTGCGGCCTTTCTCTCAGCCTCTTTCTGTGCAGCTATCTGAGCCTGTTCCTCTTCAATTGTGATACCCACTCTTGTGTTGAGGGAACGTGTCGCATAATCTGCTGCGATATATCCTGTCTGTGAATCGCTGACTACTGCAATCCAGCCGTCCGGTGCCTGCGCTGCGCGGTCCACCTGATAGGTCTTGCCCTGGTCAGCTACCTCTAAGGCCTTGCTGTTTGTATCTGCTGTCTCTCTCACACGAAGTCCGTCTGTATTTACTGTAGCAATTTCTCCGCATGTGTCGTAAGCATAGCTTAGTGCGTCAGTTCCGGTCACACAGTAAGATACATTGACATATCCGTCTACATTTCCTGACTTGATGTGAGCCCATGTGCCATCGTTTTCTACGATGTCTGCCACACTTCCTTTATATAATTTTCCAACAATATCTGACTGTTCATCGGCCTGTGCTCTTACGTTGAGTGATTCTTCAACTTTTGGCATAAGCTTTGTCTGCCATTCCTGCTGCTCCTGTGTGAGCTGTGGCTGTGCCTCCTGCAGTGCATCCTGTGCTGCTGCCACCATCTCAACATTTTCTTTTTCTACTGTAACAGCATTCTCTGCTGTGAGACCCTTCTCATAATCAAAAAGAGTCGCTGCCACGCCAGCATAACTATTATAACCAGTATGCTCTAAACCAGTGTTTGCTAGCACCTTATCCTCTGCTTTGACCTCAGAGCGTCCGCTGTTAGTAACCGCGGTAACCGTCAGCATAGCGCACAGTCCACAGACCGTAATGCTATCGATTACTTTTTTTGTTTAGCTTCATATAATCCTCCATATGGTGTAGTATATGTTGTTTTTGTTACGTTTATTACACCTATGTTGCATTTGTTACAACTTTGTTACAGTCGGTATAATATCACAGTAATAGCATTTTGTCAAATTTCATGGAAAAATCTCCTGAAGCACCGATGAAATCACCCCATTCTGATGTGCCTTATGCTCTATCTCCAGCTTGTCGCTTTCGCTTCTCGACAGCTCGTCTATGTAGTCGCTCACCTGTTTTTCTATTTTATAAATCTCGTTGCTCAAAAGTCTTATCCTGTGTGAGAGTGCAATCAAGGTCACTATGACTGTCAGCATGAAAAGTGCAAGCATTATCGCAAGTATGCCTCCCGCTATGATGTCCATATTGTCCATTGATAATTCCATATTAATGTGTCCTCCCTACTATTCTTTTTCCGATACATCATTCAAAATTTAACTTAACCTATAACGCAGGATGATGTACTATTGATTATTATAACCAATTCACTTGAACTTAACAGTTCCTATCGGTCGCAAGTTTCGACATTTGTTTGGCATTGCAGAGCAAACTTTCACCGGTAACTTGGTATTGACTTTTATTGTGTTGAGTATAATATAAATATGAGACAAACAGGAATGCAAGAAAGGATACATATATATGAAGAAAATAGTTATGACAGGCGGCGGTACTGCAGGTCATGTCACTCCAAATATAGCTCTTATGCCGGCACTTAAGGAGGCGGATACGATATCGAATACATCGGTTCCGTCAACGGAATGGAGAAGGGGCTTATCGAAGCCCAGAAGATTCCTTATCACGGCATTTCATCCGGAAAACTGCGCCGATACTTTGACTGGAAGAACTTTACAGACCCGTTCCGTGTGTTAAAGGGCTACGGCCAGGCTGTAGGCCTCATGAAAAAGCTCAAGCCTGATGTAGTATTTTCTAAGGGTGGTTTCGTTTCCGTACCTGTCGTGCTTGCAGCAAAGCACTGCCATGTGCCGGCTATCATCACGAGTCGGATATCACCCCGGGACTTGCCAACAAAATCGCCATAAAGGGCGCCAAAAAGGTGTGCTGTAATTTCCCTGAGACAATGAAATATCTGCCTGCAGACAAGGCTGTGCTCACCGGATCACCTATCAGACGCGAGCTTTTTAGCGGCGTTGCCGAAAATGCCATAAAGCTTTGTAATTTTCCTGACCACAATAAGCCTGTCATCCTCATCATCGGAGGAAGCCTCGGCTCTAAAAAGGTTAATGAAGCTGTCCGTGAGATTCTTCCTGAACTACTAAAGGATTTCTATGTGATTCACCTCTGCGGAAAGGGCAATCTGGACAACAAGCTTGCCGGTATCACAGGCTATGCACAGTTTGAGTACGCCAATGCTGAGCTCACCGACATGTTTGCTCTGGCTGACATGGCTATTTCAAGAGCCGGAGCCAACTCCATCTGCGAGCTGCTTGCTCTGCACAAGCCAAACATCCTGATTCCTCTTTCTGCTGCTGCCAGCCGCGGAGACCAGGTATTAAATGCAAAATCCTTCAAAAAGCAGGGCTTTTCATATGTCATCGAGGAGGAGGAGCTCACAAAGGATTCTCTGCTTAGCGCAGTAAAAGAGGTGTACGGCAACAGGGATAAATATAAGGATGCCATGGCAAAAAGCGGTCAGATGGATTCCATCGCCACTATAATCGATTTGATTAACTCTCAGGTGAAGAAATCGTCATAGAGTCAGAGTGTCTGTTTAAAGCGTCATTGCATATCATAAAAAAAAGTCCGGATATGAACTACATTTGCATATCCGGGCTTTTGGTTTTTCAATAATCTGATTAATCATAAATGAGGGGCAAAATACCTTTTGACCCTCATATCATAATATATAATAACTACTACATGCTCATCTCGTCGCAGATTTTCTTCATCTCGTCATCAGTGAACTCCTTGTGATTCCACTCTATGACATTCTTGTTGTCATCTGACTCATATCTTGGAATCAGGTGCATATGGAAATGGAATACTGTCTGGCCTGCCACCTCGCCATTGTTCTGTACCAGGTTGTAGCCTTCACAGCCAAGCACATCTTTCTCGTGTGTCATAATCTTCTTTGCAAGCTTTGCTGCCTTGGCAAGTGTCTCATCCTCAATCTCAAAAATATTTGCATAATGCTGCTTTGGAAGGATAAGTGCATGTCCCTTGGTAGCAGGACTTGCATCGAGTATTACCTTGAAATCATCATCCTCGTAGATTGAATTGGTCGGGATATCCCCATTTGCCAGTTTACAGAAAATACAGTTGTCATCTTTCATCTTTGTCACCTCATATATATAATTATTTTGTAACTGTTCAGAATCAAAAATCCCATTAAAACGGAAATATCTGATCAAGCATGCGCAGTGTCTTGAAATTGCCTTTTGCTGTCATTTCTCCGGTCATAAATGCTCTCTGGAAGGTCATGTGACCATCTATTATAGACTCCATGATACTCTTCGATAATTTGGCGTATACATCCACTATATCCTCTTCGCCATAGTGTATATCCAGCTTATCCTCATCCTCCTTTATATATAATGGATTTTTAATGCCCTCTATATTAAATGAATAGCAGGCTTTGAATTCACGAAGCGGAATAAAATGTGCTTCAAGCTCCTTTATATATGGCATGTCATCTGTAGATGCCTGCTGCCCGAGCATGTCCTTGAACATGGTTGCAAGCTCCTCGATATCCTCCTTCTGCTGCTTTACATATGTATCATCAGACACATACTTCGACAGCTGCTCGCTCTCCTGTGGGGTGAGGTTGAGCTGCTGTGTCCTGAGTACACTTTGCTTCACTGCCTGATTGCTTGTTGGCAGACTCTTAATCTTCTGGGATATCGTGCGATACAGATTCTCCGCGCGTTTTTCTATTATGAGATTGTACTCCTTATTTAGCTGAAACGTAGTAATATCCTCTACATATCCGCATAGTCCTGAGCACGGCAGACCGCCAAGTATCTCCCATGCATTGCAAAGTGTGGTCTCTGCCTCGCGCTCTCCATATGTGGTAGACATGACAATAGGCTGCATATATGTATTGCTTATCTTTTCTTTGTCGCCGTAGAGCCAGCATGCATCCAAAAACTGCTGCATATATCCACCTATACCAAGCCACTCAACCGTCGTTGCGAGAATGATTCCATCTACATCTCTGAAGGTCTGTGGCAATGTAGCTATTTCATTCTTGTGCTCATAGATATTGTATCTCTCCACCTTTACGCGGAGCTCCTTTAGCACATTTTCTATCCTGCTTATCACATACAGTGTCGGGTCGTCCAGTAAGCCTCTTCCACCATAATAAATATTTATCTTCATGTAGCTTCTCCTACCATTAATTTCTAGTTGATACTATATTTATTATATCTCTTTTTGCGATATAAAACAATTGAAATAACAAATCCACCTGCAAGCCCACCACCATGAGCCCAATTGTCCACTCCCTGCGTTGAAACTCCATAGTATATCATCAGTATAACCATAAATACAGCCTGCTGTTTGCTGATTCCTTCATAAAAGCCTCTGTTTGCTATAACTATCCACACAAGTGCTCCTACCAGACCAAATATCGCCCCAGAGGCGCCTGCCGATACCGCAAAGTCATTATTATAAAGCATAACAATGTACGATAATACACTTCCACACATGCCTGACACAAGAAATGTAATCAGAAGCTTCACATGTCCCATAGCCTTCTCGACTATCTGACCGACAGCGCCTAAAACCACCATATTGTTAAGTATATGCATCAATCCAAAATGCATAAACATAGAAGTGAGCAGCCGCCAATACTGGCCATCCTTTATATACTCAGGGTACATTGCCCCGTGGGCAGCCATATACTGTGCATCAAGTGTGCTGCCTGATAAACTCATCAGCACAAAAACTATTATATTTACCACTATTATGCCAATTGTCATATATGGTTTTGTATCAAATCTTTTTATATTCTGCAAATCTGTGGGGTCTCCTTAATTTTCCTGTTAAATACTTTTTTCTTATTATAAATTTTAAGGAGCTTATTTGCAACAATTATACAAACCGGTACTTAACATCGGCAAATCTGATGATATCATTTGACTTGAGCTGCTTCTTCTGCTTGTACGCGAGCACCTCATTATTCACAAAGGTTCCATTTGTGGAATTTAAATCCTCCAGATAAAATTCCTGGTTTTCCCTGTTTATAACTGCATGAAAATGACTTATTGTATCCTTGCCTATTACTGCATCGGCCTCGTCACCCTGACCAATACGCGTACAATCTTTGTCTATTATTATATTACTGCGGTTTTCCATGCCCTCATACAAAAGCATCCCCTGTGGGTGCTCCCTGTAATCGCTCAGACATACAGTGGGGTGTATCTGACGCGGTACAGGCTCTGGTGCAGCCTCTGGTGCAGCCTCTGAGCCTGGGTGTATAAGCATGGTGTCATCTAACTTTTCACGATTTTCTTTTCGTTTTTCTTTTTTAAACCATTTTTCTGTTTATGTCCGGTTTTTTAGGCTTTTCTATCACTGACGCCTGCTTCTTTCGCTCCGGCAGCCTGATATCCAGCTGCTCCAGCAGATACACCCGAAGCTTATCGTACAGTGTAGGCTTTATCTGCTCCTTAGGCTCCTCTACTCTGACCTGTGGCTGTGAAATCGGCGCAATCACCTCCTCCACCGGCTTTTCTGCCACCTTTTTCTGCCTCTCCTCGATTATGGCATTTCGAATATCAGCGATACTGTAATTGCCATTTATGGTTTTCTCGTATATACCATATGCTATATGTATCGCTTCAGCATCACTGTGATCAAGCTTTGTGAGCATATACTCCATCAAATGCGAGAATGTATTGCAAATAGTCTTCATCTGTGCCGGGTATGCTGTGAAATATATTTCCTCATCCTGATTTACCCCTTTTATGTGTATTAGCTGAGGATCGAGTGCCAGGCAGTCCGTGCCTACAAGATGATTCTCCAAAAGCTCCATCTTGTTACAGATACTCACCACAAGCTTTTCAAGAAACTCAAGCTTTATATCATTGTACTGGCAGCGCATTTCCAAGGACTGGACTCCTGATATATCATACCAGTACTGCCCTTCATTATTCACATAACACTTCTCCATAGGCAGAAAGCCCGGAATATTGTTTTTCAGCAATATCTTTTCATCTAACGGCTTCACCTCGTCACAACGCAGCTTCATAAAGCTGCCTGTCATCTTTCTCTCATATACTATTTCATTAGAATTCATTTACTACCTCTTTCAAAACCTGATAATTATAGAAATCATCCACCAGCCACATATCCGTAGCATACTCATAAGAGCTGTCCTGCTTCATTTCGTTATACAGCACAAGTCCCATATTCATCGCTATCGCAAGCATAGTAATAAATATAGGTATAATAATTGCTCCCTCTACTGTATAACTGCCTTTTAGTCCATAAGATAAATCTATATTTAATTTATTTTCAGTCACATAAATACCTCCGTCAATCCGTATCCCAGCAGCAGAAATGGTGTAAATGCAATCTGCATCTTTCTTCCTGCTCTGCCTGATGCGATTAAAATAACGGAAATTATTCCTGCTATTGTAAATCCCATCACCATAGTGCTGCACACTATGTCAGCAGTCACAAACAATCCCATCAAAGTCACAACAGCAGCATCTCCATATCCTATCTGCTCCCTTGTAAGAAACGCTGCTGCCATAAGCACTATACCGGGAATCAGGCAACAGCCACTGATATAATTGACTGCTTCGCATAAAAAGAGCTTGCAATACCTACAATCCCCATTGCTACCAATACAACTACCGGTATCTTTTTTGTTGAAAAGTCGATTATACTGATTATTCCAAGTAAAATGATAAGCTGTATCATGTTCCTTCTCCTTTACATTTACTGCACAGATTTTTGCCATTTACCTCCGATTTGTGCACCTTGTGTACTGTCCGCTTAAGCTTACTGCATCCAAGCTTTCCGTGATAGTTCGTGCCATAATCTGTTATAAATACCGTTGAACCTTCTGTTTTTTTATCCGCGGCACAGTAACATGCGTGGTATTTCCTACCATCTTTGTTTCTGCTTGCCCACACCTGTGACCATTTAATGCTTTTATACTTAAATCCAGGTAGTTGCACTGCTCGGACAGGTGATAAACACTGCCATAGTCCGTGTAAAACACATATGGGTCCGTTTTTTCACCGGGGTTTTTCCTGTCCATTTTCTGCTGTTGCTATAATCCTCTATCCATATTCCATCTACCGTAAAAAAGCTCACCGGAAGCTTAACCTTGTACTTTGCCTTAAGTGCAACATCATCACCATCCATCTTTGACCCAAGCAGTGACACTCCATACTTTCCACCACTCACGTATGTATCAATGTGCTTCGAGTCAGATATTCTACTCCTAAAGAGTACCTCTGCTGTCGCCACTGAGACAACGGACGAATCATTTGCACTGCTCGCTAACGCACTCATCCGGGCTGAATAGTACAGTGCTGCTTTTACCTGCGACTCCACCTGAACCACCCTGAAGAAAAAAAAGTATGAATACAAAAAAGCCTGCTACAAGCGGAAATATTACCGCAGCCTCAAGTGTATAGGACGCCCTCAGGCAGGTGCATGAGGGCATCTTTTGAGAACTATCATCGCCTGGGAGTTTGGCCTTTCTATAAAGTTTTTTTATGTGGAACTTTACTTTATTAACAAAAGACACCTTCATACACCTGCCTTTCTTATTTCCTTTCT
>ENA-OQEG01000040-OQEG01000040.1-human-gut-metagenome-genome-assembly--contig:-NODE-40-length-12916-cov-0.810071_pt1 | contig 12916 bp, 16 predicted proteins | sample MGYA00242793_ERZ504631 | MGnify/ENA primary metagenome ERZ504631 (study PRJEB26092, sample SAMD00036338) | human gut metagenome | host: Homo sapiens | study: EMG produced TPA metagenomics assembly of... | reverse complement strand
GATGGGGGAAGAACCCCTCCTGTTCCACATCGTCCAGCAGCTTGGGCAGATTGGAAAACCGGGCAAAGAATGGTAGTGCATAGTCCTGGATCTGCCCGGAAATTTCCTGGATAGAGCGTTCCCGCTCCAGCAGAGTAGATACCTCATAGCGGGGGAAGTCATCATACCGGTGGGTCAGCCGGGCGATGGAGGTACCCACGATACCATCATAGGTTTCCTCTGTCCCTTCCTGCTCACTGCGCCACTGGGCAATCACCGGGGAACTCACATCGAAGAAGGCAGTAAAGTGGTGGAGCCAAAGCGGATGGAGGGGGAAAAGTAAAAGGAGAACACAAAGATGCCGTCTTTTTTGTAGATGTCATTTTTGCTCTTGCGGTATTTGTAGCCCAGCGGGTTCAAAGGCTCCGCGATCCGCTCACAGGTATAGACGAAGATCTCACGGGGCTTGGTTCCCTTGGGAAAATCCTTCTTCTCCATGTTGCCACCTCAATCAAAATCCATCCAGACCAGGTGTTTTCCGCAGTGGAGGCACTGGAACAGATAGCATTGCAGATGGCCCGCCATTGACAGATTCCCGGATCATTTCTTTTTGCTCATCGTCCCACATCGGATCGTCCAGTACCTCCTCCAGCACACCCAGGGCCCGCAGTTCTCTGGCACCCACATGGCCAGGTAGGCGCAGTAGTCGCCGCAGTGGGCGCGCCAGTATTCCTGCTGCCAGCCGGAGTAGCCGGGGGTGCGGTGGATCAGCTCGTCCAGCTTCTCCGGATCGTCTACACCATCGTCCACAGAGAAATCGTCTTGAAAGCTGCCGTCATATTTTCGGGCCGCCTCGCCGCTGGCGATACACTCCGGACACAGATACGCAATTTCATCTACCGAATAGAATGGACCAGTATAGTAGATGTGGGTCGTCTTGCCGCAGCAGCCGCAGATAACACCTTCTTTGGATTCCTCAAAGGCCCCGGTATCCAGCGGGTCCGGGTGATACCGGAAGGCGGGCAGGCCCAGCTGGGCCTGCCGTTCCTTCTCTTTCTGCTTTTCCTCCGGCGTTTTGGGCTTGGGGAGGGCGTAATGATTCGCCCAGTTTTCCGCATAGTCCTTCAAGACGCCCAGCCGCTTGAGGGTCTTTTTATCGGAACGATTTCCGATTGGCAGAGCAGTTCGTAGGCATCCTCCTTGAAGTCCAGCAGATCATACACATCTACCAGCACTTCCTTGGCCTGCTGATCCTCACTCTGCTCAAGTTCTTCCTTGAAGGTATATAGAGCGCGGACACTGTCCGGACCTTCATTGGTCGCAACAAACTGTTTTTTTAGTTCGATATAGGTTTTCTGATATTCTGTCATTGGTCGCACCTCCCATCAATCCCACCAGAAATACCAGACGGTGGACTGCCACAGGACATCTGCCAAGGAGCCAATGCTTCCATCCTCATTCTGATCCAGATCTGGGCAGAAACCATATTGCTCCACAGCCACCTCCATAGCTCTTTCCTTGGAGATCGGAGTTGGAAGTTCAAACTCCAATTCATCGTGGCTCATGGCGGCAGGGATGGCACCATGTTGCTCGAACCAGTATTTCGCCACTGCCATCAGGTCCGGTGTGTCGGGACACTCATTCCAATTTCCAAAGGGCAGGTAGGCGAAGATCTCCCAGGGGTTCTTTACCGGAATTTTAGCCAGAATTAGCGGAACGGTCATATTGGTATCAGAATCCCAATAACTTGCGAAGCGGTCGTTGTTGATACCGCCGTCTATCTCACCAATAATTTCCTCCTCCCAGTCCATATCATCCTCCTCGGCTTCTTCTTTGCGCTGGCCGGTCAATTCCTCCAGAACCGCCTTTCCGTCCTTGACGGGAGCGGAGAGCATCTTCTTTCGATACTCCTCTACTGTTTTGAGGTCAAATTCGTAGAAGTCCGCATTGTGCTCCGGATCGGCGTTCATCACCAGACACTCCAACAGCGTTCATCATCCGCCTTGATGAGCACGGGAACAAAGCCCTCCCGTACCCCCAGCCGCTGGGCGTAGCTGTATGCCGACATGATGGGGTCATCATCTGCCATGGATGGGAAATAGGTACACTCGCAGTCCAGATACTCCATGATGGCCTGAGCAACCTCGGAAGGCTCCAGCGTGTCCTCGTCGAAGTCCTGTCCCTGCCAGTTTTCAAACCGTTCCCCGATCACCTCTGCCATAGCCTGATAGTAGTCCTCGTCAAAGGGGATGAACAGGTAGGCTTCATCCTGGAACTCATCGGAGTGATACCGCTCCGGGCCGAAGAAGCGGAGGGCGTTGTCGTCAACATCGGCAGGATAGTAGGGGCTGTCGCCCTCTCCGTAGTAATAGCCTGCAAAGGCACGGCCTTGCTGATTGAACAGCACAGAGAACAGACAGCCGTCCAGCTCATCCCGGATAAACTCCCGCAGATCCACGCTGGCAGGGTCGGCTTTGACCTGTTTGGCCACTTCGCTGTATTCTTTCAGGAAGTCCTCGCCCATCAGGTCGTGCTCCATGCACCAGCGCAAGTAGATGGCCATGTGGTTATAAGCATTGATGGGGTCAATAGGCAGTTCCTTCTCCTCAATGCTCTCAAGGTGATAGGAAGCGTCGTCCATCTCACCGTCAAAATTATCATTGGAAAGGGTGCCACGGGTGATCGCATTCTGACGAGTGGGGTTTACAACAAAACTGATCCCCCTCATCTTGTTCAGCAGAGCGTCTACATCATGTTCCAGTTTATAGTCCAACTCGTCCTCATAAAGCGGAATGACCTGATAGAAGTTGACCTCCTCGCCGCCCGGCAGGGTGCAGACCTCGCCGCCCTCCTCTGTACTTTGGGGGCCGGTGAGAATGGCGGCACACAGCTTCGTATTTTCCGCAAAGTTCTCCTTGTTATCCATGGTATGTCCAAAGCCCAGCCAGGTATCGCTGGCAATGGGAAGGCGGGCCAAGGATTTCAGCAGGCGGATGGGCCAGTACCACTTTTCGTCTTTCATGGACTCCTGATCCAGCTTCCAGTCCGCAGGCAGGGCAATGGCCAGCTCCGCCCGCTCCAGCTTATATTCCGCCAGTTCCTCCGGCACATTCATCCGGTGAGCGCCCATGCCCATGGTGACCAGGGTGCAGTAGTCCCGCTCCTCAGAGGGCGGCACCACGCAGATGTCCACATGGATGTCGGGAGAAACCAGCTCATGGAACACATTCTCGAACTTGCCGAAATACTGCTCAATGTGCTCCTCGACGGCTTCCATCTCCTCCTCGGTGTAGACTTCGGGATTACTGAATTCTTCCTCATCCTGCGTGTCATCCATTGTCTGAGTGGTCGCAGCTGTCATCCTCCGGATCTCCCTTTATAGGCTCGTAACCGATCTTCAGGGTCATCTGTTCCTCCGGCAGGGAGACGCCGGGGCTGCGGGTGATGGTGTGCTTATCGTCCGCAGAAAAACCGATGGTCTCGCCGTCTTGCAGTGTCACATCACACGCCAGCACATAGGAGGCAAGGCTGGCCAAAAAGTCCCGCAGTTCCTCCGGCTCAGCGTCGGTGTTCAACACCTCCATTTCCTCCTTGCCAAACACATCCATGCCGTAGGTGTAGCCGTTTAGGCCCCCCTCGCTCCGGTACAGGCCGAACCAGACCCAGTTGAAGATGGGCAGCTCGTCCTCTTTTATCATATCGGCAAGGCCCTCATAGAAACGAGGCTCAAATACCACGCCGCTGGTGTAGACACCGGTGGCGTATTTCTGCTTGCAGCACACTGCCATCGCCTTGGTGAACAGCTTACCGCGTTCCAGCAGTTTTTCCTCCTCGCCCAACACAGCCACCATGATATGGGCCTTGTGCGCTTTGGCCACTTCTACGGCCTCTGGCCACATATAGTTGTTTTCGGCGTTGATCTCAGCTTCATTGTCCGGGATGTGACCGTGGAAGAGTGTCACGATCAGCATCATTCCGCCGACCCGCATTACCACAGCGTCATCGCTGTTCTCATCGTCTTCGTCGCCCTCATCCGGCTCCTCATCTACGATGCCCCATTCTTCCCGTAGATCCCGAATCAACTGCTCCTTGTCCCACTCTACTTTGGAGAGGAGCACAGACCCGGCAAAGGAGCCCTTACGGTCAGTTTTCTCCTCGTCGGCATCATCCTCAAGATCCTCTACATCTTCATCCGGATCATAGAGGGATTCATGCTCCAGTCCGCGGATAAATTCCTCAAAGCTATCTGCCAGATGGGTGATTTTATAGTCATTTTCCTGATCCACATGGACTACCGCAGGCTCTCCCTGGGGACCGCAAGCCCGGTAGTCCAGGAAAATCATATCGTGTCCGGCGCTTGGACAGTCGCAGATGGCCACGCCGATGGCAGGATACTCCCACTCATCGATCATAAACTGGCTGCCCAGCTCTCCGCAGAGGGAGCAGCTCTTTTCCCGTCCGATTCCGAAAATGCCGGTGATGGCCACATGATCATCTGACCAACAGGTAGGCTCATCGCAGGGATAGCAGGTGTTCACCGGAATGCCGCCGTTGTGCTGCTTCATCAGCCAAATGTAGGCGGCGGGCAGCTTGTAGCCCAGTTCCTCCTCCACGCTGGCAATCAGCTCATCGGAAGGCGGATCACTGACATATTCTTTCAGTGCATACCAATTATCATCCCAGAAGTTGGTGAGGTCGAAACCCTCAAATGGGGTATCACCGGGCACGAATTTGGCCTTCTTCTTCCGGCTGCGCTGGCGTTTCCGGATCTCCGCCTTACACTCCCGAATTACCGCCGGGGCATTTTCATCCTCCGGGTCCAGCTCTGCCCACCGCTGGGCGTAGGGAATGGCCTTTTCCTCCTGACCATAGAGATACTGATAGCCGTAGGCCATCCGCATATTCCACTCCGCCTTGTCCTGGCCTTCCTCCCGGACGGACTCCAGCACCTCAATGGCCCTCAGAAGGGCTTTGTCTCCCTTGGATTTCAAAGTACCTTCGTCATGGTCCCCGATGATGGCGTAGTTCTCCAGCGCCCGTGCCAGGGCGTAGGCGGTGCGATAGTTCCTCCAGTCCTCTGGGATGGCATTGAGTGCCTGGATGCAGCGGGTGTACTCGTCCTCGTCGTTCCACTGCTCCAGCTGAGCGAAGAATGCTTCGGCGTCCTGTTGGGTATAAGGAATATAGTCCATGCCCGTCAGCGCCTCGTCCAACTCGTCATCCTGATTCTCAGTTTCTGACCCAGCATCTTGTTGCTTTAGGGGTACAGAACCGGCTTCACGGCGGAAGGTGTGGAAGATGGCCCATGGGATGTCCGTGCCTTCAAAGAACTCTTTCGCCATGTTCAGCGCCTCTCGGATGTCCCAGGCGATGAAGTCCACATAGCCACAGTAGAGGCCGGTGGCCCCGCCGATGAGGGCGAGCATCTCCGATCCGTCCACGGTGGTGAACAATTCCTCCAGCTTGTCCCGGAAGTCGAAAATCTTTTCCGATCCTTCCTCCTCCCGCAAGGTATCCAGGGGATAGCAGAAAAAGCCCGCTACCGCTCCGTCGGCATGGAGATCGTCCATAAAGTCGTTGTCGGCATTCAGATAGCCGTTGATGAGCGGCACACAGCAGGTGGAACCGGCCATTACATCCAGCCGCCAATCGGCGTCCGGGTCCTGTTTGGGTTCCATTTTGTAACCAAGGTAGCTCTCCAGATAGGCTTCCGGGTCGGTGGAGAGCTCCAGGCCCTGCTCCCGCAGTTTGTCGGGCAGCTGGGACAGGAGGAAGGACGGCTCTGCCTTGGGTTCCTCCAGCACATCAAAGCTGTCTATGTATCTCATGTGGGAGATCTCGCCCAGCACTTGGTCGGTGAGGGTGGTGAGCATCCACCAGACTCGGCCTTCCGCCTCCCGGAGCATAGGCAGCAGCTTTTCACAGTAGGCGGAGATGTTGAAACTGTTTTCGCCCTGTTCCTCCAGCCAGATCTGCACATCCTCACCGGAGATGTCCCAGCTGTCGTCGGTACGCAGGCCGATATTCTGGGAGGGCTGACGGCCCACAAGGATGTTCCAGTGCTCCAGCACCTCCTTTGGGGCGTGTTTCTGGAAGTAGACCAGCTCAAACAGCTTGACCTTATTACCCTCCGGGGTGAGGATCAGCTCATGCTTTTCGCCATTGAAGCCCAGCTCGAAGGAAATTTCATCAAAAACCAGATTCAGGGTGTCCTCCATTTGGGCCACGAGTTCTGCGCCGCGGGTATGATCTTTGTCCTCATCCATCATCTGGCGCAATTCTGCTTCCATCTCGGCAAAGGTTTCCCACCAGTTCTCTGTCCGTTCCCGGAAGCACTCCCAGAACTGCGGCAGAGAAATACCCTTTTTGCACGAGTCAATTAGTTCCTCCATGTCCTGTCGGGTGTTGAGCTTAGGATCATCACCGGGATGCTGTTCCAGAGCTTTTTCAAAATACCGCAGAGCGCGGCCCTCCTGATCCAGATAATAATAGGCATACCCCATGCGGAAATTCCAGGAATAAGTATCTCCCAGTTCCTCCTCGTGGCACTGCATCAATTCCAGTGCCCGGTGAAGCTGCTTTCTTCCCTCCGGTTCGCTGGAGTCCGCCAGATTGTTGTAGCTCGCGCCAGCTCCATATCCATTTCCGGGGTACGCTCCTCGGTAGGGATGGCCTCCAGCGCGTCTACGATTTTCTGGTGTTTGTCCTCCTCATGCCACTTCTGGCACTGCTTCAAAATATCCATATCCGGGTCCTCCTCGTCCTCATCCGGTTTCCAGTCTTTGATTTGCTGGAACACGCCGTTCTCATCCCGCTCAAAGGCGCAGGGAGCAGGGGTGTTCAGCAGAGGGATGATGTCGGGATCGTCGTTGCAGATTGTGTTCAGCTTGTAAATCCCGGCATTGTTGGGGTCGTCCATGTACTCCTCGCTCTCATCACCGGCGGTGAAGCGCCAGCCGCTGTCCCAGTCGCCGTCCGGCTTCTCCCGGTAGCAGTAGCCAACCTTGCAGCCCTCTACCGTGATGCGGTTGGTGGCAATGCAGCCATCGGCACCCTTCCAGTCAGAGAGTAGAGATTTCACATCCTCCGCTTTCACATGGTAGTCCCGGTTGCGGCCAGCGGCCTCGTACAGATCCTTCCGCAGCGCCTCCACATCCCGAGCCATCTCCTGGATCTCCTCGTCGTCCATCATCTCGCTGAGGTCGTATTCCAGCGGGTTCTGGGCGAAATCCGCCAGGGACTTGTTCATTGCGTCGTGTTCCTCCGGCGTGGCGGTGATGCGGATACGGCGGGAGGGGGTGTTGTACTCGTCCAGATCTTGGAGGTTCACACTGCCGCTGACGCTGCACTCCAGCAGGATGGCGGCCAGGTCGGTGACCACATCAATAGCAAAGTGAAAATCCATTTCCACACCACTGGAGTGGGTGAACTCCAGATACTCCACAGTCTGGCGGAAGCCCCAGTTCTGCTTGTCCAGCCCAATCTTGGTGAAGATTTCGCTGAGGGGGATTTCCTCTTTCTTCTGGTCTTCTAAAAAGGCCACAAGGTTCAGACTGTCATCCGAGCCTCCGATAAAGTTGCCCCAGTATTTTTTTGATATACATCTGTCACACCTCCTGTTCTGAGATCAGTCGCTTGATGAGCCAGCCCAAATGTTCCAACCACGCAGGAGCGATCTCACCGCTGTCCTCGTTCTTCCAAAGATCCACAATCTCACGGATGCCGTCCTCGTCCGGCACCTCGTTTTTGATGTCGGTGAGCTGCCGCAGCAGGAAAGCAAGGGCTTCTTTGGATGCTGTGAAACCGGTGACTTTATCCCATATAGCTTCTTCATGATCGTAGTCCAGCTTGCTGTTATCCTTCCATTGGAAATACAGCTCCGCCAGAGCCATAGCGGTGTTATCATAGAGAAAGTCGATGTCGGAGAGATCTTCTCCCAACATACCTTCCTCTTTCATCAGTTCGATCATCTCACCCAGATCCATTACCAGATGCTCCGGTACATATTCATTTTTGAGGATGTCCAGTACATCCAACCCTTCGTCACGCTCTAATGCTTTTATGCCCCATGCTCCCATGTCGGCACCTCTCTTTCTTTATTTCGTATCAAGCTTCTATTGTCAATCATAGTTCTCCAACCGAATGATAGGCCGATAAAAGTCATAATCTCCGTTTAGTTCATTGTCCTCCTGCACTTCTGGCTTACAGTGGGGCGAACAGGGCAGGAAACCGAGAAATGGACCCAGCCCTCCGCAGATATTGCATCCGCCATCGCCGCCGCAGGTGGTAAGCCTATCAGCCTGCACCACTTCCCGCATATAGGGATCGTAGGCGATGGACAGGCCGAAGAAGTTGGGTTCCTCCATGTCATAGGGCCGGTTCTCATCCTCATCCATGTTCTCAAACCAGTGCAGACGCATGGAGTAGTCTAACCCATCTCCCCATGGAAACAGGGTCCGACACCCGCCGCCACACAGGTAGGCCCACTCGTCCGCCGTGGGCAGGGAGAAGCCCCTGTTTTCCAGCATGGCAAGAAGCGCATCGTAGTCTGTGTGGTTATAGATACAGATCTGAAAGCCCTTTTCCGTCCGCTCAATGCGGGCCGACTGATGCAAGGTAAGACTGCTGCTGTCACTCCAGGCAAAATCACGGAATTCCTTCAGCCAGTCAGGGTGGACAGTCAGTCTGGGATCATCCATTTTGACTGGCTCCCAGTTAATTTCCTCCAGCTCCCGGCCCACCAGCATGGGTCCAATGGCCGCCTGCCGAACAGGAGCCATGCTTTCCCGAATCATCTCCTCCGGGTCCCGCTCCATTTCCCATTCTCGGAACAGATACTCCAATTCCTCCCGGCTCTCCTGATTCAGTCCCACGGCAAACTGCTCCCAGCCCAGGGTGACGGTATCGCCGGGGACAAAGACGAACTCCCGGCCATCTTTCTCGAAGATGCCGGTGGTGTAGCTCTGGCCCCAACGGTCAAAGGTATGTAGACCGAGAAAGGTCATATCATAACGATCAGCCAAGCTTTCCATCAGCGTTTGCTTCTCGGTTGTATCCATTTGATTGAATTGGGGACGGGACAGTTTTTCGTTCATGGCAAGTCCTCCTTCGATTCGTTTTGCGTGTTCCAGCAGATAGCTCCGACCATCCTGCTTGGCCCGTTCCAAGTATTGTGGAAGCAGGTCGGAATGGATGGCGTCCAGTGAGACCAGAACGGCGATCCGCTGGTATTCCGGAAGTTCAGGAGAGTAACAGTTGCGCTCCCAGAACAGCGGAGCGAACTGCTCCACACAGTCAGGACGCAGAGCGGGCATCGCCAAAAGTGCCCGCCGGCTTACATATTCATTGGGGTCCTTTGCGAAGTCCAGGATCATGTCTTTGACTTCCTGGCTGCACGGACATTCTGACAGATATGCGGCAAACTGCCACTTGGCCTCACTCTCATTGGAGGCTGCGGCCCTGCGGCAGAGGCGCTCGAACCATTGGGGATGGGAAGTGGTCTCCTGTATAAACCCCTCCGCTTCGTTGTCCCTGGCGATCAGATAGACCATCTCATCCAGTAGGACGCTGTCTGCTGTTTCTGCATCCATTTGGGTCAACACATGGCAAAAGGCATCAAATATATCATTCCACGCAGGGTAATCGACCTCCCATGCACCGCCGATCTCCTCGGTGGTTTTTCCGGGATAAGTGATTTCCTGCCACTGATGAAATTTTCCTACCTGCTCCAGCAGGCACTCCCTGATGTCCTTTGCCATACGCTTACCTCACAATTCTTTGCACAGGTTTCCCAGTTCCAATGCCTGTTCCACAAGGCCCAGGAGCAGGCTGGAAAAATTCTCGGCAATCTCCTCCAGATCGGCATAGTCACGGTTATAGCCCCGGACTCTGCCGCTCTCCAAGTCGATAAACTACGATACTCCCGTCACCCAAGCCTCCGATTGGAAAGGTGGGGCCGTGGTCATATTCGCTCATGTAATCCTCATAAGCCTCTTGAAAAATCGGGTAGGCTTCTTCCAACTCTTTCAGTGTGAAGATCCACGCTCCGCCAAATAGCAGCCGCCGAAGTTCAAAAGCAGCCAGCGGTACTCTGCTGGGATGGGAGTATACCTGCTTTCAAATCGTTTCACAGCATCCTCCGGTTCTGGGCGGGTACCCTTTGTGAAGGCACTTGCTTCATAAGCGGCCTTGATTTTGTCACGGTATCCCTCCAATTTTCTTACCTGCATCATGTTCACCTCTGATTTCTCCCGTTCGGCAGTCCGCGATTTCTTTTCTACAAAGCGAACTGCCTCTGTCAACAGCGCGGGAAGCTGATTTCCGTCTGCCGTTTCATACCGCTTGACTGGATGCGTCCAATCAAAATTATGAATGATAGAAATGATGTATCTGTCCTGATACCAGCCCATATCCAACAAAAATCCGTTTGGATATTCCACTTGCAGCATATCTTCTTTTGTGTGTCATCCAAAAAGGTGACTGTTCCAGTGCCAAAATCCACCTTGCGCCACGCTTGAACCATCGTTTGTCCTCCTACAGCCGATCCAGATTCTCTTGCAAATCGCCCTGCATCAAGTGCTGGGCAATGGCTTGGTTCAGTGCCTTATATGAGTGATAGGCTGCCTGCTCTACATCGTGCAGGCACTCCTCCATCAGTGCCTCCGGAGAAATGCCTTCCCGTTTGCCATAAAGATGGCCGAAGGCATAGCACACGGACTTGAGAAAGCCGAAAATGTAGTCGTGATTTCCACGCATACTGGGCAGGTCATTGAACGAGCCCATGCCGCCATAAGCCCGAAGGTGGTGGGCGACCTCCCGCCGCTGGTCCAGTCCTCAATATCCCGTTCCAGCCAGTCAATCCAGTTTTGGAACTCTGGATGGTCTGCCAGAAGGATGGAGCGCAGACAGGTCAGAGCTTCGGTATAAATATCGGTCTGTTTCATCAGAACCCTCCTGATTCTTTTAACGCTCCATCATAGGTGTGGCTTTTCCAGATGGCCTCAAATTCCGCTTTCTCTATGACGCAGGCGTGGAATTCCTCGCCCCCAGACATGGGCGTTCAGTTCCTCCACAGTGGGGACGGGCGTGATTTCAATAGCTCCATCGTAAAGGTCGGGTATGTTGCGGGTGCGGCCGTCCCTAAAGATGTCAATGGAGCGGAGGGCCAGCCGCTCATTTTCGGTATCCACTTCATAGAGGATGACCGCTGGTTCACCCTCCGGTGCGCCCTCCCAAAAGAGCTTGATGTACTCGATCTTGCCAAGATAAGTCCGCATCGCTTTTTCATCGGCACAGGCTGCTCGGATCATTTTGGCCAGCATCATCAAATCGTCGATGTATTGGGAGTACACGCAGAACACATCTTCGTCGGAGTCGAAGTGAAACAGATCCACGCCGCTGTTGTTTTCCTCGAACTCCTGGATCACGCCCCGGACAAGCCGCTCCCAATCCTCGCTGCTGCCGATCAGTCCCAGCCGTCGGAATTCCTCTGTCCGGAATCCGTCACTGATTTTCAGCAGAAGGGAGATCGCATAGGGGTGGTGGGGAATGAGAAAGAATGGCGCGATCTGCTCCGGCTTCGCCCAAATTTTGAAGGGCGGGCGCGGGTCAGGTATCCAGGGCAAGATTTCCCATTCGTCCTCCGGTCGGTTTCCGTATTGGCAAAGGTCTTTCATAGTGTTCTCCTCATTCGATGTCGTTTCGTTCTTCTTTTACATCCAGTGGAGCACCGTCCAGAGATGTGATCTGTGACAGTTCTGTTTCAGTCAGATTCTTCAGGAAAATGCAGTATTCGTCCGGGTGGCCTCCCACAAATTCCATTTTAGGCATTCCGATCTGCTGTGGGTCGGTGATCCACAGGCAAGGCTCTCCTGTTGCCCAAAACCGAGTCAGAGTAAGAATTTGGCCGTTGTAAATCACTTTCTGTTCCATCTTCATTTCTCCTGCATTTGCCTCAGTAGCTTCACGATCCGCTCCCGGTTCTTTGCGGTTTTCATAAAGGTGGGGAGATGGTCGGCCTGGGTCATTTTCGCTCTTCCCGGCGGCTTTTCCGCAGGTCGGCGCTGAGATAGCCGATCAGATAGGCAAGATGTTCTCGGTTGAGTGCCCATACAGGTTTTCCCTGAAATGAAGTCAAAAACCATAGTTCCAACCCGAAATAAGGTTCTCGTCCATCTCTGATTTCGCCAATATATGAAAACGCCTCCGCTGTTTTATGGACTTCTCCCGGCATGGTTGTCCCACAATAGGGGCAGGCCACATGGAGAACGGAAAAGTGCTGCCTTTCCTCATCTTCAATATCCACCCGGTAGTACCTGCCGCAGTTTTTGCACTGGTTATGGACATCGTAGCGGTAGATCGTCCGATCACGGGCCACCTGATGGCCGCAGCTCAGGCAGCGGAAATAGGCATTATCCTCATCCGCGGTCACCACGCCCGTGCCATGACACTTGGGGCATTTCACCTGAATGCCGGAGGTGAGGGCGTCGTATGCACTGTATGTAAAGTAGGGTTCATCAACAATTCGGCTCATACGCCCACACGCTCCTTTCAAGAAATTGCTTTCACAGCCGAAATCGGAATGGTTTCAAATCCTTTGCTTTGATTGTCAGATCCGCAACGATCTTTTGCAGGAATTTTACCTGTTCCAGATACTCCGCAGGCGCGTGGATCTGCTCCAGATAGCCTATATAGCGGATGATCTGATCCAGTGCCCGTTTCCTGTATTTTGCGATTTCCCCCAAATGGGAATAACTGCGGCCTGCCACATAGCTTGGAACATCTATGTTCCGAATGGTTTCTATATCAAGCGACCCGTGCTCCTCTTTCTCAGATTGAATGGTGGACAGCATATCTTCCGCAGAAAAACGGATGCCGCGCTCGCAGAGAAACCGCAGTTCATCAAACAGGTGGTTCGCCACAAAGTGTTCAAGCCAAA
>ENA-OQEG01000039-OQEG01000039.1-human-gut-metagenome-genome-assembly--contig:-NODE-39-length-13005-cov-1.624476_pt1 | contig 13005 bp, 16 predicted proteins | sample MGYA00242793_ERZ504631 | MGnify/ENA primary metagenome ERZ504631 (study PRJEB26092, sample SAMD00036338) | human gut metagenome | host: Homo sapiens | study: EMG produced TPA metagenomics assembly of... | reverse complement strand
ATACGGGGATATGCTGTTGCACAAAGCAGAGTAGTTGCTTTCGGATATTGATGTTCCTTTAAGGAAACATATTGGTGTCAACATGAAAATACTGAAAATAATAGTAAGTGTGAAACCCATAGCTCCAGCCGCTTCAGGTGTACGCCAAAGCATAATAGGCGGAATTAAAAGGATACAATAAGCATAATACCCACATATTTCTTTACAATTAGAAAATCTTTTTTTACTAAGCTAAATAACATTCTTTTTTCTCCTTTCCACATTCGCAAGCATAATGTCTTCAATCGTTGGTCGTTCTATAAGAACATCCTGCATACATTCCATAACAACAGAAGCCTGTTTTGTAATTCCCGTAAAATTAAATGCACTTTCTTCTGTGCAAAGAAACATCTTTCGTGTATCTGAATTCAGTTTCTCTGCACTTCCTTTTATAATTCGATAGCTGTCAAGCAACTGGTCTTTTTCTTCTTGAAAAACAATCTGCCCACTATCAATCATAATCAGCATATCTGCAATTTTGTCTAAATCAGAGGTAATATGCGTAGAAAAAAATACACCTTTTCCATCTTTGTTCATATAATCTTTTAATATATCCAAAAGCTGGCTTCGTACCAGTGGGTCAAGTCCGCTTGTCGGTTCATCCATAATAAGTAGCTCCGCTTTATGTGAAAGAGATAATGCCAAAGCATATTTCATACGCATACCTTTCGACAGTGTATTGATTTTTTGCTTTGGGTTAAGCTCGAAACGTTCTAAGTAATCAATAAAATCTTGTTCACACCAGTTTTTATAGGCAGGTGCTATGATGCTTTTCATTTCTGAAATGGTTAATTCATCATAAAAACAACCATCATCAAGCACAATACCGATACGGTCTTTTATTTCGCTTTCATTTCCCTTTATGTCCATACCAAAAAAATTTATTTTCCCCGACACATTGTTGGTAAGCCCTAAAATACTTCGTAGAGTGGTTGTCTTACCTGCCCCGTTAATTCCCACAAATCCAGTGATACATCCCTCTGGTAAATAGAATGAGATGTCCTTCAAGGAAAAATCATCGTAACTTTTATTGATTCCAGATACTTCTAAAATATTGTCCATTCAGTTTTCCTCCTCGTATAGAATGTCCATCATGGCATTTAATTCCTCTTTGCTGATATTTAGTGATTTAGCTGTCTGTATCATATCAAGCATTTTTTTCTCTACAAGTCGCCGTTTGGACTCCCTTAATAATTCAATATTACTTGTAGAAACAAAAGTCCCGATACCGACTTGACTTGTAATAAATCCCTCTTTTTCCAATTCATCATATACCCTCCGTATTGTTAGGACGCTGACTTTTAAATCATTTGCAAAGGAACGGATAGACGGAAGGGCGTCGCCCTCCACTAATTCCTCTCTTAAGATAGCGTCTTTTATTTGGTCTTTGATTTGCTGGTAAAGAGGATTTTCAGATGTATTAGATATTACTATCTTCAAATATCTTTCCTCCTTTAGTGTGATGTTTATACATGCACATTATATACACACATCACTTATATGTCAATATTCTTTCTGATTTTTCTGGAACTAATCTTCCAAATTAAGAATGGCATTTTTTGTAGCACAATAAGCAATAGCAGTTAAAAAAATTAAACGTGAATGAAAATGATTAAAGGGGAACGGTTTTTAATGTCCATTCCCCATCTTCATTATTTTACAATCTTCCAGTTACTATCTTTTTCCAGTGTCAAATCAAACTGTGAAATCTGTGTTGCCTTTGTCCTCTGGTCGAGATATTTCACTGATACGGACACTTTCACCTGTTCACCATCTTGTGTAAAGATAGGATTTACCAGCTCCGAGAACACATACTCACAATTCACAGGTTCCAGCACATTCCCCGATACATAGTAGGCAAGCTCCTTTTCTGTTGCGGTAGGGTATAGCTTGAAGAATGTTTCCAAGAACTCTGTAACTTCCTCCGTAGTGGCAGCGTCCACTGTTCCGTCCGATTCTTTTGTTTTTGGTTCATAGCCGGATTTTGTTGGTATGCTGCTGATGGTCGGATTCTGTGTAATAACCAGATTTCCGTCACCATCTACATGAACCACCACCATATAAGCGGAAGTGTAACCGATAGAAGTTTCGCCCTCCGTTACCGTCTGATCTACCGAGTAGACAACGGTAAAGTCGTCCGTTCCAGCCGCTTCAACCTCCCAAATCTTAACGTCCGTCACCGTAGAGCTTGTGGGTATATCCTGTCGTACCGTATCAACATTCAAATCCTGCAAGCTCTTTGTCAGATATTGGTTGATGGCTGCGGTTCGTTTCTCAATGGATTCCTGCGTGTTGCTCCAAGAATAGTAGGACTTCGCAAAGGCTTTTACAAAGTTCTCTATCTTGTTGGTATCAACGATACGTTGCTCAATGACTTCTTTCTCATGTACCGTGTGCATATCAATGGCGGTGAAATTCTTATACACCCCAAAGCTGACGCTTGCAATCAGCACCAGCCATAAGGCAATCACGGTTTTCTTGTGTGTGCCGACTTTCATCACAGGCACTTTTTTTCTCTTTCTTTGGTTTCGATTCCTTATCCTTTTTCTTAAATAGCATAGCACCATTCCTTTCTAATTGGTTTTCACCCGTCCGGCACCAATCAAGTGTTGCTGCCAGTACGAGCTTGTTAAATCTGCATATCCGATAGGGTCGCCAGCATGATACATTCTGTTGTTTCCAGCATAGATTCCTACATGAGTGACGTATGTTCCAGCGTTATAGGTTGAGTGGAAGAATACCAAATCACCAGCTTTTGCCTGTGACAGCGGTATGTGCTGCGTAGCGTCATACTGTGCCTGTGCGGTACGGGGTAAGCTGATACCAGCCTTTCCGTAGCACCACTGAACCAATCCCGAACAGTCAAAAGAAGTGTTGGGATTGCTACCGCCATACACATACTTCCAGCCTTGATACGTCAACGCTTCATTGAAGATTGCCTGTGCGGTAGCGTCACTGAAACTAGGCACAGCCAAATACTGGCTGACTAATTTTACATAGAACATATTCCCGTACTTGTAACGCCAGCCGCCATTTTCTTTTATGGAAATGTCATTCTTATAGGTGACTTTGACACCGCCGGATTTACCCTTTGCGAAGCTGACCGCCAGCTCAAAGGTGTACTTCTTTCCGTGTTTTGCTACATAATCAATGAAGCCGCCACCATAGTTATAGGACTGTACCACTGTGTTGATGTCACAGTCTTTTGCTTCTGCGGATTTCAAAAGCTCCGAGAAGTATTTACACCCCTGTTTGATGGAATCCTCCACGGATAGGGAGTTAAGCGGTAATCCTAAAGATTCACTGGCTTGCATAACGTCTGTCGTGCCAGTGCCGCCGGATTCCACCTGCATAATCGCAAGCAGATAGTTCACATAGTCAGAGATTCCGTATTCCTTTGCGTATTTTTCTACCGTAGGCTGATGTTTCAAGACTTCTGCTGACAGGTTCAGTCCAGAAAAATCCAAGCTGGAAGAGCCACTTTCTTCATCATCTGCGGTCACGATAAACAGGAACAGAAGCAGACAGATAATCACTGTGAAAATCCCACCGAACACAGCAAAATGCCTTAGCTTCATTTCTTGCCGCCTTTCTTACTTGTAGATTTCTTCATTGTTGATTGATTTGTGGTCTTTTTCTGAACCGTCTTTGTCTGCTTCTGACGTTGTACCGTTTGCCTTGAAATATCTGTGGTAGCTTGTGAATGTTTATTTACTGCTGATGAAGCCTGTTTATCTGCCGGACGGGATTCTCTGACAACCTGTGTTCTTACATTCTCCTGTGATTTTGTCACAGGCTCTTTACTCTTGCTTGATTGCGGCTGCTCCTTTGTCACTGTGCCAGGACGCTCTTTGACATTCTGCTCCGGCTTTAAAGCTGCCGCCTGTGAATCCGATTTTACAGGAACAGGCGTTGTGGCTGGTCGCTCATGCACCGGGGCAGCTCTCTTTGTCGCTGATCCGTTGCTTTGTCGCTCCTTATCCACAATCGGACGCTGCGGATTCTTTTTGTCTGACTGCGGCTGTTTCGATACCGATTTTTTATCCACAATTCCACGCTTTGAGGTAGACTGTGATTCCTGTGTATTGCTTTGTGAACTATGTACAGTCTGTGAGGAATCCGTCTGACTTTTCTTATCCGGCAATGCAAGCGGCTTCTGTGATTTGGAATCCGGCAGAGCTGGCGGCTTGCTGTTACCTCCACTGGAAGAAGCAGAAGTATTGTGATTTGCTCTGGTATGCGTATTACCTGTCTGTTTGGTATTGTCTGCCTTTTTCGTAGAAGCAGAAGCCGCCGCAGCACCAGCTACACCGCCAGCAGCACCAGCCGCCATTGTCCTACCGATTTTACGCTCCAAGCGTCTTGCCCTGCGGTTGAGGAACATATACGGGTGTCGCATGATTCGTCTGCTGACTTGCTGTGTATCGGAAGATTGCAGGCTGAACATTGCCATCAAGTCACCTAATTTAAAATAGATTCCGGCAAAGGTGACTATCTGTAGAAATGCCACCATGAAAAACGGATAGCCGGAGGAAATGGAATAAAACATAGTCGAGATACTAAAGGCTGTGGTAATAATCAGTGTGATTCCGGCTCTCATCATAATGGTATTGAACAGCTTCGTAAGAGCCTTTTTTGCCATGCCCTCATAAGTCGGTATCATGGAGAGGATAAAACTAATCGGCAGGAACATGGCGTAAATGATGAATAGCACCTGCGAGAAAATCATCATGCCGGTAAGCAGAAAGACAAATGCCGAGATACCAATATTGAAGATAAACAGGAACACTACCATACCTAAACGGGTCATGGTCTTTGTGACGCTCAAATAGTCATTGTCCTTATCCTCGATTTCCTCAATCACAACGTCCTCTCTGTCGTCCGTGTCTGGACTTTCCGATAACAGGCTTTCCACACGGTCAGAACCGAGCGTTTCTATATCCGATTCCCCGTACTGTAAAAGCAGCCACGGTTGTTTCACCTGTATGGAAAACAGGCTGTCTCTTATTAAATCTACGCTGTCTTTTCCTTTGCTGTTGGAATCGGGCAGCACGATTTTTGTACCGAGCGATAATGCCGAGCTGCTTATATCTGCGGAAAAGTCATTGATTTTGCTGATATAATTGGGGGCGTATGCAATAAAAGAAGCTGACAGGATAAACACCACAAGGAAGTTAATCACCGCATGAACTGCTTTTGTGGTTTCCCTCTTGATAAGTCCTGTGTATGCCACATAGATACCCATTACCAGAATAAGGATAAGCAGAAATCCCACATAAAATACCCTCACTGGAAAAACCGCTGGAAGTGATACCAGCCAACGTCTGAATGTTCTTTCCGATAGAGCTTGCGGTATCAGAGATAAAGTCCAGCTTGTAGGCTTCCTGTACCACATATCCCGTCGCATTGGAAATGTATAAGCTCACCGTCCAGGCAAAGTTTGTGATGGCATATAGTCCGTACTGAATACTTTTGCCGATACCGTCAAGCCAGTTCCACGGCAGCCAATCCCAACTTGAATCCACATAGAAATCAAGCTGGTAGTTTTCCAGCGGATATTTGGAATAGGTGTTAGCGTCACTCACCGTATTGTCTACCAGACCAGCCGCATGAGCTACCGTACCCGTGATAGATAAAAATACCAGCACACCGAGAATCACCGAAAGCGTGATAAGCAGATAACGGACTATTTTTCTCTTGTCCATAGGCTTCACCTCATTTCTTCCGTCTGCACTGGCGGTCTGGTATCAAAGGCATGGAACAGGTCAGAGAATACAGGGTGAATCTGGATAACGCCCACACGCCCGTACAAGTCTTGAAACAGGCATTGCCCGTTTTCCAAATCCCTAAGTCGTTTCTGGTTTCCCTCGTCCTGCTTATCCACGCCGAAAAATTCAAGGGTATTCTTGATTTCCTTTATGTCTGTGCTACGAAAAGCAAACTTCAAGCCGATATTGTTCTTCATTTTTTCGTCGTCCACATCACCAGAGTTTTGCGTGACGAAGTAAACAGCGGCGTTCATGGAACGTCCGGCACGAATCAGCTTGTTAGAAAGTGCTTTCCCCTGTGCACCTGTAAGAACGTCCACGCTTCGTCCAAATCCACCATCTTAAAAATGCTCCTGTCGGAATGGATAAAATCAAGGGCAAAGGTACTGATAACGATAAGCATTGCCACAGAAAGCAGCTCCATTGTGGTGTATTCTTCAAACTTCGTGTCCTTATCCGGCAATACAAGGTCTGCCACCTGTATGATGTTGAGCTGCCTGTTTAAACTGATGGACTGCTCCACATCACCGTCCGAGAATAAAAGGTGTGCAAAGTCATAATCGGTCATGCTCTCGATATGGTCTGCGATATTTTCTGCCACAGGAGAACCGTCTTTCCTTAATTTATCAATGACACGGAGCAGTCCTCGTTTTTTGCTCTGTGTCACGGAACGGATTGCACGCCTTAATACAGGGAACTTCTCACCGTCACGGGACGAAATACCTGTAAGGAATGTCAGAATGTCGATTGCCAGACTTTCAGCGTCCTTTGTTCGCTTCATAATCACATACGGGTCAAGAAGTCCTCTGTTTTTGTCCTCACTGGTGAGATTAACTATCTTGATTTCCTGTGCAATGTCGGGTATCGTTTCCTGCCAGTTACCACGCTCTGATTTTGGGTCTACAATGACCGCTTTTCCTCCAAACAGCACCGCATAATAGATGATAAGGTTGTTACAGAAAGACTTCCCACCACCGAGCGAACCGAGAAAAGCAGCCGCAAGAGCATTTGTCACAGAACCTTTTACGCCCTGTGCTGCAAGGCTAGGTTTTAGATAGACGTTCTTTCCTGTATCAAGGTTATAGCCGATATAGATACCGTCCGTTTCCCCAAGCTGCTGTGTCGCACCGAAGCCAAGTCCGGCGAGAAAGTCCGAAGTGACGTATTGGATATAATCATTGATATATCTTTTGCTGGACGGGATAAACTCACCATGCAACCCCAACATATCACCGAATGGGCGAACCAGCTTGACGTTCAAATCATCATAGAAATCTTTGACTTCATCACAGCGGCGTTTCAATTCTTCCAGAGTGTCAGCTGCCACACGGATAACGTAGGATAATTTATACATGGATTCTTTGGACTGGTCTAAATTTGTTTCCAGTTCATTCACCGAATCCAGAGCGTCCATGACGTTACTTCCCGTTTCGTTGTTGGATTCCCAAGCATGATTATCCAAGTCTTTCAGCTCTTTCTTTTTGTTCCTAACAGTCGTCAGAGCCTTTTTGTTGGTGACGATTTCCACATTCATAGAAGTGGAAACGGGGAACGTGAATTGCTGTTGCTGATAATAAAATATCTCGCTTGACGGAAAATCCAGCTCACCCACGATATTGTTAATCGTGAAGTAGGCAACAAAAGTTGTCTGATCTTCACGCTCAATCTTTAGGTATCGCTGGTTTTCTTCAATCATGCAGCGTGTCGGACGGATAAGGTCATATCGCTTCACCAGTGTTTCACGCTTTGACTTTTTTATCGGGAGGTCATAACTGTAATCACTGTAGGTAACGCCGGTATTCCCGTAGATATGTTCCAAGAGGTAGCCGAAGTCGTTCTTATCTAGTCTGCGGAACTGAAAGCGGCGTGAGATTTTGCTTTCCAAGAGTTTTTCCATCTTTAGGAAACGGTTGATTTCATCATTACTCATGGAAACGAAGTCACCCATCAGCTTGTGATTGACTTCATAGATAAAATCCGCAAAGGTCATAGCTGCTGATTTTCGCATACCCTTGAAGCTGATTTCTTCCTCATTTACCAGCAGCTTGAAGCCAAGAAAAAAGCGGTAGTCAATCTGATTTTCACCAATCATCTCAACCAACGCTTCTGTCTGTTCATCTACCTTTTTACAGGCAATCTCTTTTAATCTGCCTGTGATTCCCTTTTTGGAACGCTCCTGTACTGCACGCAGGCTGTCCTCTGTGGCAATCTGTAGGGCATGGATTTTTCCGTCACGGTTCTGGGCGATAAGCTGACGGAAGTTGTCATGCACCATGTATTTTTCTTCTGGTGACAGGAACGAATAATTGTAAGGTGTCAGCTCATAGTAGGCAAAGCACTCACCGTCATGGTTGAACACCAGATTGTTTTCTATGTACTTAATCGGGAACATACATCACACTCCTAACTGCGGTCACGCTTGTATTGAATTTCTGATTTTTCAGTTTGATAGCTTTTCCTGCATAGGTCACTTTTGGTCGGAGGAAAAAGCTCACACAGGATTTTAGGAATCCAAAAGGCTTTTTTCCGTCAAAGGTCTTTTGCGATACAAACCAAGTGAACGCCACAGGGATTCCAAAGTATTTGAGAAATGCACCGTCAATCATGTTAAAGGGCGGTAGCTCCCCAAAGAGAATAACCACAAACAGCGACACCACGAACCAAGCCATCTGACTGAATGTGAGCGGGAACGGGAGTTGAAAGTCGTTGATTGCATAAATGACTTTTTCCACGCTCCATATGCTTGTATAGCTTTTGATTTTCTTCAATTTTCACAGCTCCTTTCTGTTCTAAAATGGAAACAGCAGCCTATGTTTCAAAGCTGCTGCAAAAAAATAACCAGTGTCATTTCACTGGCAGATAAAAAATATTCAGTTGTAATTGTTAATACGGACATTCAAACACGCCATGATTGGTGACGACAAAACGCCCCTCTAAATCAAGGTCACGCCCGTAGGCTTCATAGTCTATGTAACTGCGGATTCTGTCTGGTATCTCACCCAGACTTTGACATTCATCTATGAAGTAATAGGCAACGTCTGTCATATCGTCACAATCGGGATAATGGATAATATCGTCTGCATGTTCGCACAAATCTTCCAAGCTGCTGTAATAGCCTAGCAGTTCCGATAATTCGTCCTGTATGTCCTCTGGTAAGTCCTCCACCATTTCACACAGGCGGTTGACTTCCTCAATGGGTGTGTACTCGTCAATCTCAAAGGGTAGCTCATAATCATGGATTGCGTATTCTTCGTATCTGTCATTCAAGCCGATACGTTCTGCCATCTCGTCATAATCAACGGGCGGCGTAAACCACGCACCCACAAGCTCACCCTCGTTGTATTTCCCAAGATTGGCGATATAGATTCGCATTTCTTCGATACCACATCACCCCTTTACTGATAGCGGAATACGCCGCTTGTGGTAAATAAGTATCTGTCGTCCATTTCCAGCTCACTACCATAGGAGTGATAGTCGATATGTTTCAACAGTTCGTGAGGAATCTCACCAAAAACATATTCTTCACGGATAAGGTATTCTGCCAGAGCTGCACCGTCACCCACATCATAGTAGCGTATCTCGTCCTTGTGGTCGATAAATTCCTCGAAGCTGGAAAACCATTTCTGCTGAATGGCTTTCATTTCATTGCCGATAGGCGTACCCTCCAATTCCAGCACCATGCGGCAGTTGGCGTTGATTTCCCAAAGTGGCATATCACTGTGTAAGTCAAAGGGCAGCTCATAGTCTGCAATCTCAATCTGTTCTTCATGTTCTACGCCGATTTTTTCTCGGACTTCCTCAAAGTCCACAGGGCAGTTGAACCAAGCACCGGAATATTCTTCGTCACCCTCACGATACGGTTTTGTATTGTTTAACAGGTAGATTCGCATTTCCTGCATGGTCTGTCACTTCCTTTCATCATATCCAGTATTCCCATTATAACAGCATAATCTACACCGAACACATAATGAGAGAATTTTTCTAACTGTTCTTTAGGATATTTAAGCGGTAGCTGTCGTTTGATTTCTTCCCACACTTCACGCTTGCGGTAAGGCAGGTCGGAAACATCATTGCAGCCGATACAGTCTTTCATATCCTCAAAAATATCTGTTTTCATGTTGTCCTCCATTTCCGATTATCAGAGCATTACGCCCCGATAATCTTATTGAATAACTGCAACAGTACGTCTTTCACGCCAGAAGCATTGAAGACCAAGCCGACAGCGATTAAAGCAATCACCAAGAATCCGATAAGTTTGGAAAACTCACGCTTGAATCCAAGATACACGCCGATAACAGCGATTGCCATGAGTACCAAGCTCTGTGCGTTAGATAAAAACCAGTTGTATAAGTTCTGTCCGAAATTCATTATTTTCTGCTCCTTTCCATCATTTCAATTTCTCTTTCTGCGGCTGCTCCTGCCTGTACCAGACACATCAACACCACACCTGCACCTGCTCCAAGTGAGAACAGGAATAAATCAAATAAGATATGCTTCATGTTGTCATTCCTCCGTTTCTGTAATCATTTCCTCTGTGGAAGTTGTCTGCTGTTCAATCAGCTTTTTATGACGCTCGGTGAGCTTCGCATGGTCTAAAATGTCTTTGAGATAAGTTGTGCCATTGGTACTGTCAATCTTCTGTAAGACTTTCCAAGTGGGAGCTACCTGTCTGCTTATCCAGTTCAGCGTCCGAGTGAGCGTATAAGGCTCTGGTTTGGTCGTCAATTTCAAACGCCCACGATCAGCGCCGATAAAGTACGCCCATTTCTCATTGGTCTGCCATTCGCTGCGTCTTTTCTCCACCTCCTTGTCAGCGAACCGCATATAACGGTTGATAATGTCAAAAGCGGTACGCTCTGCGTCATGGTAGGTCAGCAGGTCACGCACCGCATAATAGGCTCGCTCATTTTTCAGCCGGATTTCAAAACGGTTCTTGATTTTCGTATCTTCAATGGGTATATCGTATTTCACATACTGCTCATAGTCCTTTTCATAGATACAGAAATAAACCTCTGATTTGAGCGAACCGATATAAAGCGTATTTCCCATTCCGTATCTGTCCTGTTCATTGCTTCTCACCAGCTCACCGCTGCGGTAACTCTTGAAGCTGCGGAATACGGAAATACATTCTTCACGGTTGCATTTCTCTGTCAGCTCTGGAATATCCAAGATTCCTGCCATATCGTTGATGGCAAGGTCAAGACGTTTCATCACACCTCCTTCCACCAGAGCGTCCATGAGAAAGTCATACCAGCTCCTATGCTGTGCCAGCAGATAACTTTCCATCTGCCGACAGCCTTTGCCTTTCAGCTCCAGCAGTGTGCCTTTCTCTTTATCAGGTGATGTTAGCACGAACACATCACCAAGCACATAATATTCCGCATAGGAGTAGAATCCGTAGTCCTCATGTATCATTACATCCAGCTTTAATTGCAGAATATCTTCAACAATGTGCCGAACGTCCTGTGTGGGGAATCGGATTCTGACGTAATCCAAGACCATTTCCAACGGATTCTCTGGATTCAGCTTTTCCAGAGCGTCCGTGAATTTCCCCTTGATTTCTTCTGTCAAGCTACTTTTCCAGATTCAATCCTGCTGACATACTCACGACTGATACCAGCCATGACCGCAAGACGATTCTGGGAAACGCCGTATTGCGTCCGTTTTCCTTAAAATCGTTTATCCAATCGGTATCATTCAGTTTCAATCCCTCCAATCGAAAAAGGAATGTGACAGTTACCGATTTTGTCACACTCCTTTGAATGTTTGAAAAGTCCTCTGTTTTCAAGGACTTTTTGATATGTAATTGACTGTTTCCAGATAATTTGTGCCCCCCTGTTAGATAACGGGGGCGAATGGTTGGTGTGGCAAGCCACACCAACACAGGCTAGTCCGTACCTGCGGCTTTCGCTTCGCACGCCGCCTGTCCGTCCTGCCTGTTTTGTGACAATCTGCCTATTTCTTTTAGGAAATCGTGTCCTTTGGGTACAAGGGGGAGTGTAAAACTCGGATATGACACTCGTTCCCGTATCGACATATCCACGTCCTTTGATCTGTTTCAGAAAAAAGTCCTTGTCTACCTCACCAAACATCATGGAATAGCCAAGCTCTGACATACGCCCCAATGCAACACGGAAGTTAAACTGGTCACGGATTCCGTCACCGAGATATTTTGCGTCTGGTCGCTGACAGGCGAGAATGAGAAAGTAACCTGCCTGTCGTCCGAGCATGACTATTTGTTTAAGCTTATTTAAAACAGCGGCGTTTTCCTTTGTCGTCAGCATTTCCATAAACGCCACATATTCATCAAAAATGAGAAAATGCGGAGCAAGACCAAGATAGGCATAGTTTTCACCCGTCTTGTAGTTCTCCATGAGTTTCATAGCTTCACTTCTTGCCATCATACCGTCATAGAACCTGTCAATACAGGCGGTTATATCGTCTTTCTTGTACCAGACTTCCGACATGACAACGGACAAATCCGCAAGGTCGGCGTTCTTTGGGTCTAAAATATACATGACCGCATTGCTGCGGAGCAGAGCTTCAATGATAGTAAGGATAAAGTAGGTTTTACCACCACCAGTGCCGCCAGCAATTAGCATATGTGGGAGCTTGTCATACTCCCACCAGACATTTTTCATCAGACGCAAGCTGCTATGTTCAGCCTGTACCTCATTGATAGTGATTCTGTTCGCAATCGTATCATAGAGCAGCACATATTCCACATAGCTGTCTTTCAATTCTTTGGAAACCAGCTCACAGTATAAGCCTGTTTCCAGCTTCTTTTCCAAGTGTAAAAGCTGGTCTTGATATTTCCCTAATGTAATTTCCGTACGGATATATAAAAGTCCATGCTCCATATGGTAATACAGTTTTGGAAAATAGGTGATTTTCTCTTTTTTAGTAGTAACTGGCAAGTCCTTGAAGAATCCGCTATCCTGTGTGGATTCCGATTCATACCAGCCATTTTCCAACAGCATACGAGCCAGCTTTTGACGGTGAAAGAGCTGTTTCACTCTGTCATACTGGATCTGCGATAGAAAAGGGTAGCCAGTACACAGACCAAAGCTGCCAAAACGATAGTCATTATCCTATATGGTGTGACCGTCAGATGGACACTGCCATCTTGAAAAAGCGAGATTACTTTCCAGTCCGTAGTGATGATTGTTTTTAGGTTCAGCAGCATAACCACCGCAAG
>ENA-OQEG01000038-OQEG01000038.1-human-gut-metagenome-genome-assembly--contig:-NODE-38-length-13207-cov-1.213914_pt1 | contig 13207 bp, 18 predicted proteins | sample MGYA00242793_ERZ504631 | MGnify/ENA primary metagenome ERZ504631 (study PRJEB26092, sample SAMD00036338) | human gut metagenome | host: Homo sapiens | study: EMG produced TPA metagenomics assembly of... | reverse complement strand
GCATGTATTCTCGCTGGATATTCCAAAGAAGCAGCCTAAACCACAGGTTGAGGAAAAGAAATGTATCTCCATCGAGGGATAATCAGATATTGCAAATGATAAGCGGGCTGCCTGTGCAGTCCGCTTATACTATATGGTGTAATGTATATTGTTTAATTATGATGATAAATTGTTACAGGTGAATAGAAAGGCAGGTGAGTATAATGGCAGCAAAGAGAGATTATTATGAGACTCTCGGAGTGAACAAGGGTGCAGATAAAGATGCAATAAAGAGGGCTTATCGTAAGCTGGCAAAGAAGTATCATCCTGATACAAATGCAGGCAATCCGCACGCTGAGGAGATGTTCAAGGACGTCACGGAGGCATACAATGTATTAAGTGATGAGAAAAAACGTAAGCTCTATGATGAGTTTGGCTTTGCTGGTCTGCAGGAGGGCTTTTCCGAGGAGGCTGCAAGACAGGCTGCACAGGGTGGCTTCGGTGGCTTCGGCGGCAATGGCTCTTTCAGTGGCTCATACAGCTCAAATGGCGGACCATTTACACATCAGGAATTCCATTTTGAAAACGGCTCCGGGGATATGGATGATATTTTCTCAATGTTTGGAGATATGTTCTCGCACGGAGGCGGTAATCACAGTGGCTGGAGTACAAGTGGTAACAGTGGATTTACCGGAAATAGCGGTAGTTGGAGTAATTTCTCAGGTGGCAGAAGTTCAGCCGGCCGCAAGGGTTCAGATGTCATGGCTGACCTTACGATTTCATTTGACGAGGCTGTTTTCGGATGTGAGAAATCTATTTCGTTACAGGATCCGTCCACAGGCAAGGTTTCTAATCTGTCCATCCATATTCCGGCAGGAATCGAGTCGGGCAAGACAGTCAGACTTAAAGGACAGGGAAATCCGGGCAGAAACGGTGGTGCTGCCGGAGATGTGCTTCTCAACGTAAATGTGACACCGAGCAGTGAGTTTGAGCGGAAGGGACAGAATGTATACAGTACAATCCGTGTTCCGTTTACTACAGCTGCACTTGGCGGCAAGGCACGTGTTCACACTCTTTACGGAGATGTGGAGTGCAGCATCAAGGCAGGTACACAGGGCGGCAGCAGGATCCGTCTCAAGGGCAAGGGTATTTCGAGCATGAAGAATCCTTCAGTAAAGGGAGACCAGTATGTGACTGTTGAGATTTCGGTTCCACGGCAGCTTACACCAAGGGCTAAGGAAGCGCTTGAGGAATACAGGGCTGTGAGCTGATAAATTTTATGTGCTTTATATATGGAAAACAAATTTGAAATCCGCTATACTATAGGTATTATAGTACAGCGGATTTTTTGCTTGATGGGATAATAAGAGAGACACAAAATGAGCAATTATATAATGGATCTTAGAAAGGTGGTCGGACATGCCCCTTTACTGCAGGCGGGAGCGAGCATTATAATTGAAAATGAAGATGGTCAGGTGCTTCTCGGAAAGCGTACAGACAATCACCAGTGGGGCTACGCAGGCGGTTCTATAGAGCTTGGAGAGACGGTTGAGGAGGCTGCAAAAAGAGAACTCTTTGAGGAGATGGGACTTGTTGCAGACGAGATGGAGCTGTTTTATATCAATTCAGGCGAGGAAACACACTACATCTATCCGAATGGTGATGAAGTCTATAATGTGGAAATAATATATATATGCCGCAAATATCATGGCACGATAAAGCGTCAGGAAGAAGAAGTCGAAGAAATTCGCTTCTTTGATGTTGATGAGATACCGGAGGATATTTCGGATCCGATCAGACCGGTACTTCGTGAATATATGAAGATGAGAAAAAATAAATAAAACTTTAACACTTTAAATGAAAAAAGTGCTTGCGCATGTCTTATAAAAGAGTTATCATAGTACAAAACGAAACACTTAGGAGGATTTACAATGGAAAGCGTATTTCAGGTCACACAGGCTTATTAGCACTCATAGGATCACCGGTCGGTCATTCTGGTTCACCGGCTATGTACAATTACAGTTTTGAAAAACTCGGTCTGGACTATGCATACGTTGCATTTGATATAAAAGAAGACAAGGTTAAGGATGCTATTGCAGCAATGAAGACCTTCAACATGCGTGGATGTAATGTGACTATGCCTGATAAGGTAGAGGCTGCAAAGTACATGGACGAGCTTTCACCGGCAGCCCGGATTATCGGAGCCATAAACACTATAGTAAATGACAACGGCAAGCTTACAGGATACATCACAGATGGTGAGGGATTCGTACACAACTTAAAGGATCACGGAATTGACATCAAAGGCAAGAAAATCACAGTTGCCGGAGGCGGCGGAGCCGCTACAGCTATCCAGGTGCAGTGCGCATTGGACGGAGCTCGTGAGATTACTATTTTCAACAAAAATGATGCCTTCTTCGAGCGTACACTACAGACTGCAGAGAAGATCAAAAAAGCAGTTCCCGAATGTGTTGTAAATGTATACGATATTGATGATACAGCCAAGATGACAGAGGAAATCCAGTCAAGCGATATCTTTGCAAATGCAACAATCGTTGGCATGAAGCCTCTGGATGATCAGAGCGTGGTAAAAGATCTTTCAGCTTTCAGACCGGGGCTTGTAGTTGCAGATGCAGTTTACAATCCGGAGGAGACAAAGCTTCTTCGTGAAGCAAAAGAGGCAGGCTGCACATGCGTAGGCGGAAAGGGAATGCTCTTATGGCAGGGCGTCGCCGCATTCAAGCTTTACACAGGACAGGATATGCCGGTTGATGATGTGAAGAAACTGTTCTTCAGCTAGATTTAAGTTCTTATTACAATATTATTAGATAGCTTCCTGTTATACAGGAATATGATAAAACAACAGCTCGCGGTTTCACGCGAGCTGTTGTTTTTTAGGAGTTTTTATAGGTTTATTATTTTAAAGGAGAATTTTGCAACTATTCCCATAATCAGAAATAGTTACGAGGTTTTATAAATAATCGTGACGGGCAAGCACGTTTAAGATATTTCTACCTTCCTCTGTACCCTCAATGATTCTGCGGGCACGCTTGCTGTCTCCGATATTTACGATTTCAACATTGGTATTACTGAAGGCATCATCAATCTCTGAAAGAACAGGTGTGTTGGCTCTCATACCAAGGCAGATGAATCCGTAATCAAATGGGATTTCCTCAATCTCACCCTCTGGATTCTTTACGATGAAACGGTCATTTTTAACCTCCTGCAGAGCAGTGTTGGTCATCTGTTTTACACCGTATTTTGCCATTTTTGCGTTTGTGTCACACTTTGTGACAGGGTCAAGTCCGTTTCCAATCATTGGAAGCATCTCAACCATAGTTACCTCAGCGCCTCTTTCTGTGAAGAATTCCATCACGTCAAGACCTACGGCACCACCGCCGATGATGGCGATTTTTTGTCCCTTCATATCCTCAGGATACTCATTGATGCGCTCGATCATTTTAAGGACTGTGGCTACGTTTGTGCCATCCTTGTCAACGAGGTCGTGAAGGCCTGTGATAGGTGGGAGAGTAGGTACAGAGCCTGTTGCGTTTACAATGATATCAGGATTTAAGGCCTTTACCATATCAACTGTTGCTGTTGTATTCTTGAAAACAAACAGGTTGTGAAGCTTGCCTGCGCGGTGAATCATGTAGTTAGGGAAGTCAGCAAGACGCTTCTTGTCAGGAATCCTAGAGATAACTGATGCAAGACCGCCAAGCTCAGCTTTTTTCTCAATAAGGAAAGTGGTACATCCAACCTCTGCTGCTGTACATGCTGCCTCAAGACCTGCTGTACCACCACCGATTACAACTACGTTGCAAGGCTTGTTTACCTTTGTCTTCATGTAATCCTCACCGCTGTTTACGGCAGGGTTTACTGTACAGCGGATTGGCTGGTTAAGACCGATTCTGTGCCCTGCGCATCCGATGTTACATGAGATACATTTTCTGATATCGCACACATTTCCGAATTCCACCTTGTTAACCCACTCAGGATCAGCGATAAGTCCACGGCCCATACCGATGAAATCAGCATCGCCTCCTGCAAGGATATCCTCGGCTACCTGTGGGTCACGGATATTTCCTACTGTGATACATGGCTTGTTGTATTTCTCTTTTACAGCCTTTGCCATGAATGAGCGCCATCCGTCAGGTAAGTAGTTTGCATCAATCTGGTACTGGATAGATCCGTTAAGACCGGCAGATACGTCGAATACGTCTACCTCCTTCTCGAAGTACTGTAAGTACTCAAGTGTGTCCTCAAGAGTATTTCCTCCCTCCATAAGTTCGTCTGCACTGATACGGACGAAGATAGGGAAGAAAGGTCCAACCTGCTTACGAACCTCCTCGATAACCAGCTTTGCAAATCTTGCACGGTTTTCTGCAGAGCCGCCGAACTCGTCAGTTCGCTTATTTGTGATAGGTGAAAGGAACTGGCTGATGAGGTAAGAGTGACCAGCGTGGATTTCAACAGCGTCGAAGCCACAGATCTGGGCACGCTTGGCTGCTTCACCGTATTTCTTTACGATGTGCATGATTTCATCCTTCTCTAGTGGTCTTGGGATTTCTCCGCCAGCCTTTGAAGGTACGTCTGATGCTGATACAGGCTGCATTCCGATACGTGAGCTCATTGCAGAAGCACCGGCGTGATTTAACTGTATTGCGATACATGCACCGTGCTTGTGAACACTCTCGCAGAGCTTGAAGAGTCTTGGAATGTAGTTGTCTAAATCAATACGAAGCTGTGTAGTTCCGTTTGAACCCTGTGGAGAGTCAACGCTTGCATTCTCAACGATGATGAGACCTGTGCCGCCCTTTGCTCTCTGCTCATAGTAGTTGATGTGGAGAAAGCTCATTTCTCCGTTCTGCTCACCGTAGTTAGTTCCCATTGGAGTCATGACGATACGGTTTTTTACTGTCATTCTGCGAACTGTAATTGGCTCAAAAATATGTGGATATTTGTTTTTCATAGTTTTTTCTCCTTAATCTGCTAACCGGGTGGGCACACGGTTGTGTAAATTGCTCTCATTACATTATAGTTTTGTTTTATTAAACTGATTGTAAATATTTGTTATCAAAGGCTGTGATATACAAAGTATGTGATTTTTTTAACAATCAAAAAGTGCAATGCACTCTTGTTACATTCAAGGTACAGCAAAAATGTATAAATGTCCAATGCATCTTTTATACGAAATCTATAGTTTTTGTCTATCAAATGGTGTATATTATTTCTAGACTAAATAAAGATATTAAATACACAGGGGGTGTACTATGAATCTGAGTCAATTGCAGTACTTCAAGGTACTGGCGCAGGAAGAACATTATACAAGGGCGGCACAGATGCTGTCGATTACGCAGCCGTCTTTAAGTCATGCAATCTCACAGCTTGAGCAGGAGCTTGGCACACGTTTGTTTGAGAAAAAGGGAAGAAATGTCGTGTTGACAGATATGGGAAGATGTTTCTGCCGTATGTTGAGGAATCATTAAAGGTGCTTAATGAGGGTGTGCAGCGCATTCAGGAGGTCAATGGCAGCAGGCATGGAATCATACATCTGGCATATATATATACGATGGGAAGTGAGTTCGCGCCAAAGCTGGTGCGTAAATTTCTCGATGCATACCCCGATTATGATATAGAATTTCATTTTACGGTTGGAACAACCGGTGAGATTATAGATGGGCTAAAGGATGATAAATATGACATAGTTTTTTCTTCTTATAAGGATGGGGAGCAGGATATAGATTTTAAGAAGATTGCGAATCAGAAGCTTGTGCTTGCTGTGCCCATGGACCATCCGCTTTCCATAAAGGACAGTGTGGATTTGCGCGACACAATAGAGTATCCGCAGATTTATTTTGAGAAGGGCAGCGGCCTGCGTCCGGTCATTGACCAGATGTTTGAGGAGATAGGACAGTTTCCGAAGGTAGCCTTCGAGATGGAGGAGGATTCGAGTATGGCGGGTCTCGTGGCGCAGGGCTTTGGAATAGCTGTGATGCCTGATATTCCAATACTTCGGTCACTTTCTGTAAAGACGCTTGATATATACAATCCTCCTTATGAGAGAGCGGTGTATCTGGCAACGCTTAAGCAGAGATATTTATCACCGGTTGCGAAGGCATTTATCAGGTTTGTGATCGAGGAGACTGCCTAGCTGCAGCTTTCCCGCACAAACTCTATGAAGCGCTTGATAGCCGGAAGCTGGTATTTGCCCGTCATGTAGCCCATGTATACAGTGTGTGAGAATGACTCATGCGATACGAGGTGGCGTATGCAGATGTCATCGCGGTGAATTGCATCGACATCTGCGACAAGCGCAATACCAAAGCCCTGCGCCACGAGGGAAGCGATGCCGTTCTCATCGGGTGACTCGCATATGAAGCTTGGCGATACATCATGCTTCTTGAAAAAGCTTCTGGTGTACTTGCCAAGGCCGGAGTGTCTGGCATAGCCGAGCACGGGATAGTCAGCGAAATCAGTGGCTTCCATGGTATCCTTAAGTGTCAGTGGGTGGCCTGGAGGCAGTATGGCAACTATTTCCTGCTTTATAATAGGAACAAAATCAATACCATTTTCATCTGGCGAGTATGAACCGAAAATTATGTCATACCTGCCTTTTTTTAATCCATCAATATTCACGGAGGTGATGTCCTGGAAGAAATTGAAAGTGATATTTTTATTTTCCTTTTCGGTGAGGAAAGAGCGCACGATAGTTGGGATAAACACCTTTGCAAGAGGTGATACGTAGGCGATATCGATGTGTCCGCCGTCGGTTGCAATCTGGTGCATTTTGTTCTCGGCTCTCTTTACATCGTCCAGAATAGTAGACACGTGTTCTAAAAAAATCTCCCCGGCCTTGGTCAGTATTACATTCCTGCCTCTCTTTTCAAATAAAGTGACGCCAAGCTCGTCCTCTAAAGCAGCTATCGAACGGCTGAGGCTTGGCTCTGTGATATTCATTTTTTCGGCAGCCTGATTGAAGTGTTCAAGAACTGCCGCTTGGTAAAAATAACTTAATTGATTGAGTGTCATGCATAATTCTCCTTTAAATAATAGATATAGTCTATTGATTACAAATATTATAGCCTTTATTTGTGCATATTATAACATGATTAAGATACAGCAAAGCTATTAAAAAATAACAAAATAAGCATTGGAAGTACCAAAAATAATGCGTTATAATATCATTATCAAAGGTTGTTAAGTTTTTAAACGAAGTGGGCATCGTTGAAAAAAATAGCTAAGTAAAATACGAATAATCAATATTATTACATTTAAAAATGAAGGAGATTTAATCATGGCAGAGAGAATCACAGGACACACAGAACTCATCGGACTTATGGCTTACCCAATCAGACATTCAAGCTCACCGGCAATGCACAATGAGGCATTTGCATATCTTGGACTTGACTACGCTTATCTGGCATTTGAGGTTGACAACAATACTCTTGAGGATGCAGTTAAGGGAATCAGAGCATTAAAGCTGTAGGCTCTAATGTATCAATGCCAAACAAGACAGTTGTAGGACAGTACTTAGACAAGCTTTCACCGGCAGCAGAGCTTTGCGGAGCTGTAAATACAATAGTAAACGAGAACGGAGTACTCACAGGACATATCACAGACGGTATCGGCTTCATGCAGGCGCTCAAGGATAACGACATCGATGTTATCGGAAAGAAGATGACAATCGCAGGAGCAGGCGGAGCTGCTACAGCTATCGAGATTCAGGCAGCACTTGACGGTGTCAAGGAAATTTCAATCTTCAACATCCATGACAAGTTCTGGGCAAACGCTGAGGAGACAGTTAGAAAAATCAACGAGAAGACAGACTGCAAGGCTACTCTTATGACCTTGATGACAAGGAGAAGTTAAGAGAAGAGATGGCTGATTCTTACATCTTCGTAAACGGAACAGGTGTTGGTATGAAGCCGCTCGAGGGAATGTCTGTAGTACCTGACAAATCATTCTTCCGCCCTGAACTTATCGTAATCGACGTACCTTACTCTCCACTTGAGACAAAGATGCGTTCTATGGCAAAAGAGGTGGGCTGCAAGACAATGAACGGTCTTGGAATGATGCTTTTCCAGGGAGCAGCAGCCTTCAAGCTTTGGACAGGAAAAGATATGCCAATCGAGCATATGAAGGAAGTATTAAACATCAGATATGATGATTAATCAGCCACAGAAATTAAATTACATTGAATTATTTTGACAGAAATTAAGGAGAACACTGATGAATAAAAAATATTTACCTAGCGCATTAATCCTTTACTTAAACTACTTTATACACGGAGTGGGCTGCTCTATCCTCGGACAGGCAGTCATCAAGGAGGCTCTCGCAGCTTCATGGGGAGTGCAGGTTATGGCTATTACAGCTATTTCAGCAGCCCTGGGACTTGGACGTCTTATCGCACTTCCGTTTGCAGGACCTTTATCAGATAAGCTCGGACGCCGTATCTCAACAGCAATCGGAAGCGGCTCTTATGCTATCTACCTGATCGGACTTGCACTTGCTTTCAATGCAGGAACACACGGTGGATATCAGATTGCATATATCTGCGCTATCGTCGGTGGTATTGCAAACTCATTCCTTGATACAGGAATTTACCCTGCAGTAGCTGAGATTATCTACAAAGCACCGGGCGTTGCAACAATGGGAATCAAATTCTTTATCGCTATCGCACAGATGCTTTTACCATTCGTACTTGGTATGACAGTTGCTACAACAGCAGCAGGACTTACATCATACAACACACTGTTCTTCGGATGCGGAATCATCTACATCGTGCTTTTGGTATTAGTAATGATCTTCCCGCTTCCGGATACTGATGCAAAGGCAGAGGGAAAGAAAGAAGGACTTATCGCAAGCTTAAAGCACACACATTTTCTGTTGAGTCAATCGCAATGATTATCATTGGATTTACATGTACAGGAACCTTCCAGTTATGGCTCAACTGTGCACAGAACTTTGCAAAAGAGAACGTAGGCTGGGCTGATCCTTCAGTTATGCAGTCATACTACTCAGCAGGAACCATGATAGCTCTTATCGTAACAGCTCTTTTTAACAAGAAAAAATCAAGGACGTTAGATTTATCCTTGTTTACCCTGTAATCTGTCTTGCAACAATGGTAGTTGTGTTAGCCGGACAGACAAAGCCACTCATGATCGCAGGTGCATTCATCATCGGATGGGCAGGAGCAGGCGGACTTTTACAGATTGTAACATCTGTATGCAACATGCTCTTCCCTAAGATTAAGGGAACAGTTACAGCGCTCGTAATGATCGCTTCATCACTTTGCAACTACACAATCCTTACAGCAGCATCAAAGATGCAGCCATCACAGGTTATGGTAATGAACATCGTGCTCACAGCAATCGGCGTGGTGCTTGGATTATTCGTAAACCTGCGCTATACTAAGATGGTAGAGCTTTCAAAAGAGGATTAATGCATTACTCATCCCATACTATGGGAGCCGGCATAGCATACAGTGTATTCCTCAGAAAAATATGAAGTTAACCACGGATTTGAATCAATATAGATTACTTTAATATGTAAGGTTATATCCGTTTTTAAAGTTAATGGAACTCCGTGGCAGTTCAAATTGTTTTCTTCGGAACAACTGTATACTCTCCGGCAAATATAGTTTATGTATGGAATGTTATGGTACATTAAATCATACTGGGGAGTATAATTATCATACAGCTAAAGTAGAAAGGAAAAAATCATGAACACCATTAAGGTAAGAGATATTGAAATCGGTGCAGGCGCACCAAAAATCATCGTTCCTATCGTAGGCGTTACAAAAGAGACATAATCGCAGAGGCAAAGACATTTTATTCTATCCCTGTTGATATGGTCGAGTGGCGTGTTGACTGGTTCGAGAATGTATTCGAGTTTGACAAGGTTGAGGAAGTATTAAAGGAGCTTCGTGATGCTCTCGGAAATATTCCAATCCTTATGACATTCCGTACTTCAAAAGAGGGCGGAGAGAAAGCAATCGAGCCTGAGGCTTATGCCAAGCTTAATATCAAGGCTGCACAGACAGGATACGTTGATTTTGTAGATGTAGAGATTTTCACAGGCGATGAGATTGTAAAGAAAATCATCGATGGCGTACATGCTGCAGGCGCAAGAGTTATCGCTTCAAACCATGACTTTTTCAAGACTCCTGCACAGTCTGATATCGTTTACAGACTTCGCAAGATGCAGGATATGGGAGCTGATATCCCTAAGATTGCAGTTATGCCACAGAATAAGCGTGACGTGCTCACACTTCTTGCTGCTACAGAGGAAATGGTTACAGATTACGCTGACAGACCAATCATCACAATGTCAATGGCGGGCACAGGTGTTATCAGCCGTCTCTGCGGTGAGGTATTCGGATCTTCAATGACATTCGGTGCCGCTAAAAAGGCATCAGCTCCGGGACAGATGGGAGTTGAGGATCTGTCTACAGTACTTGGATTACTTCATAAGAGTATGTAATTGATTGTGCATTAAGTAAAAGCCTGTTGCATGTAAAAGTGTGACAGGTTTTTTATTAAAATATCGCAAATGTGAAGGTACTGAACAGTTGCGAAAGATTAAAGAATTTTGGCATATAATAATTAGAAAAATCGTAAATGGTTTGCTAAAATAAAAACATATTTCCGAAGGAAGGGGATATTACATGAAGAAAATTTTACATTATTTGGATGAATATCTTGAAGAATTTCTGATGGTCATTTTCCTTATAGCGATGACACTTATAATGGGGATTCAGGTGTTTTCCAGATACGTCCTTGGCATGTCGCTTTCATGGTCTGAGGAAATCACAAGATACCTGTTTATCTGGTCGGCATTTTTGAGTGTTAGTCTTTGCACACGTAAATGCATATCCATAAAGATAGACCAGTTTATACAGCTTTTTCCACGAAGAGGAAAATCGCTCTGGAAGGTATTAAATCTGACAGTTGAGTTTGTTTTTTTCGTATATCTGATACCGTATTCATTCATATATCTGAAAAATACGATAGAAAGCGGTCAGGTGAGTCCTGCCTGCGGTATCCCTATGTACTATGTGCAGGCGGCACCGTTTGTATGCTTTATAATCACGGCTTTCCGCATCGCGCAGAGATGGTTTGGCGAGTGGAAAATTGTCTTGAAAAAAGATGAAAAGCCTCTTGAAGAGGGTAGTATCGCCTCGGTTATCGAGGAAGCCGTTGTTGAAGATTCTTACCGCGAGAAAGAGCTCGTGGAGGAGATTGAAGCAATTGACAGTAAAGCTAAAAAAAGAAAGGAAAAATAGATGTCAGCAGTAGTAGTTTTTATATTGTTCGTAATATGTCTTATTATCGCGATTCCGGTATCTATTTCCCTTGGAATAGTGGCAGTGCTGCCGGGTGCGTTTGACTCATCTTTTACAGCCAGCGCAAGCTATGTCATCCGCTCCATGCTCGGAGGAATCGACAGCTTCCCGCTTTTAGCGGTGCCCATGTTTGTGCTTGCCGGAATCGTCATGGCACATGGCAAAATCTCACAAAAATTGTTTGATGTTTTTGTGTATTTTATAGGAAAAAGAACTGCAGGAATCCCATGTGCGGTTATCATCACATGCCTGTTCTACGGAGCTATCTCAGGTTCAGCACCTGCAACCGTAGCTGCAGTCGGAAGCATGACCATACCGCTTCTTATGGAGCTTGGATACAAAAAGGATTTTTCAACGGCGATTGTTGCGGTTGCGGGAGGACTCGGAGTTATCATTCCACCGAGTATTCCGTTTATCATGTACGCGATGGCAACCGGTGAGTCGGTCAGTGATCTATTTCTGGCAGGAATCATTCCGGGACTTTTGATAGGAGCGCTTCTCATGTTTTATGCATATTACCACTGCAAGCGCTATGGAGAGGACAAGGAAAAGATAAATGCAAAGGTCTCAGAGCTTAGAAGCAAGGGAATTTTTAGCATATTGAAGGACAGTATATGGGCACTTTTGAGCCCGGTTATAGTGCTTGGATGTATTTATGCCGGTATAGCTTCGCCTACAGAGGCAGCGGTGATTTCGGTATTCTATGCGCTTTTTGTAAGTCTTTTTATTTACAAATCCATAAAGGTAAAAGAGATATGGGGCATCATGGTGGAGGCGATGAAAACCTATGCACCTATACTGTTTATTCTTGCCGCATCGACCGCGTTTTCACGTGTGCTCACACTCATGCAGGTGCCACAGACAGTTAGCGCATGGATACTTGCACATTTTACAAACGAGATAGTACTTCTATTGTTATAAATGTGTTCCTGCTTATCGTGGGAATGGTTATGGATACCACACCGGCTATCCTTATATTAAGTCCGATTCTGCTTCCAATCGTGCAGAGCATCGGCATGAACCCTATCCATTTCGGAGTAGTGATGATCGTAAACCTTGCAATCGGTTTCGTTACACCTCCAATCGGTGTAAACCTATTTGTGGCAAGCTCACTGACGGATGTACCGGTTATGCGGATTGCAAAGAAGGCGGCGCCTATGATAGGATATTTCCTGCTGGCACTGCTGATACTTACATTTGTACCGGCGATTAGTCTCTTCCTCCTGTAGTATATAATGTACTCTCGGAATCATTGATTAGTAAATTTCGGGAGAGCATTTGAGGTATAGCGTTTTTTAATTAACTACACCACACTAGGAAAACAGTAATTAATCATAAAATGGAGAAAAATATGAGTAGATTTGGCTTGTTTTATGTAAAAAGCTGGTAAATATAATAAACCGCGTAAATCGTATAGCAAATATAGATTGTGGAGAAGAGCAGCAGCCGTCATGATGATAATTTCGCTTACAGCAGGACTTGCCGCGTGCGGTGGCTCTGCTGGTGAAGGCTCGCAGGCCGCAGCTAAGGATGCAGGGGTGCAGCGCTATGCATGGCCTCTCGGCAGCTCAAGCCCGGAGGACACCGTTACACAGATTTATGCGGAGAAGTTTGCCGATGAAGTTGACAGATTAAGCGATGGCAAGATGAAAATAAATGTTTATCCGAACAGTGTGCTCGGTGGAGACAGAGAGCTGCTTGAGTCCTGCAAGGATGGAGATATACCATTTGTAGTGCAAAACACTGCACCGCAGGTACATTTATGAAGGATACTGCAGTATTTGATATGCCCGCACTTTTTGACAATATTGATGAGGTGCGTGAGCATGTTGGACAATCCAAAGTTTATGAAGCTAATGCAGCAGGTCTACAATGACGCCG
>ENA-OQEG01000036-OQEG01000036.1-human-gut-metagenome-genome-assembly--contig:-NODE-36-length-13473-cov-1.374944_pt1 | contig 13473 bp, 23 predicted proteins | sample MGYA00242793_ERZ504631 | MGnify/ENA primary metagenome ERZ504631 (study PRJEB26092, sample SAMD00036338) | human gut metagenome | host: Homo sapiens | study: EMG produced TPA metagenomics assembly of... | reverse complement strand
CTGTCTGCGGCGAGTGCTTTTTACTTTGTCACTGGTCGGCAGGAAAATTTCATCAACAGACACATTAAGTAGAGTTACAAGGTCATAAAACACCTGTAAACTTGGGTGCTGCCCTTTATTCTCAATATTCGTCAGATAGCGTGGGTCAATTTCAATTTTTGCTCCCACCTGTTCACGGGTCAGACCTTGTTTCATCCTTGCCGCTTTGATGGCAAGACCAAAGGCTCTGAAATCGTATTTATCTTCTGTTTTACGCATAATTAATCACCTCACTACATTTTACTGTTCCTAAAGAATTTGTAACAGGTACAGTAAAACGTATTGCAAGGTTTATCAGTTCCTATGAACAGGTAAATAACAATATATGCTGCTTGGCGGTAAAAAAAACCGTTGTCAGCAGTAATGCTTTTATACGTCCTTTTAGATAGAACGACGGTTCATACAGCCGCCGTTTTATTTTTGTCCAACGGTGGACAAACTACTGGTTGGTTTTGTTTTAGCGGCTTCAGGAGGTAGCCGCATGGAATGCCTATACATTCAACAACATTCGACCATTGGTAGCTTGTTAAAAAAATCCGTTTAACTTTTGCGGATTATATCGCTCTTGTATATGGTTTTTCACATCACATAGCAGGAACAATTTATAAGGCACAAGAACAGCACGTCAGTATTGCTCTTGTGCTTTTTTGCTACTTTAAAAAATTTTTTGATTTTTTTCTGATTTGGGTTACAAATCGCCCCTCCGTGTTGAGTGTTAGTGCGGAAAGAGGTAAAAAGCCTTTTCGCTTTAGCAACGTCAACTTGAAAGGAGGTGAGATTATGAAACCTTCTTCATTTGAGAACGCTATAAGACTTCAATTTGACTGTCTGGCTCGTAAGGTGATTGGCAGAACTGTAAAGAACTACAACAAAGAACTTGCCAGACGTGCAAAGCATGAAGTATCTTTCTGTGAAATACCAGAGCTGGAATTAAACCAGTTGGGTGTATCGGACGAATACCCGATTGAATTTACTTCCTTTGATGTGTTCGGTACAGAAGTTCGTGTCTATGATGAGAATTATGTGAAGCAATCAAAAAATTAAGTGAAAGACGACGCAATGTTGTGTTGATGTTCTACTTTCTGGAATTACCAGACGCAGAAATCGCAGAGATTTTGGATATTTCCAGAAACTCTGTTTATAGAAACAGAATGTGTTCACTAAAGCTCATTAGAGATATGTACGAGGAGGAATTATTATAACATGATGAAGTCTACAAAAAAGTGTCCTCTATTCTCCACAATCAGTTTAGCTACTGATGGTGACGAAGTGGCAATAGAGAAAATATTAAATCACTATGACGCTTATATATCAAAAGCAAGTTTACGCCCGTTCTATGATGAACACGGAAATATGTATATTGTGGTCGATATGGAACTGAAAGGCAGAATCAGAGCTGCTCTTATTAAAGCAATTCTAGGTTTTGAAGTCAGAGTGAAATAAGCGAATATATACGGAGTGTTCTACCACCTCATTCCAGCTCCGTTTTACAAGTGTTCTTTGAAAACTGAATAAAGTAATCAGATACGTTTGATATACGGTGAGCCGACGGACTGGAACGCCATGACCCACGAAAGGAGGGATAGCGAAGCGAGCGACCACGCCAGTGATCCGTAAGCGACTGTTGGAAAAGTTGCTGCCATGACCCGTATATCAGAATAATGATACACCCGTATGACACGGTTCACCCATCAGAATGGGAATGGTGAAATTCCAGTGGAGCTTTCCAAAGCCATCTGATTACTTCTTATTTATAGACAAATTCTTTCATAACGTACAAGCATTTTTGCATACTTTGTAAATATATTGTAGTGAGGTGGTTCAATGGCAAATGACGCAAAGGTAGTTTGCAAGAATGTTTTTAAAAATTGTGATAAAGTGGCGTTTACAAAAGCATTTACTCTAAAATGGATAGAGTTGATAAATCAATATGAAAAAAATAAAGGAAAGGCAACTCCTGCCAGATGATAGACAAACTATCCTACAAGATGTTATAATAACATTATGTAGAGATAGTTTGTTTCGTCTTCTTTAAAAGGAGAACGAAGCATGATAGAATCAAAATCAAGAGTTGCTATTTATTGCCGCTTATCAGAGGAAGATAGAAACAAACAATCAGAAACAGACGACAGTAACAGTATTCAGAATCAAAAGTCAATGTTACTTCAATACTCATTAGAGCATGGTTGGGAAGTCTACAACATATACAGTGATGATGATTACACTGGTTCTGACAGACGACGACCAGAATTTAACAGGTTGTTGGAGGACGCAAAGAATCGCAAATTTGATATTGTCCTTTGTAAGACACAATCCAGATTTACCAGAGAACTAGAATTAGTGGAAAAAATATATCCACGGTCTTTTTCCTATTTGGGGTATTCGCTTCATCAGTATTGTTGATAATGCAGATACAGCTAATAAGGGAAATAAGAAATCAAGACAGATTAACGGTCTGGTGAATGAGTGGTACTTGGAGGATATGTCAGAGAACATTAAAAGCGTTCTCACTGACAGAAGAAAGAACGGACACCATATCGGTGCTTTTGCCCTGTATGGTTACAAAAAAGACCCTGACGTGAAAGGGCATTTGATTATTGATGAAGAAGCTGCGGAAGTTGTCAGAGAAGTTTTTACACTGTTTTCACAGGGATATGGAAAGACCGCCATTGCCCGTATGTTGAATGACAGAGGAATACCAAACCCTACGGAATACAAACGACTTCATGGTTTGCGTTATAAGCAGCCTAAAACGAAAAACAGTACCCTATGGAAATATTTTGCCATATCAGATATGTTGGTAAATGAAATCTATATCGGGAATATGGTTCAAGGGAAATATGGCAGCGTTTCTTATAAGACAAAGCAAAACAAACCCAGACCAAAAGACGAGTGGTACAGAGTTGAGAGTACACATGAGCCGATTATTGACTGTGAGTTATGGGATAGGGTTCAAGCATTGGTAGCTCAAAAGGCAAAACCTTTCACAGTTGGCACAATCGGCTTATTTGCCAGAAAAGCTCGCTGTATGAATTGTGGTTATACAATGCGTTCGTCAAAGAATCGTGGTAAGCATTATTTACAATGTTCTAACCGCCATGTAGCAAAGGACGCTTGTATAGGTTCTTTCATTTCAGTAGACAAATTGGAAAAGCTGTGATTGAATGAACTTAATAAGTTATCCACAGAATATCTGGATAAAGATGAGCTTGAACAAAATGTGCAATTCAATAATGACCTGCGAGGTCAAAAAAGAAGCTATGGAAACGGAGATTGCTGCTTATCAAAGAAAGATTGCGGAATACACAAAAGGAATCCGTGAACTATATTTAGATAAGGTAAAAGGTATTCTTTCCGAACTTGATTACTTGGATTTATCTAAAGACTTCTCAACACAAAAAGAAAGGCTCGAAAAACTGGTAATTGATACGCAGAAACAGCTTGATGTTATTGAAAGAAAAATGCTGATTGGCGATAACAGACGACAGTTAATCGAGCAATATACAAATCTTGAACACTTAGACAGGGAAACGGTTGAAAAGCTGATTGATTATGTATTGGTCGGTAAGAAAGACCCTGTAACTAAGGAAATACCTATTGAAATACATTGGAATTTCTAAAGTTCTCATATCTGGCAGCTAGTATGCCAGATTATCGGGAACTATCTTTTAAAACCTCAATGTTGTCTTTACACAATCGCACCATCCGGTGGCAGATCTTCTATACGTTGGCAAAAGTACGAACAGAAAGCTTGCATTATTTGGTATTAAAACCATAGGTGATCTTGCAAGAACAGATGAAGATGTGCTTAACAGTCACCTTGGAAAGATGGGCAGTATCTTATGGTCATTTGCTAATGGCTATGATGATTCACCTGTCAAGCTGGAGAATACCCACGCTCCAATCAAATCGGTGGGAAACAGCACAACGACACCAAAGGATTTAGTATGCGATGAGGATGTAAAGATTGTTCTTTATATTCTGGCTGAGAGTGTTGCAGCAAGACTTCGTGAGAATGGATTCCGGTGCAGAGTGGTTGAGATAAGTGTCAGGGATAATGAGTTATTCTCTTTTACCCGTCAGAAAAAGATTGACCATGCAACAAACATCACCGGAGAGATAGCTGCATATGCTTATCAGATATTTAAGGAAAACTATAACTGGAGCAAGCCAATCCGTAGTGTTGGTGTCAGAGGTGCAGATCTGGTAACAGATAATTATTGGGAGCAGATAGATTTGTTCTCAAGTGTGGAGAAACGGGAAAAGCAGATGAAGATGGATAATGCTGTGGATGAGATTCGCAGAAGATTTGGATTTTACAGTATCCAGAGGGGACTCATGTACCGGGACAGGATTCTGTCGGCAGTCAATGCAAAAGAAGAACACACAGTACATCCACATGGGTACTTTTCAGGTTAGCAACGAGAAGTGCCAATAGAGTAAAGAAGAGGGAGGCGGAACATGAGCGAAGCAGCAAGAATTAATCTGGTAGACAGAGCACCATTGACGGAGAAGCAGCAGAATGTGTATGAAAGCATTATGCAATATCAGCGTGTGAATGGCTATGCTCCTACTATCAGGGAGATATGCAAGATGGTAGGGGTGGCATCGACTTCAAGTGTTTATGCACATCTGAAAATATTAGAAGAAAAAGGCTATATAGCAAGGAAGATGGATGCTTCCAGAGCAATAGCAATCTTGTAAGGAAGACTAACTATTAAAAGTCAAGCCTTAAAATGATATTTTTTTGAATAAAAATACAGAAATGTATTTTAGATATATTTTGAACTCAGTTAGAGTTCCATGAACCTTGAAAACTGCATGACAAAAAGAGCATCGTGACAGGTGCTCAAAAAGGAGTATCGAATTAAAATTGATTAAGCTACTTTGATGTATTGTTGCTTTGTTTTTTCAAGATGATAAATCACTCGAACCAGCTTTTTTACAGCATGTGATATGGCAACGTTATAGTGCTTGCCTTCAGCTCGTTTCTTGGCAAGATACCCTGCAAATGTTGGATCCCAGTGGCAGACATACTTGGCGGCATTGTACAAAGCGTATCGCAGGTATCTGGAACCACGTTTTTCCATATGTGCGTAAGCACCATCCAGTTGTCCGGATTGATATGTTGATGGTGAGAATCCAGCATAAGCTAAGATTTTATCAGGAGAATCAAAACGACTGAAGTCACCAATCTCGGCAATGATCATAGCACCCATGCGATAATTAATTCCAGGAATACTAAGAATCGGTGAGTTGATTTCATCCATGATGACTTTGATTTCATTTTCGATTTCATCAATCTCGGAATCAAGTTCCTGAATCAACTTGATGGTGTGTTTTAGTTCAAGTGATTTAGCTGGCATATTTGAGCCAATAGAAGCCCTTGCAGCTTCTCTGAAAGTAATGGCAGTATCTTTACTATATCGACCTTTTGAAGCTTCCGAAAGAAGATTTGTAAGTCTGGTAAGATGTGCGCTGGCTACGTGCTTAGCACCGGGAAATTCAGAAAGCATTGAATAAACAGATGCCATATGAAGTGTTGGCACAAGCTTTTCTAATTCAGGGAATAAGATACAGACAAGTCTTGAGACGGAAGACTTTAGCTTGGCACGTTCTTTTACTTTATCAAACGATAACGAGTTAATGACTTTAGCTCTTCGTTATGGTAAGATATGTCTGAGTAGGACTTTAAGTTCACATCAGACATGAGCATGGAAGCAATCGTGCGGGCATCTACTTTATCCGTTTTCGTCTGTCTAAGGCTTAGACTTTTTCTGTACAGATTGGTATGTAACGGATTGATAACATAGGCGGCCAAACCTTTATCAATGAGATATCCGAGAAGATTGTAACTATAGTGTCCAGTGGCTTCCAGTCCTACTTTTACTTTTGTTGCATCTTCCGTAACAGATTCAATTTTTTGATAAAGTTCATTGAAACCATCTAGGTTGTTAGTAATGGTAAATGGTTTAAACAACACTTCTCCATCAGAGTTGGTGATAAAGCAATCATGCTTATCCTTAGCGACATCAATTCCTACATAAATCATAATAATCTCCTTTGAAATGTATTAATGCTGTTTTAGAACCACAGGGTGCTCCTTGCGATTGTATCCTCGTTCTAAATAAACCGTCATGCGGTATCTAACTGATTAACAAATGAACAAAGAGACTGTGGTTGGAGCCTTCCTAAAACCATCAAGTGGTAGGTGATTGAAACCAATCCACAGCATCTTATATATCATAGTCGAACCTGCAGAAGAGGTAAAGAATAGACTATGACCTTAATAGTTATGAAGACCTTGGAGAGGGTCTATAAAAACTACTACTTTATAATACGAGGTGATTACATTGAGCAATAAGGTATATGTTGATGTACTTGCAGAGTTTTCAAAGGACGGACTGCTCATTCCCAAAGAGATAACATGGGAAGATGGCAGAAAGTATGAGATTACACGAGTAAAAGACAAGCGTAGAGCAGCCAGTACAAGGGCTGGTGGCGTTGGAGAGCGTTATACCTGCGTGGTAGATGGAAAGGAAATATTCCTTTTCTATGAAGATAACAATATGTGGTTTATGGAAAGAGCCGGAGCCTGATGTGATTGTGTGCTTACAGCACAATTCATATCAGTTGGCTTTAGATCAGCAAAGCCGGGGAATGTGCAGACATTCATCGGAACTCTCGGCAAAAGGCTTGCAAAGGTGATTTCCCTTTCCTTTACGAGTACAGAATTGTAGATTGATGATTTTGTATGAATAAGGAGCGAACTGAATTGAACAAAGAAAATGTTATAGAAATTAGATGTAAAAAATGCAACAAGTTAATGATGGAATATTTTGTATGCGGTGATGATTCCGCTGTGGCACTTCAGAATATTGGAATTAAGTGTGACAGATGCAAGCGAGTGATGATACTCAAGAAGTATTCCGAGGGAATGATGAAGGAACATTCTGAGAATGGAACTTTCAGAATATAACGATTGAAAATTAAATTATAGCCCACCTGATAAGGGCACATCAAAAGATGGAAGCACCAGAGACGCAGGGGAAACGAACAGTATTTATGATACTGGTTTCCTCGTGCGTCTTTTTGTGCTGTAAAGGTAATCCGACTTGTTCGTTTCCAAGGGCGGCAAGGAGGATTTATGAGCAGTAAAGCACAGACAAGAGAAAAGGATTATGAGAGAGGAATACGAATTGCTGATAGAAGAAAGGAGATAGGATTATCACAGGATGAGTTAGCTCATAGAGTAGGTATAGGCAGACAAGCATTATCTGCGATTGAAAATGGTGGAGATTTTAAGACACAGACATTAGATAATCTAGCAATCGTACTTGGTGTATCTGTTGATTTCATAATGTATGGAAAGAATGAAGAAAAGTCGGAACTATTATCTGAGGCAATGGATGTTCTTTCAGATATGGATGAATTGCAGATAAGACAGTGCCTTGCAATGATGAAAGCGATGAAAAGCGTGTCAGTTGGAAAGTGATTGTCGTGTTTACACGACATAATTGTCGCCTGTACACGGTCGGCAATAAAGCAGTAAGAGACTAGAATGAACATGTGCTTGAGATACAGCACACCACGAGAGTGGAGGCGCCAAAACTCTCCAATACGAAATCGTAAAGGAGACAACAAAATGAATAAAAGAGATTTTAACGTAGTAGGAAACGAAGGTACAGATAATCAGGAGCTTGCAAAGGGTATTGCATTTGTAAAGTCACGCAGAGCGGAACTCAATGTAGTCCAGATGGTTGAAAGTATGCGTGATCAGGCAATACCTAATGGAGTAATAATAAATGATGCGTATTGTGATCGCTCAATGACAAGGGACTATGACAGAGAAGCACTGAATGCTTTCTTTGCAACACTTAAAGAGGAAGATTTTGAGGTTGTAGTAGTCAGAAGCCTGAATGAGATCACCGATGACATTTATGATCTGGAGGAATTTGTGAAGACCATCACAGATATGGGCATATGGCTCTATTCTCTTGAAGTCGGTCCAGTGCCAATTACTGTATCTCATGCAGAGGACTTTGGATGCTAACGGAGTCCTTTGGTAGATCGACAACAGAAAATCATTCCGGTCGGGACAAACAAGTCCCGGCTGTGAAGGATTGCAGATTTACACAGACTGCATTTGGTACAGTAGTACATGATTCGAGTGGGAAGTGGCTTGGTCAGTATGAGACAGAAGATGCGGCGGTAGAGATGTTAAGAGAAATGGCAAAGGACAATGGAGGATATAGCGATGAAATATGATGGTTATCAAGTTGGAATCGTGATTAAATCGTTACGAATCCAAAGAAAACTTACAAAAGAAGGTCTTGCAGCGGAGCTTGGCATTAGTGAGTCAACTATCAAAAAGTATGAGAATGGAGAACGTGCATTAAGTATCACAAATCTATTTAAGATAATTGATTATTTCAAGGTAGATGCCAATACAATCCTGAATGTGGCAGAGAGTAAGAAAGAAACTTCAATAGACTCCAGGCTGGAATTAATGAATTGCAGCAAGAAGGCATATTTTCAAAAGATATTTAACGAAATGCTAGATAACGCAGAGATGCTTGTTTCATAGGAGGTTTGGCTATGAGAAGAAAGAAAAAGACGATTGAATGTATAGAGTATCTGTCAGTAAGTGCACCATTGGATAAAGTGGATCGCTTAGAGGACAAGCAGAGTAAATATATTCATGAGTATGTAAAAAATAAAGAATACATGATTGTTGGCACTGAACGCCGACATGGATTTTCACAGAATGATGTGGACAGACAGTGGCATCAGATTGTGGATAAGATTAGAAAAAAGCAGGTAGATGGTGTAATAGTCGCAAACATGAGTGTTATTACAGACAATCTTATTGACGCATTTATAAAAGTAGCGCAAGTTCAGGCTGCCGGAGGAATTATTGTTACAGTAGATGATGGCAGACTGGCTATGCAGTTAAGGGGGTTTTAGATTATGAAAAAGAATAAGAAACATTATGATAAATATAAGAAGTTTGATGTTGTATATGCTGATTTTGGTCGTAATCCGCATGGAGTACAGGGCGGAATCAGACCTGGAATCGTGGTATCGTGTGATGCAAGTAATCATGGTGGTGCACCGCAGATTTCAGTTGTTCCGCTATCATCAAAATTGAAAGATAATCCTGTGCATGTGATAGTTGAGCCTTCAGAAATAAGAGGGTACGCATTGAGCAACAGATCTGATTTTATGCCGGAGGATATTCAGACCTTGAATAAGGGCTGTGTTCGTTTTAAGTCGGGATATATTCCGGGAGAATCAGAGATTAGGGAAGCAATGGATAGAGCAATGATTATGCAGTTTAATCTGTTACCAGTAGCACGTAAGATGGTATTAGAGGAATTGGAGATGAAACAAAATGGATAACAGAACGAAGAAAACAAATAACAAGAGATTTGTCAGATATCCAGAGGGTGCAGAGATGTACTCGATGAGTTTATCAAAGTTCCAGCAGTTAGCTAAGGATGCGAAAGCATGTTATAAGATGAATAGACTGGTGCTTGTGAACCTTGATATTCTTGATGAATATCTGGAGACATTTCATATAGAAGACGAGGAATTCTACAAATAAATTGAAAAGAATATGAAAGAGTTTGCATTAATATACTTGACTTTACGTCTGACATAAAGTATACTATGTTCAGATGGAGGTGATATATTGGCAAAGATGGGACGACCAAAAGCTGAAAATCCTGCTGATAAGAGGATTACAATCAGACTGAATGGTGAAGAACATGAATTGCTGCTTGAATACACCAAAAATCATAACATGACTATGACGCAAGTAGTTAAAATGGCAGTGTTAGAGAAACTAATGGCTGACCAGAAGTAATGCAGGCTCTTTTCTTTTTGAGAAAGGAGAAAAGATGGCTTGTAGAAAAGATGGTAAAGGAAGAGTATTACGAAAAGGAGAGCATTATCGTAAAACTGATGGTAGGTATTCATATATTTATACTGATCCATTGGGAAAACAAAGGACGATATATGCGAAATCTCTTGTAACACTTAGGCAGAAAGAAGACGAACTTGTTCGTGACCAGATGGACGGGTTAAATGTATATGTTGCTGGAAGTGCAGATGTAAATTTTTTGTTTGATAGATATATTTCTACCAAGACGGAGTTGCGAAGCACTACAAAAGCAAATTACTTATATACATGGGATCATTTTATCAGGGATACGTTCGGAAAGAAAAAGATTAAGGATGTGAAGTATTCTGATGTCTTATTTTTCTATACGGATTTGATTACGAACAAGGGATTGCAGGTAAATACTTTGGAGAGTATCAATACTGTATTGCGACCTACATTTGAGCTGGCAGTACGAGATGATATTATAAGAAGAAATCCTGTAAATGGAGCTTATGCCGAGGTGAAAAAAAGAAACGGTGGTGCTAGAAAGAGTCGAAGAGCACTGACAGTAGAGCAACAGAGAGAATTTATTGATTATGTTGCAAAGAATCCGTTTTTCTTCCATTGGTATCCGTTTTTTGTATTTCTGCTTGGAACTGGATGCAGAATCGGTGAGGCAATAGGCATCAGATGGGACGATGTTGATATGAAGAAACGAACAATCAATATTAACCATAGTCTTACTTATTACACAAGATCTGACAATTCATTTAAGTGTGAGTTTCGGGTTTCAGAACCTAAAACAGAAGCAGGAATAAGGACAATTCCAATGATGGGACCGGTGTATGAAGTGCTCAAGTCTGAATATCAGCGTCAGCAGGAAGAAGGTTTTTGTGTTGCAGAGGTTGATGGAATGACAAACTTTATATTTACTAATCGGTTTGGAAATCCACATAATCCGCAGGCAGTAAATCGTGCAATCAAGAGAATCGTTGATACTCACAATGCCGAAGAAGAGGTAGAGGCAAAGAAAAAGAAGAGAGAACCTATAATGTTGCCCAGGTTTTCATGTCACATTTTTAGACACACATTTGCTTCGAGGTTTTGTGAGAACGAAACCAATGTAAAAGTTATTCAAGAAGTAATGGGACATGCTGATGTCAGCACAACCATGAACATTTATGCGGAGGCAAATCCAGAGGTTACTAGAGAGGCTTTGGAGAAACTTGCCAAGAACATGGATGTATTTTAGAAAAAACGATATAATATAGAAAAGAGTCCTCTGATTTGAGGACTAGGCAATTGACCAAAAAAATTTAATATGACTAATATATGACCAAAAAAAACTGCAAATTTGGTTATTTTAGTACAGCTTGCTAAAGAAAATATTGTAATGATTTAAAGAAATGTAAATCATCTTACAGCTCTTTACAGCAGGAGCGAAAAAGCTCCCGACAATGAAGAGCATTGGTGGCGTAAAGGATGAAAATGGCGTAGGTTCTAAGCCTTCAGAAGAGGTAAAAGCCGAGCCGGAGAAGATTGATTTCTCTAATGTAAAGATTGAGCCTTTATTTGAGGAAGAAGTAGACTTTGATACATTCAGCAAGTCAGATTTCAGAGCTGTTAAGGTAAAAGAGTGTGTAGCAGTTCCTAAGTCAAAGAAATTATTACAGTTTACTTTAGATGACGGAACAGGCACAGACCGCACTATTTTAAGCGGAATCCACGCTTATTATGAGCCAGAAGAGCTTGTTGGAAAGACACTTATTGCTATAACTAATCTTCCACCAAGAAAGATGATGGGAATTGAATCTTGCGGTATGTTACTTTCAGCAGTAAACAATCTTAAGGATTCAGAGGATGAAGAGCTTCATCTTCTTATGGTTGATGACCATATTCCAGCAGGTGCAAAGCTCTATTAAGATGATGTAAAGATGTACCGTTTTACCGAATAGACGGGACGTACTTCATTTGATAAAAAACTAAAAAAACAGCGATTTACATCAAACTTACATCAATTGATGCAGAAATCGGTGCAAGCAAGAAAAGATCGCATAATTGGCAGAATGAATGGGCAGTCCTGAAATCGGGATTGCCCATTTTTAGAAGAAAGACGAAAAACTCTTGACCTGCACGCAGCGTATACGCTTATACTATCAACATAAATCATAAGGAGGTGCATCGGATGTTATTAAATGAAATTATAAATGAGGTTGGAATGACAAAGCGTGCAGTTAAGTATTATGAAGAAAAAGGATTGCTGTCAGTGGATAAAGATAACAATGGTTATCGTAACTATACTGCACAAGATGTTGAAACTTTAAAAAAGATTTCAGTATATAGAAAACTCGGTATTAGTATTAAAGACATACAGAGCCTTTTGGAAACTGGCGACAAAAGTATTCTTCTTCGTATTTATCAAGAAAAAGTGCAGGAAAAAGTTTTAAAAGACTCAGAACTTGAAGCTTTGAAGCAATTTATAGATTGATGGTGACGCAGACAAAGCAAATGAGGCACTTGATTATCAAACCGTTGAAATGCAATTGAGTCTTTGCTACCGGGAAAAGAATGGGGAGATTATTTTAAAAGTCATTTCAAACCATTTCTTAATGTAAGGTTGAAGACTCTGGAACAGAAGCAGGCACTACAGAATATATTAGAATATTGCGATGAAACGACATTGAAAGTTCCTTTTATTATGGGAATAGGTGCGAAGATGATAGGTGGGATTGCACAAGAAACCAGAACCGCAGATGAGATGATAGCCTATTATCGTGATATGAGTGAAAGTGAATATGAAAGACTAAAAGAAAAAGTATGGAAAGGTGCTAAAATGAAAAACGGTATAATGAAATACCATCCAGCATTTATTGCACAGAGAAAAATGCAGAAAGAGTTACAAAATAAAGGATATAACGATATATTCATTCCTAATTTAATGGTTCTGTCTCCAACGTATGCAGAATATAAGAAAGCGTTAGATAATTTGAACGATAGAATGTGTAGAGAACTTGGACTGTATTATGATAGCAATTATAACTTAGTTATTAAAAAGATAATTCTAAGTAAAAGTTAAACTACCCTTTGGGAGAGGAGAAATCCTTTTCTCAAAGGGCTTTTTCTATTTATACGGATATTCGCAAACTACAAGATAAAGCCAAAACTTCATATACTCTAAGCACAAGGAGGTTGAGGTTTGGCTATGAACAACAGTTTAGCAGAAGTACACCCAGAGCTTGTTTCGGAGTGGTCGGAGAAGAACTTACCGCTTATCTAATCTTGGAAATGGCTGGGGCTATGAGATGACACCAGCGGAACTTGCAAAAAAAGATGAATTTTATTCTATTTATTGGAGCGAATATAATTTAGTAAAAGAGAGTGGAAGTCCAGAACTTTATGATAAGATTCATAATCGAAACAATTATGCCGATATATAGAAAAGAACAGGTAAACGGATTTACGATGTGATATGTACAAGGAGGACAACGGATATGTCAATGAATGTAAGCACAACCACGGCTGCTTATGCAAATTACCAGAACAACTAC
>ENA-OQEG01000035-OQEG01000035.1-human-gut-metagenome-genome-assembly--contig:-NODE-35-length-13485-cov-1.076059_pt1 | contig 13485 bp, 19 predicted proteins | sample MGYA00242793_ERZ504631 | MGnify/ENA primary metagenome ERZ504631 (study PRJEB26092, sample SAMD00036338) | human gut metagenome | host: Homo sapiens | study: EMG produced TPA metagenomics assembly of... | reverse complement strand
GTGAATTCAAGGTGGCACCGCGGATAGTTAAGATTATTCGTCCTTGACAGAACTAAAATTCTGTCAAGGGCGTTTTTTAGTGAACAAAAAAGTACAGTGGAGCAGGTGGATCTGCATGCTCGCATGCAAGGACACATGCGAACACTGGACAGTACAACATAAAGCGAGAATTGTAGCAGCGCAAGCTGCACAGAAGCCTCGAAGAGGCGAATTCGAGCTGTATGTTGGGCATTTGTTCACGGTTAAACATTGGACATTTATTCACTACCACACAAAATTTGGAGGTAAGCATATGAAAATTTCCCCTACACTGACCGAAGTTAAAGAAATAGCAAAAACCGGGAAGTACGACATTCTTCCTGTAAGCTGTGAGATATTATCAGATTTTATCACACCTATAGAGGCTATGAGGATTCTGCAGAATGTTTCAACACATTGTTATCTGCTTGAATCAGCACAAGCCAATGAAGCCTGGGGAAGATATACATTTTTAGGATATGATCCAAAGCTTGAGATTAACTGCATAGATGGTCACATGAAGCTTGGAAAGCTTTCGGTGGAAACGGAAAATCCTTCAGAGTACATCAGACAGATTCTTTCAGAGTACAAGAGTCCGAAATTTGATTATCTGCCTTCGTTTACAGGTGGCCTTGTAGGTTATTTTTTCGTATGATTATCTGGGCTATAAGGAGAAAAGCATCAGAGGAAAAGCAAGGGACACAGAGGATTTCAAGGATGTTGATCTGATGCTTTTTGATAAGGTAATAGCATTTGACAATCTGTGCCAGAAGATAATACTAATCGCAAATATGTCACTTGATGCTCCGGAAACAGGCTATAACAAAGCGATTGTTGAGCTAAAGCAGCTTAGGGAGCTTCTGATGCACGGAGAGAAAAAACAGAATATGGGTGGCAAGCTGCTGGGTGAGGTCACACCGCTTTTTGAAAAGGAGCAGTATTGTGAGATGGTCGAGAAGGCAAAGCACCATATCAAAGAGGGGGATATTTTTCAGATAGTTTTATCAAACAGATTGAGTGCACCGTTTGAGGGAAGTCTTTTTGATACCTACCGTGTGCTTCGTACGATAAATCCTTCACCGTACATGTTTTATTTTTCGGGAACCGATGTGGAGGTCGCGGGAGCATCTCCGGAGACTCTTGTGAAGCTTGAAAATGGAGTGCTTCATACATTCCCGCTGGCAGGCACGAGGCCGAGAGGTGCCACAGCAGAGGAGGACAAAAAGCTTGAGGAAGGGCTGCTTAAGGACGAAAAAGAGCTCGCAGAGCACAATATGCTGGTGGACCTTGGAAGAAATGACCTCGGAAAGGTAAGTAAATTCGGAAGTGTACAGGTAGAAAAGCTTCATTCCATAGAGAGATATTCACATGTGATGCATATAGGCTCGACAGTGCGTGGAGAGATAAGGCAAGAGTACGACGCACTCGATGCAATTGAGGCCGTGCTTCCGGCAGGAACACTTTCAGGAGCGCCAAAAATCAGAGCGTGCCAGCTCATCGGAGAGCTTGAGGACAACAAGCGAGGCATTTACGGAGGCGCGATTGGATATATAGATTTTACCGGAAACATGGACACATGTATTGCAATCCGTATTGCTTACAAGAAAAACGGTAAGGTTTTCGTGAGAAGCGGAGCGGGAATAGTTGCGGATTCAGATCCTGAGAAGGAATTTCAGGAGTGCATAAACAAGGCAAAGGCGTCTCTTAAGGCACTGGAAGTCTCACAGGAGGTGGAAGAATGATTTTACTGATTGATAACTACGACAGCTTTTCTTACAATCTGTATCAGCTAATCGGCGAGATAGAGCCTGATATCAGAGTAATCAGAAATGATGAGATGACAGTTTGAAGAGATTAGGCTTTAAAGCCTGACCGCATCATATTATCACCGGGACCGGGAAGGCCTGAGGATGCGGGAGTGATAATAGCTGTGGCAAAGGAGCTTGGAAAGGAAATCCCAATCCTTGGCGTGTGCCTCGGCCATCAGGCGATATGCGCAGCATACGGTGCGACAGTCACATATGCAAAGGGGCTCATGCACGGAAAGCAATCGGATGTATCGTTTGACACAGAAAGCCTTTTATTCAAGGATTGCCCGAAAAAAGCAAAGGTAGCACGTTACCATTCACTTGCTGCAGATGCGGACACGATGCCTGATTGCCTAAAGATTACAGCCACTACAGATGATGGTGAGATCATGGCTGTTGAGCACAGGGAATATCCGATATACGGTGTGCAGTTTCACCCGGAGTCAATCATGACACCGGACGGAAAGCAGATGCTTAGTAATTTTATCAAAGCTTAATTGAAAATTGCAGCGTTTAATGAATTTATATATTAGTTGTTGAATTGAAAACAAATAGCAGAACAAAATTATAAACGAAATATTACCGGAATACAGGAGGACATAATCATGATAAAAGAAGCCATAGTAAAAATCGTAAACAAAGAAGACCTCACATAATGATGAGGCATATGCAGTGATGAATGAGATCATGGGCGGTGAGACAACACCAACCCAGAATGCAGCTTTTCTTGCAGCTCTTTCCACAAAGAGCGCAAAGGCTGAGACAACAGACGAAATCGCAGGCTGTGCAGCAGCAATGAGAGAGCATGCGGTACAGGTGAAAACAGGCATGGATGTGTTCGAAATCGTAGGAACAGGCGGAGACAATGCACAAAGCTTCAACATTTCAACAACCTCTGCACTTGTTGTGGCAGCAGGAGGCATGAAGGTGGCAAAGCACGGAAACAGGGCAGCCTCTTCATTATGCGGTACAGCAGACTGTCTTGAGGCGCTCGGTGTCAACATAGACCAGAGCCCTGAGAAATGTGTAGAGCTTTTAAATAAAGTCGGCATGTGCTTCTTCTTTGCACAGAAATATCACACATCAATGAAATATGTCGGACCTATCAGGAAAGAGCTTGGTTTTAGAACCGTATTCAATATTTTAGGACCGCTCACAAATCCGGGTTCACCGGCCATGCAGCTTTTAGGAGTGTATGATGAGTATCTTGTAGAGCCGCTTGCACAGGTGCTTGTAAGCCTCGGAGTAAAGCGTGGAATGGTAGTCTATGGCATGGATAAGCTCGATGAGATTTCCATGAGCGCACCGACCAGGGTATGCGAGATAAAGGACGGATGGTTCAGAACCACAGTAATCTCACCGGAGGATTTCGGCTTTGAGCGCTGTACAAAGGAGGATTTAAAAGGCGGTACACCTGAGGAAAATGCGAAAATTGTACGTGATATCTTAGGCGGACAGAAGGGCCATAAGAGAAATGCAGTACTCATGAACGCAGGCGCATCACTTTATATCGGAGGAAAGGCCGACAGCATGAAAGAGGGTATCGAGCTTGCAGCAGAAATCATTGATTCAGGAAAAGCACTTGAAACACTCTATAAGCTCATTGAGGTAAGCAACAGCTAAGCACACAAAACAGGAAAGGAAAAGCGATGAATATTTTAGACCAGCTAGCAGAATATTCAAGGCTTCGCGTGGCAGAGGACAAGAAAAAAATAAGCCTTGAGGAAATGAAAAATATCGCGATTCAGACGAAAAACGAAAAGCTTTGTGATTTTGCATTTGAAAAAGCACTCAAAAAGGATGGCTTGAGCTTCATATGCGAGTGCAAGAAGGCTTCGCCGTCAAAGGGACTTATAGAGCCGGATTTCAGATATCTTGAAATCGCAAGGGAATACGAGGCGGCAGGTGCGGATTGCATCTCGGTACTGACAGAGCCGAAGTGGTTTTTAGGCTCGGATGAGTATCTTAAGGAGATTGCGAAAACGGTTTCGATTCCGTGCATCCGAAAAGATTTTACGGTTGATGAATATCAGATATATCAGGCAAAGACACTCGGTGCCGCTGCGGTGCTTTTAATCTGCTCCATACTGTCAGAGGTGCAGCTTGGTGAATACATAAAAATCTGCGACAGCCTTGGCATAAGCGCCATTGTGGAGATACACGATGAAAAAGAGGCAGAGATGGCGGTAAGAGCCGGTGCCAGAATAATAGGTGTCAACAACCGCAATCTGAAGGATTTTACAGTTGATACAGCTAACAGCAAAAAGCTTCGTGACCTGATTCCCGATGACATCATATTTGTATCGGAAAGCGGTGTAAAGAGCACAGATGATATCAGGGCAATACGTGAAATCGGAGCTGACGCAGTGCTTATCGGAGAGACGCTGATGAGAGCGGACGACAAAAAGGCTAAGCTTGATGAATTGCGATTAAGCTAATAGAGATATATAAGTATCTTCATGGTTTTAAGAATATCTGTAACTATTCAGTACAGAAAACAAAATATTTACAAATATACAATTAGAAGGGAAAACATCATGACAAATCCAAACGGAAGATTCGGTATTCACGGAGGACAGTATATTCCTGAAACCCTCATGAATGCCGTTAAAGAATTAGAAGAAGCATACAATTATTATAAAAACGATCCTGAATTTAACAGAGAGCTCACAGAGCTTCTCAACGATTATGCAGGAAGACCATCGAGACTGTACTACGCAGAAAAGATGACAAAGGATCTCGGTGGAGCAAAAATATACCTTAAGAGAGAGGATTTAAACCATACAGGAGCCCACAAGATCAACAACGTATTAGGGCAGGCACTTCTTGCAAAGAAAATGGGCAAAACCCGCCTGATAGCTGAGACCGGAGCCGGTCAGCACGGCGTGGCAACAGCAACGGCCGCAGCCCTTATGGGTATGGAATGTGTTGTATTCATGGGCGAGGAGGACACAAAGCGTCAGGCGCTCAATGTATACCGCATGCGTCTGCTCGGAGCAGAGGTTATCCCGGTTACATCAGGCACAGCCACATTAAAGGATGCCGTATCGGAGGCAATGAGAGAGTGGACCAAGAGAATTTCGGACACACATTACTGCCTTGGCTCTGTTATGGGACCACATCCGTTCCCTACCATCGTAAGAGATTTCCAGGCGGTCATCTCAAAGGAAATCAAGGAGCAGATGCTTGAAAAGGAGCACAGACTGCTGATGCGGTTATCGCATGTGTGGGCGGCGGCTCAAATGCCATCGGAAGCTTTTACAACTTCATAGATGATGAGGGAGTTGAGCTCATCGGCTGCGAGGCAGCAGGAAGAGGAATAGATACCTTTGAGACTGCAGCTACAGTAAATACAGGCCGTCTTGGTATCTTCCATGGAATGAAGTCATATTTCTGTCAGGACAAATACGGACAGATTGCTCCGGTTTATTCAATTTCTGCAGGACTTGACTATCCGGGAGTCGGACCGGAGCACGCATATCTGCACGATATCGGAAGAGCGCAGTATGTACCTGTAACAGATGATGAAGCGGTAAATGCTTTTGAATACCTCGCAAAGACAGAGGGAATCATCCCTGCAATCGAGTCCTCACATGCAGTGGCATATGCCATGAAGCTGGCGCCTACAATGGACAAGGACAAGATAATCGTTGTTACTGTTTCAGGCAGAGGCGACAAGGACTGCGCGGCAATAGCAAGATACAGAGGGGAGAATATTTATGAGTAAGATAAGAAGTGCGTTTGAAAACGGCAAGGCATTTATACCATTTATCACATGCGGTGATCCAAATTTAGAGACAACCGCAAAAATCGTTAGAGAAGCTGTTGCAAACGGAGCAGACCTTATAGAGCTTGGTATTCCATTCTCTGATCCTACAGCAGAGGGACCTGTAATCCAGGGCGCCAACATAAAGGCACTTGCAGCCGGAGTTACAACAGACAAGGTTTTTGATCTTGTGAGAGATTTGAGAAAAGATGTCACAATTCCTATGGTTTTCATGACATATGCAAACGTGGTTTACTCTTACGGCGCAGAAAAGTTTATCAGTACATGTAAGGAAATAGGCATTGACGGACTCATTCTGCCGGATATCCCATATGAGGAAAAGGAAGAGTTTTTACCACTCTGCGAGAAATATGATGTAGACCTTATTTCATTTATCGCACCTACATCAAAGGATCGCATTGCGATGATAGCAAAGGAGGCAACCGGCTTCATCTATGTGATTTCAAGCCTCGGAGTCACCGGTACAAGAAGCGAGATTAAGACAGATCTGGCTTCAATAGTCAAGGTAATCAGAGAAAACACAGATGTGCCATGTGCTATCGGTTTTGGCATTTCAACACCCAAGCAGGCAAAGAAGATGGCAGATATCTCGGATGGTGCCATTGTGGGCTCTGCCATCATCAAGATAATCGATGAGTATGGGGAGGCTTCACCAAAGTATGTCGGTGAGTATGTTAAAGCAATGAAGGATGCGCTGTAATTTGTATTGACCGCTTGACAAAATTATTGGTTAATTCATAATAGTAAAAAGATGCAGATTTGCAAATATAGTGAGAATTAACGTGGAGATACAATAATGCAGGAAAATGAGAAAGACAAAAGATTAGAAAAACAGCTTGATTTCATCAGAGAAATCGACAAGGAAAAGGAGATATTCCGCCAGACTTATTTAGCCGATGCAAGCCGCAAGGAAAATGATGCGGAGCATGCCTGGCATATGGCTATCATGACCATGCTCTTGAGCGAGTATGCCAATGAGAATATAGACGTGCTAAAGACAGTAGGAATGCTTTTGATACACGACATAGTAGAGATTGACGCAGGAGATACATATGCCTATGATGAGGCAGGCAAGGGCACACAGCATGAGCGAGAGCAGAAGGGCGGCGGAGCGTATATACGGACTCTTGCCAAAGGAACAGGGCGAGCCGCTTTTAGAGCTGTGGGAGGAATTTGAGGCGCAGCAGACGCCGGAAGCCAGATTTGCCCGCACCATGGACAATATCCAGCCAATGCTCCTAAATGATGCGTCGGGCGGGCGTTCATGGCGTGAGCACAGCGTAAAGCTGTCGCAGATACTTGGCAGAAATAAGCGCACAGCACTCGGTTCAGAGAAAATCTGGGATTATGCGTTTAACAATATACTGAAAAAGCATGTTGAGAGCGGAAATATCATAGATGATGAGGGCATCTTCTAAGTGGAAGCCGGCGTGAGTGCGGAAGTTAGCGTGAGCGGGGAAGATGGCGTGAGTGCAAAAGCCCGCGAGCGTAATGGACGGTAATAATGATTTACTGAAAAATCCCGTAGAATTCTATTGTAGGCAGTCGTTTTGTATGATATACTTTACTGGATTAAATCGGTGAACTATAATTATAAGGTGACTATTCAAGGCTACTTAAATAGTTACATGACAAGTATATTGAGCTTCATCGAAATCCACAGAATAAAACACACGGAGGAATCAAAATGAATATTGTATGCTTAGACCTTGAGGGAGTATTGGTACCTGAAATCTGGATTGCATTTGCAAAGGAGACAGGCATTCCTGAGCTTGAAAAGACAACAAGAGATGAGCCTGATTATGATAAGCTCATGAACTATAGAATAAATATTTTTAAAAGAGCACGGACTCGGATTAAAAGAAATCCAGGAGACAATCGCAAAGATAGATCCAATGCCTGGCGCAAAGGAATTCTTGGATGAGCTTCGTTCAATCACACAGGTAATCATCATCAGTGATACATTTTCACAGTTTGCAGGCCCGCTCATGAAGAAGCTCGGCTGGCCGACAATCTTTTGTAACGAGCTTGAGGTTGCTGAAGATGGCGAGATTACAGGCTTTAGAATGAGATGTGAGCAGTCAAAGCTTACAACTGTAAAGGCACTGCAGTCTATCGGATACGATACCATAGCAAGCGGTGACAGCCACAACGATTTAGGCATGATACAGGCCAGCAAGGCAGGTTTCCTTTTCAGAAGCACAGATGCCATCAAGAAGGACTACCCTGAGCTTCCTGCATATGAGACATATGATGAGCTGCTTACAGCGATTAAAGCAGCATTATAATCATAAATATAGTTGATAAACAGCTTCCCACATGATATTTTAGAGTGGACACATCCACCTGTACATGTGGGAAGTTTCTATATATTTATGTCATGCAAAATCATATGAAAGAAGGTAGAGTGCAGATGTATACGGTAACACATATATATGAGGCTGATTTTGGCTGTGAGGAAAGAGCAGACGGCGCAAAAGCAAAATGCGTGGTTTATCTCGAGGACGAAAACGGCAGACAGCGTCATGTAGAGGTTGAGGATGAATGGCTTACGGCAAATGGGATAGAAGAGGGAAGCAGCTGGAAAGAAAATATCACAGATGAAGCCTGAATCATAAACTATGAGATTAATTATGTGATTAGAGTATGTGAATACATTTTGTTTTTAGATGCACATTGTGTATTGACAATAGTGCAAAAAGTGCTATAATAAAATTAACATATGAACAATCATTCATATGTTCAATAAAAAACGTACAGTAAATCAAATAATTCATGAAAATAAGGAGAATACCACTATGAAGAAGACTTACAAAATCGATGTAGACTGCGCTAACTGCGCCAACAAGATGGAGGATGCCGCAAAGAATACAGCAGGTGTAAAGGATGCTACAGTCAATTTCATGACACTAAAGATGAGCGTTGAGTTTGAAGAGGGACAGGATGCAAAGGCGGTTATGCAGGAGGTTCTTAAGAACTGTAAAAAGGTAGAGGACGACTGCGAGATTTTCTTATAAATTGCCGGGCGCAGGAATGGCAAATGATATTTTTTCAATGCCTGCGCTATAGTAAGGGTGATTATCAAGAGATTATAATGAATGGAGCTATGGCGTATGAATGAAAAGCAGAAAAAAGTACTTGCGCGTATCATAATCGCAGCGGTACTCATGATTATATTACATTTCATACCGGTTAAGGGAATTATCAGGTTCCTGCTTTACATGGTGCCTTATCTGGTCATAGGATACGATATCCTGAAAAAAGCATTTAAGGGAATCAAAAACAAGCAGGTATTTGATGAAACTTCCTGATGGCGGTTGCCACTGTAGGTGCGATAGCGGTTGCGCTCTATGAGAATGGTGACTATACAGAGGCTATAGCGTTATGCTCTTCTACCAGATTGGAGAGCTGTTTCAGAGCTATGCAGTCGGAAAGAGCCGTAAGAATATCAGTGAGCTCATGGACATCAGACCCGATTATGCCAATATCGAGGTGGACGGAAAGCTCACCCAGGTTGATCCTGATGAGGTTGCTATCGGCTCAGTAATCGTGGTACAGCCCGGAGAAAAGGTTCCTATCGACGGTGTGATAGTTGAGGGCTCATCTACATTAAACACCAGTGCGCTTACAGGTGAGAGCGTGCCGAGGGATGCAAAATGCGGTGATGAGATAATCAGCGGATGCATTAATATGTCCGGTGTTTTAAGATTAAAACCACCAAAGAGTTTGGAGAATCAACGGTTTCAAAGATACTTGACCTCGTTGAAAATTCAAGCTCAAAGAAATCAAAATCAGAAAACTTCATATCAAAATTTGCCAAGTATTACACTCCGGCAGTCTGCTACAGTGCACTTGCACTTGCGATACTGCCACCGATTGTCAGAATACTTTTCATGTCAGCCGCACCGCAGTGGGGCATATGGATATACAGGGCACTTACCTTCCTTGTAATAAGCTGTCCGTGCGCGCTGGTCATCAGTATTCCGCTCAGCTTTTTTGCAGGAATCGGAGGCGCCAGCCGCGAGGGCGTTCTTGTAAAGGGCTCAAACTATCTTGAGACCTTATCACAGACCAGATACGTTGTATTTGACAAGACCGGCACCATGACAGAGGGCGTTTTCGAGGTGGCAGGAGTCTACGACAATACGCTCGATAGAGAAAAGGTGCTCGAGTACGCAGCACTCGCAGAGAGCAGCTCATCGCATCCAATCAGCAGGAGCTTACAGAAGGCGTATGGAAAGGAAATCGACAGAACCCGCGTGACAGACGTTGAGGAAATCAGCGGTCACGGAATCACCGCAAAGGTAGATGGCGTATCTGTAGCGGCAGGAAACTACAAGCTTATGAAAAAGCTGGGCTTAAGCTACAGTGAAACCGACAAGGTCGGCACCATAGTCCATATCGCGATAGACGGCAGATATGAGGGCTATATCCTTATCTCAGATAAGATAAAGCCAACCTCAGCGGCAGCAATAAAGGCATTGAAAAAAGCCGGAATAAAAGGTACAATAATGCTTACAGGCGATTCAAGGACAGTAGCCGACTCAGTAGCGGCAGAGCTGGGAATTGATGAAGTATACAGTGAGCTTTTACCGGGTGATAAAGTAGCAAAGGTGGAGGAGCTGCTTGCAAGAAAGGGCAGCAAAGAAAAGCTCGCCTTCGTCGGAGACGGAATCAACGATGCACCGGTGCTCTCAAGAGCAGATATTGGAATTGCAATGGGCGCCATGGGTTCAGATGCAGCAATCGAAGCCGCAGATATCGTCCTCATGGATGATGACCCGCTAAAGATAGCGAAAGCAATAAAAATATCGCGCAAATGCCTGCGAATAGTATATGAAAACACATACTTCGCAATAGGCATCAAGCTGATCTGCCTCGTGCTCGGAGCAGTCGGAATAGCCAATATGTGGCTCGCAATATTTGCAGACGTAGGAGTAATGGTGATAGCAGTGCTAAATGCAATCCGCGCATTATTCGTACACAAGCTCTAAATGCATAGAGCCCAAAGAGCAGATATCAAAATGCCATAAAACTACTATATAAAAAATACCAGACAGAATGCACCAAAGAGGTGCACTCTGTCTTTCGCGTATATAAAAAAGTTACTGTGTAACTGCGAAGGCACATGCAATTTATGCGGAGCACCCGCCCCATAGCCAATAAAGAAAAAATAACGCAAGAATAACGCAGAAAGGACACCACACCATGAGCGAAAACATAAATGAACAGATAGAATGCTGCGACTGCAACGAAATCCACGAAGATCTTCTGAAAATAGTAAATGATACAATGCCTGAGGAAACCGAGCTCTATGACCTTGCAGAGCTTTTTAAAGTATTTGGCGACTCCACCCGGATCAGAATCCTCTTTGTGTTGTTTGAAGCGGAGGTATGCGTCTGCGACCTTGCAAAGGTGCTCAACATGACACAGTCCGCCATATCACACCAGCTTAGGATATTAAAGGCAAACAAGCTCGTAAACAGCAGACGTGAGGGCAAATCAGTGTTTTATTCACTTGCCGACGGACATGTGCGCACAATCATTGCGCAGGGACGCGAGCATATCGAGGAATAATACAGGGGGGAATATACGTGACAGAATTAGAAGAGTACTATAACAAATTCAACGAGGAAAAGCGCCTGAACAGCCGCCACGGCAGGGTAGAGTTTATCACCTCCATGAAGTATATACACGATTGTCTTGGCAGCCTGATGAATGAGAAGCAGCTTGATGATGAGTACTTTCCGTCTGATGCAGAAGGAGTGGAAGCAGATAATAGAGTATTGAATCTGGCTTCCGATGAAAAAATGCTAAGGCATATAAAGGCAATTCGCTCACAGATTAAAATACTGGATGTCGGTGCGGGAACGGGCAGATATTCAGTGCCTCTTGCCGAGGAGGGCTATGATGTGACAGCACTCGAGTTAGTTAAGCATAACCTCGGCAGACTGAAGCAAAAGAGCGATAAAGTAAAGGCATACCAGGGCAATGCCACAAAGCTGAAAAAGTTTGGAAACGATGAATTTGACCTCACGCTCGTATTCGGACCGATGTATCATCTGAAGTCAGCGGAAGAAAAGCTTGCCGCATTGAATGAGGCAAAGAGGGTGACAAAACCGGGTGGTTACATACTTGTGGCATACATTATGAATGAGTACAGCGTGATAACCTATGCCATAAAGGAGAAGCATATAAAAGAGGGCATAGAGGGCGGAATGCTCGATGAGAGCTTCCATTGTACGGAAAAAGCTAATGATTTGTACAGTTTTGTCCGATTAGAAGATATAGAGGCTTTAAATGCACAGGCAGCCCTCACACGTGAAAAGATAATAGCAGCCGATGGCGCAGCAAATTATATCAGGCCATTTTTGAATGCTCTTGATGAGGAAGAGTTTGATATGTTTGTACAGTACCATCTTTCAACATGTGAGAGAGAAGACCTGATGGGAGCAAGTGCGCACACGGTTGATATTCTAAGAGTGTGGTAGTTACGAACCGCTTCAATACAGTATAAGATTACATATGAGGAGAACTATGAAAAACAAGGGATTAAAAAATTCTATTATCTGTGCTTTTGGTTTATGCATAATTATGGCAGGAGCACTCATAGGAAAAGAGTATATTGCAGATAATATAAAAGAAAGCCGCCAATCAGAATGGTGTGGATGTAGTGAAAGACACATCGGATGCCGGAAAAGCAGAGGATAACGCAGTTGACAGTACGGCAGCAGGCACAGAGAGTACACAGCCTGATGCAGCAGCCGAAACAGAAGCGGATACACAAAAGCCACAGATGTCAACCATAGTGATTACGGCCACAGGAGACTGTACACTTGGCAACAATCAGGAGCAAAGCTATGACGGCAGCTTTAATTCTTATTATGACTCAAAGGGACAGGACTACTTTTTCGGCGGTGTGAGAGATATTTTTGAGGCTGACGATATGACACTCATCAATCTGGAGTGTGTGCTATCGGATGCGACAGAGCGCGTAGAAAAGCGCTGGAACCTCAAGGGAAAGCCCGGGTACATTGGAATTATGACGGGAAGCTCCATAGAGGCATGCAGTCTTGGAAACAATCACACATATGACTATGGACAGGCTGGACTGGACGATACGAGAAATGTGCTTGAAAATGCCGGGATAGTGTATGGCTTCAATGATCATACCGGTATTTACGAGACTGATGATGGGACAAAGATTGGAATAGTGTCAGCCAGCCTTTTGTCACAAAACGGTGACCGCGAGGAATATATCCAAAACGGTATAGCGCAGCTTCGTGAACAGGGAGCGGCGATTGTTATCGCATGCTGTCACTGGGGCATAGAGGGCGACCATTATCCGAATGACTATCAGCAGGCAGCAGCACATCGCATAATTGACTGGGGAGCAGACCTGGTAGTTGGAAACCACCCTCATGTGCTGCAGGGAATGGAGGTCTATAACGGCAAAATGATATGCTACAGTCTTGGAAATTTCTGCTTCGGAGGCAATAAAAATCCGGCAGACAAGAACACGGCGATTTACCAGCAGACGTTTACTCTGATAAATGGGGAATTGCAGCCGGGCATAGATGCACAGATTATTCCATGTACCTTAAGCAGCGTAAGCTCATACAATGATTTCAGGCCGACAGTGGCTTCTGGCGAAAAAGCTCAGGAGATATGCAATTTAATGAACACATATTCACAAAATTGTAGTAATATAGAGATTGATGGGCTTGGAAAGCTGCATGTAAATTAATAGAACGAATTAAGATAAAAAGCAGTCATGCAACAAATAGCATGTACCATCATACAAATATAGTAAGGGAGCAAAGAGCAATATGTATATGTGGAGAGAGCGCAGTAAAGAAGAAAAAGCATGAG
>ENA-OQEG01000034-OQEG01000034.1-human-gut-metagenome-genome-assembly--contig:-NODE-34-length-13486-cov-1.127854_pt1 | contig 13486 bp, 19 predicted proteins | sample MGYA00242793_ERZ504631 | MGnify/ENA primary metagenome ERZ504631 (study PRJEB26092, sample SAMD00036338) | human gut metagenome | host: Homo sapiens | study: EMG produced TPA metagenomics assembly of... | reverse complement strand
ACCGAAAATCCACTCTATAGTTTCTTTTCTTATCTGCTGTATCGTTTCTTCTACTCTTCTGCTTTCATCTCGCGGACAATCTTCCGCAGCTTCAGAATCATGGACGGAGCAACAGAAAGCTCATCCACTCCCATTCGTACAAACTGCTCCGTCAATGTCAGATCTGCACCGAGCTCCCCGCAGATTCCTGCCCATTTTCCGCATTTGTGTGCATTTTCCACCACCATGCGAATCATCCGAAGAACGGCTTCATGGTGTGGATTGTAGAAATCATCCAGCTGCTCATTCTGACGGTCAATCGCCAGGGTATACTGCGTCAGGTCATTCGTTCCGATGCTGAAGAAATCCACCATTTCCGCCAGACGGTCGCTGATCATCACGCTGCCGGTGTCTCGATCATAATGCCCTGCTCCGGAATTTTATACTGCACTTCCTGTGCTTTCAGCTCTTCCTCTACCTCTGCAACAATTGCGTAGATTTTTTCTACCTCTTCTGTTGATGTGATCATCGGATACATGACAGAAAGGTTTCCGTAAACGGCCGCGCGGAACAATGCGCGAAGCTGCGCTTTAAAAATTTCCGGCTGTTTCAGGCAAATCCGGATTGCACGGTACCCAAGCGCCGGATTTTCTTCTTTTCCAAGATTAAAGTATTCTACCTGCTTATCTGCCCCGATATCCAGCGTACGGATAATCACTTTTTTGCCTGCCATGGTCTGCACGGCCTGTTTATATGCCTGAAACTGTTCTTCCTCCGTTGGGAAATCATTTCTTCCAAGATAGAGGAATTCACTTCGGAAAAGTCCGATTCCACCGGCGTCATTTCCATCACATAGCCAAGTCACCAACACTGCCGATATTTGCATAGATGTTGATCTTACGGCCATCCGGTGTAACATTTTCTTTTCCTTTCAGCTCCTCAAGAAGCTTCTGTTTTTCTGCTTCTTCCTGCATTCTTTTTTCGGTTTCTTTCTGTACGTCCTCCTCAGGTTCAAAGATAACCTGACCTGAAAAACCGTCTACAACGGCCGTCATGCCTGTTTTCAGACCGTTTAAATCCATCGGGACACCGATTAACGCCGGAATGTTCATCATTCGCGCAAGAATCGCAGTATGAGAATTGGTAGATCCATGTACAGTCACAAACGCAAGTATTTTTTCTTTGTCCATCTGTACAGTTTCACTCGGACTTAAATCGTCTGCCACTATAATAGATGGTTCCATAGAGCTCAGGTCGTTATCTCCCTCTCCGCTTAAATTGCGGACCAGACGTTCGGAAATATCTTTTACATCTGCGGAACGTGCCTTCATATATTCATCATCCATAGCTGCAAACATCTCTGCAAAATTATCGCCGGTTGCTGCCGCTGCATATTCTGCATTTACCAGTTCTGTCCGGATCATGTTCTCCATTGATTCCAGATAGTCCTCATCCTCCAGCATCATCTGATGGACTTCAAAGATCGCCGCACTTGCTCTCCAACTTCCCGGACTGCCTTGTCATACAGTCTGCCAAGCTGTTTTTTCGAAACCTCCACGGCTTCTTCCACACGCTTCACTTCTGCTTCCGGATCTTCAATCCGGGCTCTTTTAACCTGGTAATCATTTTTCTTCAGAACCGCAACCGGTCCCATAACAATTCCTTTATATACGGATTTCCCCTGAAAACACTGCATTTTTTATCCTCCGAGCGTATTTTTTACAGATTTACTTCAAAAAACGCTTTCAGCGTCTCAATCGCTGCATCTTCGTCCTCTCCGTTTGCTGCAACGGTTACGGTATCTCCCTGCTTTACGCCAAGTGACATTAGCATCATCAGCTGAGTCAGTTTTTTCGTTTTCCCATCTTTTGTGATGGTGCATTCCGATGCAAAATTTTTTGCCTCCTTTACCAGCATTCCTGCCGGTCTTGCGTGGATTCCCAGTTCATCTTTAATGGTATATTCAAATGATTTCATGCTTTTATTCTCCTTCTTCTCTGTCCATAATCCGTTCTATGTGCATAGCGAGATATCCAATTTCGATCTCCTCCATCGGAAGTTTCAGCCTCTTTTCCATCTCCTCACAGATTCGTTTCGCCGCCTGAAAGGCTTTCGGAAACTTTACGGACATGTAGTCATTCATATTTACTTTCAGTTTTTCCCCACTGACCGCTCTTGCAACCATATAGCGGATATGGTTCATCATACGGTTATACGACAACGACATCACATCGATGGTATGCCCGGTGATATGCTCCACCAAAGAAATGCTCTCCCGGACTGCTCTTGCCACTTCCATGGCCTGTGAAACATTTTCCTCCACAATTGCCGAATGAACATGAAGTGCAAGATAGCCGATTTCATGTTCATCAATTTCGATCTGAAGCCGTTCTTTTAAAAGCTCCCTGATACAGGAAGCAACTTTATACTCTTTGTAAAACATCACACGGATATCGTCGGTGAGCGGATTGCTGATCTGCTCACCGTTCTGAATCCGCCGGACAGCAAAATCCAGATGATCTGCCATTGGAAAGACGATGGAACGGTCAATTTTTCCAAATTCCTTTTCTGCCTCGTCAAGCACGGCACTCGCCAGCTCCAGGCTGAGCGGAGAAACGCCCTGTACAATGGTTCTGGCATTTCCTCGCTCCGTCATCTCTGTCAGGGAATAAATGCGGGCATCGTCTCCCGGCTGTACACGCTGCCCCGTTTTTTTCCCAAATGCAATTCCTTTCCCCATGACCAGATATTCCCGGTTATTTTCTTCTTCCACACCAATAAATGAATTGTGGTTCAGTGTTTTTGCTATCCTGTACATTCTTCTCACCCGTTTTTAAGGCACAGCTTACGCGAGGATCTCAATCGCAAATAAAGGATCTCCTGCTTTTACCGGTCCGTCTGTCAAAAGACGGATTCTCTGGTTCTCCTCCAGCTCTGTGCAAAGAACCGGTGATGTAACCGACGGCGCATGTGTTTTCAGATATTCCAGATCCAGCTTCAGCATCGGATCACCTTTTTTCACGGTCTGACCGCTTTCTACCAGTGCCTCAAATCCCTCTCCGTTCAGTTTTACTGTATCAATTCCGACATGAATCAGAAGGCTGACCCCGGAATCGGTTACAAATCCAATCGCATGTTTTGTGTCAAAAACAAACGCGACTTCTCCGTCCTCCGGAGCACGCACATAAGGATCTTCCGGTGTCACAACAGCGCCGTCTCCCATCATCTTTTCCGCAAACGCTTCATCCGGCGCAGTAGAAAGGTCGGCTGCCAGTCCGCTTATCGGGCTGCAGACAGTAATCGTATCCACAACCTTCTGTTCTTTTGTTTCCTGCGTCGGTTCCGCCTCTTTTTGGGTTGGTGTATTTTCTGCTTCCGCATACGTATTCGGAGCTTTTTCCAGATAATCCTCTAAATTTGATTTTATCACAGTTACATTCGGTCCGTAAATAACCTGTACACCATTTCCTTTATGCACAACGCCAGATGCCCCTGTCGCCTTTAAAATACCATCGCTGACTCTCGCTGCATCATGAACAGTACAGCGCAGTCTTGTTGCACAGCAGTCCACATCCGAAATATTTTTCTTTCCGCCAAGACCTTTTGTGATTGCTTCACTCATGGCATCTTCCGATGCCACCCCATCGTTCTGCGCCTCTTTTCTTGCTTTTACATCTGCTTTCGTATAAAGCTTGGTTTCCACATCATCATCCTCACGACCCGGTGTCTTAAAATCAAACTTTTTAATCATGAATTTGAAGATAAAATAATACAGGAAGAAATAAAGAATGCCGACCGGAATCACCCTCATCCAGCTTGTCTTTTCATTTCCCTGCAGAATACCGAACAGGAAGAAGTCCAGAAGTCCGCCGGAAAAGGTAAGACCTACTGCGATATTCAGGATGTGTGCGATCATATAGCTGTTCCCGCAAGAATAACCTGCACGACAAACAACGCCGGTGCAACAAACAGGAACGAGAATTCCAGCGGTTCTGTGATACCGGTTGCCATACACGCAAGTGCTGCGGAAAGAAGCAGACCGCCTGCTGCTTTTTTCTTCTCCGGTTTCGCACAATGGTACATGGCAAGTGCCGCTCCCGGAAGTCCGAAAATCATAAAAATAAATTCTCCGGAGAAATATCTCGTTGCATCTGCACTGAAATGTGCGACATTCGCAGAATCCGCAAGCTGTGCGAAGAAAATATTCTGTCCGCCCTGCACCATCTGTCCTGCCACTTCCATGGTACCTCCGACTGCCGTCTGCCAGAACGGCATATAAAATACGTGATGCAGACCAAATGGAATCAGTGCCCGTTTAATCAGACCGAAAATCAGCGTTCCGACATAACCGGAGCCGGTTACCAGGCCACCCAGCGCATAAATGCCGTTCTGTACAACCGGCCATACAAAATACATTAAAATTCCCACAAACATATAGACGATCGTAGAAATAATCGGTACAAAACGAGTACCTCCAAAGAAAGAAAGTGCATTCGGAAGCTGGATCCGGTAAAATCGATTATGAAGTGCTGCGACTCCAAGACCGACAATAATACCGCCAAACACACCCATCTGCAGCGACTGAATACCGCAGACAGAAGTGATGGTTCCTTCCAGAACGGATTCTGCAATTTCTCCGTTTTCCAGAATCTGACCCGTAATAGTCAGCATTGCGTTAATCGCTGTATTCATAACGAAATATGCAATAACGGCTGACAGGGCAGAAACCTCTTTTTCCTTCTTTGCCATACCAATTGCAACACCTACCGCAAAAATCAGAGGCAGGTTATCAAACACCGCACTTCCTACTTTGTTCATGATCACCAACAGCGCATGAAGAATTGTGCCGTTGCCGAGCAAGCTTGTCAGACCGTACGTTTCAATCGTGGTTGCATTGGTAAATGAGCTTCCGATTCCCAGTAAAAGTCCGGCTACCGGAAGGATTGCGATCGGGAGCATAAAGCTTCTTCCCACTCGCTGCAGAACACTAAAAATTTTGTCCTCATTTTTTTACTCCTTGTGTAGTTTATACTTTTTACAAGAAGAGTTTCTGCGGTTTTGCATCTTTTTAGCCGGTCTGTACTCTTTTTCTAAAACAGAGTACAAAAAAGAGACACTAACCCACATAAACAATTCCTGTTATGTATAGTTAATGCCTCCAAAAATCGAGTTACACACTACAACTGTAGTTGAATATAGCACAGATAAATCTCTTTTGTCAAGTCAGTTCTTATGATTTCAGCTTTTTTCTTTTTATCCATTTGTTCACATTCTTATGCATCTATTTTGTGCACAATAGCTAATCAACATCTTTTTTTTGAAATGTCATAAATTCAAGATCTTCCTGTTTCCATAGTTGTGCAGGCACATGCAATACTTCTTTACTTTCAATATCCTGCCACCGGCCTTCCGGAAGATACAGTTCATATTCATCTCTGTCAAATCCGGGTGAAATAAGCAATGCATCACCAAGCATATAAGACAGATTCTGTATCTTTGCGATTGGATCTTTCGGATATTCCATCACAAGCGGACGAATCATTGGAATACCAGACTGATGACTCTGGCAGGCTGCGTGATAAAGATATGGCACAAGTCGATGTCTGAAGTTAATCCATTTTTTACTTCTTTTAATGCCATATCTCCATACTGCCATGGTTCCCGCGGTGTTTTACCGTGCGCTCTGGATAATGGCATCCACAATCCCATCTGCACAGAGGAAAGGTAATCTTCTATATTCGGACGTTCCTCATTTCCGATATAAATTTGTACCTTTTTAAATATCTTTTTTACCAACACTGACCGCCTCAGCTTTGAAAGGTAAAAAATAATTCACAATAATAGTAGTAAAATTTAAGCCAATTTCTTCGCAATAAAGTAAAATAAAAGAACGGTACCTTTTATTGCACCGTCCTTTTTGTCAACATTTGTTTTATACTGTTTTTACGCTCTTAACCGGAATTTCTGGATGTCCTTTGCATTATTCACACGCTCAATTTCAGCGCCGAGTCCACGGAGCTTTCCGTCGAAGTCCTCGTATCCGCGCAGAATGTATACAATATCATCCACCACGGTAACACCCTCTGCTGCAAGACCTGCAATAACAAGTGCTGCTCCGGCGCGAAGATCCGGTGCGGAAACCTCTGCTCCGGTAAATTTCTCTACGCCGTCGATGATCGCCGTGTTGCCTTCTACTTTAATACAGGCGCCCATACGTGCCAGCTCATCCGCATATTTAAAACGATTTTCAAAAATACTCTCTGTTACAATACTCGTACCGTTTGCCAGTGCCAGTGTAACCGCAATCTGCGGCTGCATATCGGTCGGGTAACCCGGATACGGCTGTGTCTTTACGTGTGTTCTGCCCAGACGTTTGCTTGCGCTCACACGGATGGAATCGTCAAACTCTTCTACGTCGCAGCCAATCTCCTCGAGCTTTGCGGTTGTTGCTTCCAGATGCTTTGGAATCACGTTTTTAATCAGCACATCGCCCTTTGTAGCTGCTGCTGCAAACATATACGTACCTGCCTCGATCATATCCGGTACGACCGCATAGCTGGTTCCGTGCAGGGTATCGACACCCTTGATCCGGATCACATCGGTTCCTGCTCCTTTGATGTTTGCTCCCATGCTGTTCAGGAAGTTCGCCACATCGACAACGTGTGGCTCTTTCGCTGCATTCTCAATCGTTGTATTTCCTCTTGCCATCGAAGCTGCCATCATGATGTTGATGGTGGCTCCAACGGAAACCATATCCAGGAAAATGTGGCTTCCATGCAGATCTGCCGCACTTGCCACGATTGCGCCATGACGGATGCTTACCTCAGCACCGAGTGCGCGGAATCCCTTTAAATGCTGGTCGATCGGACGGCTTCCAATGTTACATCCGCCCGGAAGCGGAACTTCCGCTCTTTTGTATTTTCCAAGCATGCGCGCCTAAAAGATAAATAAGACGCACGGATTTTTTTGATATATTCATAATCAACGCTCAGATCTCCGATGGTTGCTGCATTGATCCGCACGGTATGGCGGTCGATGCGGTCCACGGTGGCTCCGATCTCTGCGATTGCTTCCAGAAGTACATTAATATCACTGACATCCGGCAGGTTTTCGATCAGGACCGTCTCATCGGTCATCGTTGCTGCCGTAAGAATTGCAAGCGCCGCGTTTTTTGCTCCCCCGATTTCCACTTCGCCCACAAGAGGATTTCCACCTCTGATGACATACTGTTCCATATATTCACCTCAAATTTTCTTTTTCATAACTTAATGAGTGTGTTTTATCCGAAATAACGATTCAAAGTCTGTTCTGCTGTTTTTTTTACACACTCCGGACTCACTGAAACGCACTGCTCCCCGCAGTGATTTTTCAGTCTCCCCTTATCTTAACTCAAATCTAATATTTTGTAAATCAATTTTAATATATTCCGTACTATTTCCGTTTTTTTCCACCGTTTCCGGTCAGGAATATTCAGAGAAACGTTATATGTAATTTCTAACTTTCAGAACATTTTCCTTATTATTACGTAATATTATGTTTTTGAAAATTCTCCGAATATTCCACCCGTTCCTTCTTACATGCCAATCTGCTCGCGAAGTGCCAGAATCGTGCCCTGGATATCCTTTCCGCTCTCATCGACCGTAATCTCGGCATACTGTTCATACAGTTTACTTCTCTCATCGTAAAGATCTTTGAGCGTCTGACCCTCTTTCAGCACAACGCCGCGTCCCTTCAGGTTTCCAAGACGCTTTGCCAGATCCTCATACGACAGCTTCAGGTAAACGATTATTCCAATCTCTTTAAAATGCTCCATCGCCTCTTTTCCGTAAATGGCGCTGCCGCCCGGTGCAATGACGCTTTCATCGGCTTCCAGAGTCGCATTGACCTCATTCTCAATCGCAAGAAAGCCTTCATTTCCCTCATCTGCAATAATCTCGCGCAGAAGACGTTTCTCCCGATGCTGGATCACAAGATCCGTATCAATAAACTCATACCCCAAAGCCTTTGCAAGGATAACTCCAACGCTGCTTTTGCCGGCTCCCGGCATTCCTATTAATATAATATTCCGTTTCTTCAAGTTTTATTCCTCCTGCTGTCTGTATGTACTCTCGGAATTCTTTTTGTTTCCTCTATCTCTGCAGATTTGTTCCGCCCTGCTTCATGATCTGCTCAATCTCTTTTTCGCTGACCACGTTGGCATCGTGCTGAATCATCAGCTTTAAGACGCTTGCAGAAATCGCAAAATCGATGGTTCTCTGCGGCGCAAAATCATGCGCCATCGCGTGAATCAGTCCTGCACCAAACGCATCACCGGCTCCGACTGCCTCAAAGCTGTGTACTTTGTGAACCGGGCTCTCATAGAATTTTCCGTCTTTCAGGTAAATTCCCATCCAGTCGCCGTCCTCCACGGTGTAGAGATTGCGCAGCACACTCGCAACTGCTTTACAGTTCGGGAACTGTTTCTGAATTTCCAGCATGCCCTCTTTGTAAGACTCGATCTGTTCAATGCCGCGCGACATATCTCCATCATACGCCGGAATGCCAAGCGATGATTCAAAGTCCTCATCATTTGCAATGCAGACATCCACGTAAGACATCAGACGGCGCATGACGCGCTGTGCGTCCTTTGCTGACCACATTTTTCCGCGGTAGTTGAGATCACATACCACCTGAATTTTTTTCTCTTTGCAGAGCATAAGAGCGATCTCCAGCGTCTTTTCGATCTCGCAGCTGATGGCCGGCGTGATACCGGAGAAATAAAAGAGATCCACGCCCTCGAGCAGTTTTTCCCAGTCAAACTCCTCCGCTTCTGCCATCGCGATCGCGCTGTAGGCGCGGTCATAAACCACGCTCGTCGGTCGGATGTTGGTTCCCTTTTCAAAATAGTAAATACCGACGCGGCCGCCGCCCCGCAGAACACGGGTCGTATCCACACCGAACCGGCGGATTTCATTGATGGCCGCCTGTCCGACCTGGTGCTCCGGCACTTTTGTCACGTAGGAAACATCGTTCCCGAGTGTTGCCAGAGAAACCGCGACGTTCGCCTCCGCGCCGCCGTAACTGGCTTCAAAGGTATCTGCCTGCAGTATTTTCAGATGCTCCGGTGTTTTTAAACGCAGCATCAGTTCTCCGAATGTAAGTATTTTCATGATAAAATCCCCTCCAGAAACATTTTGTTTTTCACCTCAATACCTTTTTATCTTACGCTGTTTTCTCCCCGGACGCAAGAAAAAAAGCGCAAAAAAGCGGCTTCCTGTTTCGATTCAGAAGCCGCTTTTTCTGCGTTTTCTCTTATTCTTTTACTGCTCCCAGTGTAATACCGGTTACAAAGTATTTCTGCAGGAACGGATATACAATCAGCATAGGAACAAGGGCGATGAATACCTTTGCTGCCTCCAGAGATTTGTTGGAGTTCTGTGCTAACTGCTGATACTGCTCTGCGGTCAGGGTTACGCCTACCGGGATCTGAACGGAGATCTGACGGATGTAGGTCTGTAACGGATAGTTCGTCTCCTTGTTCATTAATACCAGGCCCTGGAAATACTCGTTCCAGTAACCAACAGATGTGAAGAGGACGATGGTTGCGATAACCGGTTTGGAACACGGAACTACGATCTGCCACAGGATACGCCACGGGCCGGCGCCGTCTACACGGGCTGCCTCCTCGAGGTCTCCCGGGATGCCGCGGAAGAAGTTCATCATCAGGAGTACGTTGAATACCGGAACAGAACCAGCCAGAACCAGTGCTGCCATCGTATCGATCATACCATAATTTTTAACGGTGATGAACCACGGAATGGTACCACCATTGAACAGCATACAGAATACCAGGATCCACATCAGGACGTTTCTCGGTTTGTACTCTGTTTTGCTCTTTGCCAGCGGATAGGACATCATAATCAGGACAACCATGGTCCATATGGTTCCAATCACAACTCGCTTGATGGAAATCCAGAAGGAATTCCAGAATGCGGAATCACCCATAATCAGGCTGTAGGATTTTACGTTTGATCCGATCGGGTAAATCGTTACAAGACCGCCCTCAGCGGCTGCTTTTGAAGAAATAGATACGCAGAACGTATACCATAACGGATAAAAACAGCTGAATGCCAGGAGAATCAGGATGATAGCATTTATGACTTTAAACGCTTTGCTGCCAAAACTCTTGCTTTCTATCATAATTTCTGCCCTCCTTAGAAAATCTTGTAATCAGCAAACTTGTAAGCACAAACATAAGAAGTAACAACCAGCACGAAGCTGACAACAGATTTAAAGAGACCTGCTGCAGTAGCCAGCGAGAACTGCATGTTTGTAATACCAATACGGTATACGTATGTATCGATGATATCACCAGTTTCAATAACCAGCTAGTTGTACATGTTGAATACCTGGTCGAAACCTGCATTCAGAACGTTGCCCATTGCCAGTGTGGTCAGAAGAACGATGGTCGGAACCAGTCCCGGGATGGTGATGTGCCATACACGTTTCCAGCGGCTTGCGCCGTCGATTGCAGCTGCCTCGTAAAGGCTCGGGCTGATGCCGGTCAGCGCTGCAAGATAAATAACTGCGTTGTAACCGAACTCTTTCCATACATCAGTTCCGATCAGTAACTGACGGAAGATGCCAGGCATGGTCATCGGAAGAACGGTATCCGTTGCACCCATTGCGCTGCGGACCGTGTTGAAAATTCCGTTTGCGCCAAGGATATTGGTGATGATGTTTGCAAGGATAACCCAGGATACGAAGTGCGGCAGATATACGATCGTCTGAACCGTCTTTTTGAACTTCATATTCTTTACCTCATTCAGCAGCAGTGCGAACACCAGCGGAATGATGATATTCAGGATAACCTTTGCGATTGCAATAATCAGAGTATTGACAAGTGCCCGTTTTGCATCCGGGATAACGGTCAGGTATTTAAACCATTTCAAACCTACCCACGGAGAGCCGAACCATCCTTTGCTCGGATTGTAATCCTGGAATGCCATTACAATACCAACCATCGGAACGATAGAAAACATAAACAGCCAGATATAACCCGGCAGAACCATTAACGTATAGTGAAAGGAATTTGACAGCCCGAGATGGCCTTTTTTCTTCTTCACGGCAAGCTCCTCCTTTGATGTCATTTTTTTTAAAGTAGTGGGGTACAGGCTTTCCTGTACCCCACCCTCCACATCATACATTTACATTAGTTACTCAGCCAGGTAATCTTTTACCAGCTCAAGGATCTGATCACCACCCTGTACATGCCAGTCGGTGCAGAACTGATCCCACTCGTCAAGGCTCTTCGCACCAGTGATGAACTGAAGGATACTCTTGTCTTCCAGGTCAGAAATCTGGGTCCAGTAGGTATCCATTCCGTCGATGGTGTAGTACAGTTCAGAATAGATCTTGTGATCCGGCTCAAGTGTTGCGTATGGACGATCACCAATCAGCAGTGCATAGAATCTGTTGAACTGTCCGTTGTTGGTGTTGACATCCATATCGGTTACTGCCAGATCTCTGGATCCGTCATAGTCCTCAGAGATAACGTCTTTCAGAGTTGCGGCATCGTTTACCAGGTTCTTATACAGACCGTTGAATTTGCTTCCGCCCTGCTGATAATCATCTGCGCTTGCTTCGCCTTTGATGATTCCCATCAGTGCATCATACTCATACTCGCACTCGTCGGTAGCTGCCATGGTGTTACGCAGCGGATACCAGCCGATTGCTACAGAAGTATCGAAGGTAGACTCATCACGAACGAGTACGTTGTTCATGATAACAATGGCTTTCTTCACATCATCCGATGCGTTTTTGTTTACCATAGTATAAGTGGTTCCAACGTCTTTCATATGAATATTCCACTCACCGTCTTTGGTGTACAGCGGATATGCCTGCCAGTTTGCATTGTTATCGTTACGGAAGGAATCCGGGTTTCCGTATCCAAGGCTCCACCATGGTCCCATGAAGATACCGCAGGTTCCGTTCTTAACATTGTTTGCATTGTCGCCGTTGGTTGTGGTTCCAACCTCCGGGTTGATGAGGCCTTTTTCATACCAGTCATGTAAGGTGGTAAGGCTTCTTTCATTTCATCTGTTGTAGTTCCCCAGTACAGTTCGCCGGAATCATCTTTCAGAAAATATCCCGGTGTTGCATTGAATGCCTGATATACAGCATTGAAACCGTATCCGTTGTTGGAGGAGTTCAGGAAGTTGGAGTAGGTTCTTCCGCCGTTATCAATACCTGCGATTGCATAATCCGGGCTGAGACCTGCGTCTTTAAATTTCTGAGCTACTTCGCCGAGTTCATCTACGGTCTTCGGAACTTCCAGTCCTAACTGATCCAGCCAGTCCTGACGGATAAAGTACAGGTAAACACCATCGGTATCTACCGATATGTTTGGCAGTGCACAGAAGGTTCCGTCTACGGTTGCATTGTTGATCGCACGTCCTTCGGTAGTCTCGATGATTTCTTTTACCTGTTTGGATGCGTACTGGTTGAACTCCGGCCAGAGGTCTGCAAGAAGATCTGCTCTTGCTGCCTGTACCAGGTAGTTACGGGTTGGTGCAACGACTGCATCCGGAAGGGAAGCAGATGCGATTGCCAGAGATACTTTCTGCTGGAAGTCAGATGCATTACCTGCAGTCCAGTCGCAAACAACTTTGATGTTGTAGTTATCCAGAAGGTATCTGGTGTACTGGTTGTTATCTACGGAATCGCCGTCCGGAAGTGTGGTATCCTTCGGGTCGATCTGATATCCATAATGTACTTCTACGACATGATCAAATTTTGCAAACGCACGATCGTCATTTTCACCCGGTACTGCATCATCTGCTTCATCAGCTGCTGCAACCCAGTCACCAGAACCTGCTGCATCGCCGGAGCCGCTGTCCGATGAGGTATCCTTTGCTTCATCGCCGCCTGCCGTACTTGATGCTGTTGTGCCGCTGCTCTTGCTGTTTGTGTCACAAACTGTCTCCTCCAGTGCTGCCACATGCTACCAGGCTTACGATCATGGTGCTTGCCAGTAATGCAGAAATTACTTTCTTTTTCATTTGGTGTCCTCCTTGTGATTTACGTTCTTTTTGCGTGCTCCGTTGTTGCTTTTGTCCAGGCTTACGAAGAATCCATTGTTTTTAATCATACGTTTTGCCTAAAACTTTCACATTTTCGTCACACTTTTTTATGCAATAATTACACCTCTCTTCCACCCGTTTTGACAAGCATTTTTTATGTATTTTTCACAATCTATTTCGTTTTTTTAATTCATATTGTCGATTTTGTACACTATTTTAAAATTTATAGTCAATCTTGACTTTTTCTTTTTCGTTATTCTTTTATCTATTGACGGATTTTTTGTGCTTTTTCCGTCATTTTGTATATTTCTCGTATTTTCAGACATTTTACCTGCAGAGCCTTCTACCGGCAGTTCCCTCCGAATGCCGGGCAGCACAATAAAAAAGAACCTCTTATCTCTCCCGGAAATACTTCTTTCCGAAACATAAGAGGTTCTTTTCTTTTT
>ENA-OQEG01000033-OQEG01000033.1-human-gut-metagenome-genome-assembly--contig:-NODE-33-length-13593-cov-1.250557_pt1 | contig 13593 bp, 15 predicted proteins | sample MGYA00242793_ERZ504631 | MGnify/ENA primary metagenome ERZ504631 (study PRJEB26092, sample SAMD00036338) | human gut metagenome | host: Homo sapiens | study: EMG produced TPA metagenomics assembly of... | reverse complement strand
AAGCAGCAGCTAAAGCAGGAACAGTTTGCAAACCTGTACCGCCTCATAAAAAGCAGCGCCTCATTCGAAGAAGCTTTTAAGTTTGTGGGATAAGTTTGTGCAAAATTCGATATTTGCTCATTTATAGCTTTTTGGTCTTTTTATCATAATTAATTCCAACCAGTAGAATATCTCCAATATACGGTTCCAATGATGCAATGTACTTTTTCTCTTTGATCTGATCCGTCTCCACCCACAGATGGGCTATGAGCTCCTCAGCAAATGGGATTCCACAAGACCATACGCCGAGGCGGCGCTCTACCACCATCTCTGGTACGACGAAAAAGGCGGCTATCCGCGCGAGTATACCCATAAAGGCAACGACAACGCCATTCTCTACCAGATCCTCACCTGCGCCGATTGTCTCGGTGCGGCAACCGATTCCGTCGGGCGGCTGATCACCGTGGAACGCGAACAGTTATACCGCGAAGTCTTCGGTAAAAACGTGGAGCTGGTTCTATAACTTTGGTTTCTGTTTATGGCGTTAATTCGTATATCCGTATATTGTAGTTCTTTTCAAGGTTCTGTCCGTCTCGCGTGGACACATTGTAGAATGCACAAATTTCATTCAGCTCACATGTTCATTTAGTTAATTTATTAATGAACATATTTTTTCAATTTTATGTTTTATGTTAATTTGTGTCCCTTTATCGTTCATCATTTTGTGAACATTAAGTTGACATCATTAAAAGAAAATAGTTTACATTTTGGGAAAAATATACTAAAATAACAGAAACGGTCAAATCTCCGCCGAAAAAACGGCGGAGATTTTTCTGGAAAGAAGGGCGAAAAACGTGTTGGAAAGACGATCGAAAAATTTCGAAGGAAATGCGTAGAAAATCCGCCCGAAAAGGTGAAAAACCAAGCATAAATCACAGGGAGGAACTCATACTATGAAAGAAATCATCCAGGCTTCTACCAGAAGAAACATTTCTGGACCCGCCTGATTCTGGTCATCGCTGCCGTCATCCTGATGGGCTTTGCGCTCTCATGGCTGCTTCTCGTCGATCTCGGCACCGATCCGTGTACCTTGTTAAACCAGACCATCTCCACCCGCCTCGGCATCAGCATCGGAAACTGGCAGGCGCTCTTCAATACCGTCCTGCTCATCTTCGTTATCATTTTCGGCGGCAGAAACTTAGGCTTCGGAACCCTCGCAAACATGTTTCTCGTGGGATATTCCATCGACTTTTTCTCCTGGATCTGGGCGAAAGTCCTTCCGGCAGACCTCTTCACCTCGATGGGTGTGCGAATCGCCGTGCTGATCCCGGCGCTGGTCCTGTTTATCCTTGCCGCATCCTTCTATATGGATGTTGATATGGGAACTGCACCGTACGACGCAGTATCCTTCATTATCTCCACCCACCTGCCGAACGTTTCGTTCCGTGTGATCCGCATCGTCTACGACTTCGTTGTCACCGCGATCGCCGTTCTGCTCGGCGGAAAACTCGGCATTGTCACCGTGCTGATGGTTATTACCCTCGGTCCGGTCATTGAATGGCTGGGAAATATCATGAAACAGCATCTGAATATTTTTGATGACTGAAATCATTGCTTTTCCGCGCTTTCTATACTACAATAGAACTACCAGATGATCTTTTTTCTAAAAGAAAAGCCTGCCTCCGGGACTCACATCTCTGTGGCAGGCTTTTCTTCCCTAAAAATAGCCGAAAAAAGACTCAAAAAGCAGAAAATCATTTATATTAAGGAGGTTTTTCCTATGAGCAACACCCCAAACCCTGTTTACGAAAAACTGATGAAATGCTACGAGAGCTTCCGCTCCCAGATCGATTTCCAGCCGGAAGTCGCACTGATTCTCGGTTCCGGCCTCGGTGATTTTGCGAATGATATCCGCGTTACCGCAACCCTCGATTACCACGATATCGAAGGCTTCCCGGTTTCCACTGTTCCGGGCCACGCGGGCCGTTTTATCTTCGGCTACGTCGGCGATGTGCCGGTTGTCTGCATGCAGGGCCGCGTTCATTATTATGAAGGCTATCCGATGACCGACGTCGTTCTCCCGACCCGCCTCATGAAGCTGATGGGCGCAAAAGCACTGTTCTTAACCAACGCCGCCGGCGGCATCAAACAGGGCACAAAGCCAGGCTCTCTGATGCTGTTAAACGGCCAGATCGCCTGCTTCGTTCCATCTCCGCTTATCGGACCGAACATCGACGAGCTCGGCACCCGTTTCCCGGATATGAGCCAGATCTACGACCTTGAATTCCAGAAAATCGCACGGAAAGCCGCAGCCAGCCTTGATATCGACCTGATGGAAGGCGTTTATCTGCAGCTCACCGGCCCGCAGTACGAGTCCCCGCAGGAAATCGCCATGTGCCGCACCCTCGGCGCAGACGCGGTCGGCATGAGCACCGCCTGCGAAGCCATCGCTGCACGCCATATGGGCATGCGCGTCATCGGTATTTCCTGCATTACCAATCTTGCCGCCGGCATCTCCCCGCAGCCTCTGTGCCATGCGGAAGTTCAGGAGGCAGCTGACATGGTTGCACCGCAGTTCAAAAAACTCGTTGCCGCAACGATTCAGGGCATCGCAAAGACACTGTAAACAGCACGTAAAATAAAGGAGAGATCTTTTTTGAATACACGTTTTTACAACGCCAAAATTCTCGTACTCGACGCTGAAAACCATTTTTCCATCGCCGAAGACGAACTTCATGTCACCGGCGACACCATCACCTATATCGGACCTGGTAGAAAAGCAGATCCAGATGCCGCAGAGACCACTGTCTTCGACCGCGAAATTGACGCCCGCGGCAATCTCCTGATCCCGGGCTTTAAAAACGCACACACGCACACCCCGATGACCTTCCTCCGCTCCTACGCGGACGATCTCCCGCTCCACGAATGGCTCGAGCGCCAGGTCTTCCCGAACGAGGCAAAGCTCGAGCCGGGACGTACGTTACTGGCTCAATATCCTCGGCATCATGGAATATCTGACGAGCGGCATCACCTCCAATTTCGACATGTACATCCAGCAGAAAAACAGCATCGCTGCCACGGTCGACACCGGATTCCGCACCGTTCTTACCAGCGGTCTCAACAACTTCGTCGACAGCCCGGAAATTCTCGAAGAGATGTATAACTATGTCAACGAACTCTCCGACCGCACCTCGTATCTGCTCGGTTTCCACGCCGAATATACGACCGGCGGCCCGCTTCTTGAAGCCGTTGCCAAACTCGCCGAAAAATACCATTCCCCTGTCTGGACACACAACGCCGAAACAAAAAGCGAAGTCGAGGGCTGTAAAGAGCGCTGGGGACTCACCCCGACACAGCTGATGGAACGCTTAGGCATGTTCCAGTACGGAGGCGGCGGCTACCACTGCATCTGGATGGAGGACCGCGATTTTGAGATCTTCCGTGACCGGAAACTGACGGCCGTTACCAATCCCTCCTCAAACCTGAAGCTCGCCTCCGGCATCTGCCCGCTGAAGCGTTTTTACGATAACGGCATCAACCTCGCCATCGGCACCGACGGACCGGCCAGCAACAACTGCCTCGACATGTTCCGCGAAATGTTCCTGACCACCGGTCTTTCCAAAGTCCGTGAGATGGACGCCGCAGGAATCCCGGCTGATGCGATACTCTACATGGCAACCGCAGGCGGCGCGCACGCCATGCAGCTTACTGACTGCGACCGTCTCGCTGCCGGCAAAAAGGCCGATCTCGTCATGATTGACCTCCATCAGCCGAACATGCAGCCGGAGAATAATCTGATCAAAAACCTCGTTTACAGCGGCAGCAAACAGAACGTAAAGCTTACCATGGTAAAACGGTCAAATCCTCTAACGAAAACGGCGAATTCCATATCGGCTTTGACCCGGAAGAAATTTATGCAAGATCCAACGCCATTATCCGAAGAATTTCCGGCTCGCATGCAGATAATTAGTGGATTTCACGCAGTTTTTCCTTTGCTTGACATACTTTTTTTCTTCTATATTATAATGTAGCCATACACGCAAAAACGCTGTACCTCTTGAAAGGAGAATACTATTATGAAAAAGAAAGTAGTTAGCTTACTGCTTGCAGCCGCCATGACAACTGCTGCACTCGCAGGATGCGGTTCCTCCAACGGATCCTCTTCCTCCGACGCATCCACAGGCGCCGATTCCACCAGCGCAACTTCCGCTTCTGCTTCCACAGATGGAGAAAAAAAAGACGCCGCAGGTGAGAAAATTGCCATGATCACAGACTCCGGAGATATCACCGACGAATCCTTCAACCAGATCACCTGGGAAACTGTATGCGCCTACGGCGATGCAAACGGCGTAGAGTACGAGTACTACAAACCGGCAGAGGATACCGATGAAGAGCGTATCAACTCCATCGATCTTGCTGTTTCCGAGGGTGCTACCGTTGTTGTAATGCCAGGTTACCTGTTCGGACCTGCCATCGCTGAAGAGCAGGACACCTATCCGGATGTAACCTTCATCGCAGTCGATGTTACCGAAGGTGATATTGTAAAAAACGGCAAAGCTGTTGATCTCGGAAAGAACGTGTACATCTGCTCCTTCGAAGAAGAGCAGGCCGGCTACCTGGCTGGATACGCTGCAGTAAAAGACGGCTACACAAGTCTTGGTTTCCTCGGCGGTATCGCTGTTCCGGCCGTTATCCGTTTCGGTTACGGTTATGTACAGGGTATCAACGCTGCTGCTGAAGAAGACGGCGTAGATGTAAACGTAAAATATTACTATGGCGGCCAGTTCTACGGCGATGACTCCATCACCGCCCGTATGGAGGGCTGGTATGCAGACGGAACACAGGTTGTATTCGCCTGCGGCGGCGGTATCTGGACATCTGCTCTGGATGCAGCTGAGACACACGACGGAAAAGTTATTGGTGTAGACGTTGACCAGCGTTCCAAAATCGGCGAGCGCTGCCTGACTTCCGCTATGAAAGGTCTTCCAAGCGCCATCAACAACGCTCTGGATTCCTACTTCAGCGGAAACTTCTCTGAACTTGGCGGAACTGCTCAGCAGCTTGGACTGAAAGACGGAGATTACATCGGCCTTCCTACCGATTCCGAATCCTGGGGATTCACAACCTTCACACAGGATCAGTATGAAACTGTACTGGCTGGTATCCGCGATGGTTCCATCGAAATCTCCAGCGATACAGAAAATCAGCCGGAAGTAGGTTCTCACGTAACCGTTGATTACATCAGCTAATGTGCATACTGTTTCTGTAACAATATGCCTTTTGGGGAAGAGAATATTATTTCTCTTCCCCTTTTTTTCTGCCACGCAAAATGCTATACTAGACATAATGAAAGCCCGCAGTTCTGCCTTATTTTCCATAGCTTCGGCAGTCCTGCAAAACCACGCTTGAAAGGGAATATGTATATGGAAAATGAGTACATTATTGAGATGTTGAACATCACCAAAGAATTCCCGGGTATCAAGGCGAACGACAACATTACATTACAGCTCAAAAAAGGAGAAATCCATGCTCTGCTTGGAGAAAACGGTGCAGGAAAATCGACCCTGATGAGTATTCTTTTTGGTCTGTATCAGCCTACCTCCGGAATCATCAAGAAGAATGGGCAGGAAGTCCATATCAACACGCCGAACGACGCCAATGATCTCAACATCGGTATGGTTCACCAGCACTTTAAGCTGGTCGAATGTTTCTCGGTTCTCGACAACATCATCCTCGGCGTAGAGCCGACCAAAGGCCTTTTCCTCGAGAAAAAGAATGCCCGTGCAAAAGTCATGGAACTGAGCGAGAAATACGGTCTGATGGTCGATCCGGACGCTCTGATCTCGGATATCACCGTCGGTATGCAGCAGCGTACCGAAATTCTGAAAATGCTCTACCGTGACAACGAAGTCCTGATCTTCGACGAGCCGACCGCGGTTCTGACGCCGCAGGAAATCGATGAGCTGATGAAGATCATGAAGAACCTCGCAAAAGAAGGAAAATCCATCCTCTTCATCACCCATAAACTCAACGAGATCATGGAAGTTGCCGACCGCTGTACGATTCTCCGCAAAGGAAAATACATCGGAACCGTCAACATCAGCGAAACTTCCAAAGAAGAGCTCTCCCGCATGATGGTCGGAAGAAACGTCAGCTTCTCCGTCAACAAAAAGCCATCAAAACCGGGCGACACCGTTCTGAAAGTAGAGCACATGACCGTACCGAGCAAGGTGCACGGAAACAACGCCGTCAAAGATGTTTCCTTTAATGTAAGAAAAGGCGAGATTGTCTGCATCGCAGGTATCGATGGAAACGGCCAGTCCGAGTTCGTTCAGGGCCTCACGGGACTGGAAAAAGTATCCGGCGGTAAAATTCTGTTCAACGGACAGGACATCACGAAAGCTTCCATCCGCGACCGCTCCAAGATGGGCATGAGCCACATCCCGGAGGACCGCCATAAACACGGCCTCGTGCTGGATTACTCCATCGAGCAGAACATGGTGCTGCAGCGTTACTGGCAGCCGGAATTTGAATCCTTCGGCTTTATCAAATCAAAAGCCGTGCGCGAATATGCCGAGCGCCTGATCGAGCAGTACGATGTCCGCAGCGGCCAGGGTCCTGTGACCATCACCCGCAGCATGTCCGGCGGAAACCAGCAGAAAGCGATCATCGCGCGTGAGATCGACAAAGATCCTGATCTTCTCGTTGCGGTACAGCCTACCCGTGGTCTTGATGTCGGAGCCATCGAATACATTCACAGCCAGCTCGTTGCACAGCGCGACAAGGGAAAAGCCGTTCTTCTGGTTTCTCTGGAACTGGATGAGGTTATGGATGTTTCCGACCGTATTCTTGTTATGTACGAAGGAGAGCTGGTCGGCCAGCTGGATCCGAAAACCGTTTCTGTCGAAGAACTCGGTCTCTACATGGCAGGTGCAAAACGGGATCCGGTTCCCGAAGAAGTATAAAAGAGAGGTAAGAAAGCATGAACGAAAAAACGAAAAACGCTCTTCTGTCCATTGTCGCTTCTCTTGTATGTATTGTGATCGGTCTTCTTGTGGGATTTATCATTTTATACTGCATCAACGCGGAGAACGCAGTGGATGGATTTACACGAATCATCAAAGGCGGCTTTTACTTAAAGCCGAAGGGAATCGGAAGTGAAATCGCTCAGTCCGCTCCCCTGATTATGACCGGACTTTCGGTTGCATTTGCTTTTAAAACAGGTCTGTTCAACATCGGTGCTGCCGGACAGTACACCGTCGGTGTCTTCGGCGCCCTGTATTTTGCCATCATCCTCCACATGCCATGGTATGTATGCCTTCTGGCTGCTATGGTCTGCGGAGCCATCTGGGGAGCAGTTCCTGGTATCTTCAAAGCATACTTCAACGTAAATGAAGTTATTACTTCCATCATGTTCAACTGGATTGGTCTTTATCTTGTCAATGAGCTGATGTACAACACCATCCCGGACATGTATGATCAGAAGACCACACGTACTTACAAATTAAGCTCCGCTTCTCCGAAATCCCTGATTCCGGACTGCGGCATGAACTCCATTTTCCGTACCAGTTCCACAACGATTGCGATTTTCATTGCGATTGCCATTGCGGTCATCATCTACATCGTTCTGAACAAAACAACCTTCGGCTATGAGCTGAAAGCCTGCGGATTCAATAAGGATGCTGCCAAATACGCCGGCATCAACGAGAAGAGAAACGTTGTTCTCTCCATGACCATCGCAGGTGCGCTTGCCGGAATCGGTGCAGGCCTCTACTTCCTCTCCGGTGCATCCGAGTGGAACCCGCAGGTATCGACAGCACTCCCGGCCATCGGATTTAATGGTATCCCGGTTGCGCTTCTTGCACTTAGCAACCCGATCGGCGTTATCTTCGCTGCTCTCTTCGTTGCTCATATTTCGGTCGGCGGTGCTTACCTGCCTACGAAATATTATCAGCCGGAGATCGCGGACCTGATCGTTGCCGTTATCATTTACCTTTGCGCATTCGTTACCCTGTTCAAGGGCATCGTTGCAAACCTGTTCAAGAGCAAAAAAGAGCAGAAAGCAAATGCCAATGCAGACAACGGAAAGGAGGAGAAGAAATAATGTTCCTTTTAATTAAATTTACCTTACTGTACGCCGTTGTTCTGATGCTCGTTGCGATGGGCGGTATGTTCTCCGAGCGAAGCGGTGTCATCAACATCGCGCTGGAAGGATCATGGCGATCGGCGGCCTTGCCGGTGTCTTCGTCCTGGTTCTGTTCCCGGACCTCCCGGCTCCTGCACTTGTGGCACTTTCCATTCTGGCGAGCGCCGTATCCGGTATGATCTACTCTCTGCTGCTTGGCTTCTCCGCCATCACACTGAAAGCAGACCAGACGATCGGCGGAACCGCGCTGAACATGCTGGCTACTGCCATTGCCATCGTCCTGGTAAAAGCATTCAACAACGGCTCGGATGCCGGAAACGGTGCAGCTTCCGCAAAGCTGAACTACACCAACGCCGCTTTCATTTACAAGATCGGACCATTTACCGTGAACATCTTCCTGTTCATCGGCATCATCCTTCTGATCTGCAGCTACGTGTTCCTCTTCAAAACGAAATGGGGACTGCGCCTGCGTGCCTGCGGTGAGCATCCACAGGCAGCCGACTCTGTTGGTATCAACGTATACCAGTGGAGATACACCGGTGTTATCATCTCCGGTGCACTCGGCGGTATCGGCGGATTTGCCTACATCGTTCCGTCCGTTACCACCTGGAACTTCGAAGTCGGCGTAGCCGGTGCCGGATTCCTTGCCCTCGCTGTTATGATCTTCGGTCAGTGGAAACCGTTCCACATTGCCGGAGCAGCCGTATTCTTTGCGGTATTCCGTTCCCTGGCAAACATTGCGGACTCCACCGTCCTCTCCCATCTGGGACTGTCCAAGAACATTTACAACATGATGCCGTTTATCGCATCCATGATTATTCTCGCCTTCACATCCAAGAATTCCCAGGCTCCGAAAGCCGAAGGTATTCCATACGATAAGGGCGCAAGATAATATGTAACTATTCAGAGCCATGTGAAATGGAAGAAAAAATTGCGAATCATGCTTGCATGAATGAGCGGTTTTTTCTGGAATTTCATATGGCGAGCAGCCACATCGAGATGCAGCGCAGCGGAATCGAGATGTGGCTCTGAATAGTTACAATTTTTAAAGGCAGAGCCGTTAAATCCGAACTGTGTTTTTTCGGCTCTGCCTTTTCTCTATCATTCTGATTTATTTTTCATAAAAGAAAGGAAAAAATTATGCTGAACACCAAATTATTTGACCACACTATTTTAAAAAGCAGACGCAACCGAAGCACAGGTTGCAAAGATCTGCGACGAGGCACTTGCACATGATTTTGCTTCTGTCTGCGTCAACCAGTACTACACCAAATTCGTTGCTGAAAAGCTCAAAGGATCTGACGTCAAAGTCTGCACCGTTGTCGGCTTCCCTCTGGGCATGTCCGATACCCGTGTAAAAGCGTTTGAGACCCGTGCGGCCATCGAAGACGGTGCACAGGAGGTTGATATGGTCATCAACGTCGGAGCCCTCAAAGACGGCAAATACGACTTCGTACGCTCCGATATCCAGACCTTAAAAGAAGTATGCGGCAAGGACATCGTTCTGAAAGTCATCATCGAGACCTGCCTTTTAACCGATGAAGAGAAAGTAAAAGCGTGCGAGCTCGCAAAAGAAGCCGGCGCTGACTTCGTAAAAACCTCCACCGGATTTTCTACCGGCGGTGCAAAAGCGGCTGATGTTGCCCTGATGAGAAAGACCGTAGGCCCGGATATGGGCGTAAAAGCTTCCGGCGGAATCCACAACGCAGACGAGGCACAGGCTATGGTAGATGCCGGCGCAAGCCGTCTCGGAACAAGCGCAACACTGGCTATCATCGGATAAAAAGGAGTTTCTTATGGATACGATACTGATAGGAATTGCCGGAGGAACCGGCAGTGGAAAAACGACACTGGCAGATAAGCTGGTAGAAAGTTTTGGACGCGATGAAGTGAGCATTCTGCGCCATGACAACTATTACAAACGCCATGACGATATTCCTTTTGAGGAGCGTGCCAAATTAAATTACGATTATGCCATGCATAACTGCTCGGATAAAACGATTCTGGTCCATCCTGCCCCGGTTATCGTGCTCGAGGGCATTCTCCTCTTCGTTGAGAAGGATCTCTGCGATCTGATGGACATCAAAGTCTTTGTCGATACCGATGCGGACGTGCGGATTCTCCGCCGGATCCTGCGCGATGTAAAAGAGCGCGGCCGTTCCCTGGACAGCGTTGTAACGCAGTACCTGACGACCGTAAAACCGATGCACGAGCAGTTCGTAGAGCCGAGCAAGCGCCGTGCCGACGTGATCATCCCGGAGGGCGGACAGAACACCGTTGCGCTTGAAATGCTGATCGAGCGGGTGCGTAAGCATCTGAATCTGGTGCAGAACCAGTAAACATCCGTTTATCGTTATAAAAATCTGCAAAAAAGAGCGAGGACTGAATTTTCTCTTTTCAGCCCTCGCTCTTTTTATTTTTCCCTTACAGATGTTCCAGCATTCCCTGCAGCCAGATCTGGCCTTTGAAACGTCTTCCCACTTCCGGTACTCCAAATAAATCCTTTTCGTTGATACAGATGTCTATCGGCACATCGTTGCAGACGAGGCCGAGCTCATACACCTGCTCGCCCGTTACCGCGTTCTTCGTTGTATTCATCTCCGTAATTTCACCCATCACGCTGTACTGGTCACATTCGAGACCGCTCGGCATGAAAAAGCTATCTACAATAGAAAAGACATCTTCCTTCGTCAGACGCTGGGAAATCATGGCATATGTGTCAATATCATCCATGGTGAGACTTTCCATCGCATCCTCATCCCCGTTTCTGGCAGCCGAGATCAGTGAATTCTTCTGCTGCGTGCTGCGGCGCTCCTTCTCGACCTGTTCCGGGTCTTTCTGGATCGGAAGCAGAATTGTTCCTTCCGCTGCAAGACCGGAGACAGAAAGCGGGAGCGGAAGCGGCTGCAGCGCATTTTTCTGTTTCATCTCAAGATATTCCGCTGCATGCGTCAGATAAAAGATCATCGTGATGCCAAGCCGCATATCGTCGCAGGCGCCTGCAAACGATTCCTTATCGACGTGGCGCTCCACCGATACCTCCTCGTAGGAGCTGATCTGCCCGCCCTCGAAATAGGGATAATAATATTCCATCTGGAAACGGTTGTTCTCATCAATTTCCCCACAGACCGTGATACCACAGTCATATGCATATTCTTTCGAAAATTCAGCAAAAAGGTGGTGTTCTTCTGTTTCCACAATCTTTTTACGGTCGTAGTTTTCTACTACATCACGAAGAATCTCCTGGAGTTCCTTCGTCGTCTTGATCTTTGAAAATCCAATGGTTTTCAGGTAAGCGTGCATAAGAACACCTCCTCTCATTCCTTTGTATTTCTTATGCGATTAGTGTTTCGGAACCAGTTTCTCTTTTCCGCCCATGTACATACGAAGAACTTCCGGAATGCTTACGGTTCCGTCTGCATTCAGGTTGTTCTCCAGGAATGCGATCAGCATACGCGGCGGAGCAACTACGGTGTTGTTCAGGGTATGTGCCAGGTATTTCTTTCCGTCCTCGCCGTTGACACGGATTTTCAGACGTCTTGCCTGTGCATCACCAAGTTGGAGCAGCTCCTACCTCGAAGTATTTCTTCTGACGCGGAGACCATGCCTCAACATCGACAGATTTTACTTTCAGGTCAGCCAGGTCACCGGAGCAGCACTCCAGAGTACGAACCGGGATATCCATGGAACGGAACAGGTCTACGGTGTTCTTCCACAGTTTGTCATACCACATCATGCTGTCTTCCGGTTTGCAGACAACAACCATCTCCTGTTTTTCGAACTGATGGATACGATAAACACCACGCTCCTCGATGCCGTGTGCTCCTTTTTCTTTACGGAGCACGGAGAGTAGCTGGTCAGGGTCAGAGGCAGTTTCTCCTCCGGGATGATGCTGTCGATGAATTTACCGATCATGGAGTGCTCGCTGGTTCCGATCAGGTACAGATCCTCGCCCTCGATTTTGTACATCATGGACTCCATCTCAGCGAAGCTCATAACACCGTTTACGACGTTGCCGTGGATCATGAAAGGCGGTACGCAGTAGGTAAATCCGCGGTCGATCATGAAATCTCTTGCATAAGAAAGGATGGCAGAGTGGAGGCGTGCAATGTCGCCCATCAGATAATAGAATCCGTTTCCTGCAACTTCTCTTGCTGCATCCAGATCGATTCCGTCGAAGGACTCCATAATGTCGGTGTGATACGGGATTTCAAAATCCGGTACAACCGGCTCGCCGAAGCGCTCTGCTTCTACGTTCTCGCTGTCATCTTTTCCGATCGGTACGGAAGGATCGATGATGTTCGGGATCACCATCATGATCTTCTTGATTTCTTCTTCTACTTCTTTTTCTCTTGCAGAAAGAGCCTCGATGCGGGAACCGTCAACAGCTACCTGTTTCTTTACTTCCTCAGCCTCTTCTCTCTTGCCCTGGCCCATCAGTGCGCCGATCTGTTTGGAGATTTTGTTTCTTTTTGCACGAAGTGCTTCTACTTCCTGTTTGATGTCACGGTTTTCTTTGTCCAGCTCGATGACTTTATCAACCAGCTCCAGTTTCTGATCCTGGAATTTATTTCGGATATTCTGTTTTACAACTTCCGGGTTTTCTCTTAAAAACTTAATGTCTAACATAATTTCCTCCTAGTAGATCTTATCCCCTCATTTTGGCGGGATTCTTTTTGTTCTTTCCAGCCCGGAACCACTGCCGTTTTTCCAGCATTTATGCGGGTTTGGCGCGTTCCAGTACCATCATATAACAGTATATACATTTTTTCAAGCGTTCTTTCATGCTGTTTTTCTGCGGTCCGCTTTTACATCAGACCGATCGAATTCATCGTAATTGCCTGGCGCAGCGCGTCGATTTCCTCGGTGCTCAGCATGATATAGGACTCGCCTTTTACGATCTCTTTCAGATATAAAAAGCAGTTGTCACGGCTGTGGATTGCATTCAGGATAAAACCTGTGTTTTCTTTGTCGAGCATTGCCAGCGCAAAACTCATCTTTCCGCCCACATCGTCAAACGCATCATATTTTACGATTCCGTATTTGTTCAGCGTCATGCCCTGGATCTTTTTCAGATCCGCAAGATTCTTTTTCGTCAGCTCATTCTGCTTGTTCAGTTTGTCAATTTCCTTGAACCGCTGATGAAACAGCTTTTCGAGTGACTGGGCGTCTTTTCCCTTCATAAAGCTTCTGTACTTCTGGTTCAGTCTGCTCAGACGCAGCGACATGCTGACCGTCATAATCATCATCACGATAATCAGTACAATCAGAAGAAGTACAACAACGCCAAGGTCAATTCCTACCTTACTAAATAAATCGCTCATTATTCTACCTCTTACTGTATTGATTCAAACAGATCCATGATTCTCTCGAGCTCTTCCTGGGAATAATACTCGATCTCGATCTTTCCTTTGTGCTTTGCCCGCGGTGAATGGAAACCTCGTACCAATGATGCTCTTGATTTTCTC
>ENA-OQEG01000032-OQEG01000032.1-human-gut-metagenome-genome-assembly--contig:-NODE-32-length-13931-cov-1.210519_pt1 | contig 13931 bp, 11 predicted proteins | sample MGYA00242793_ERZ504631 | MGnify/ENA primary metagenome ERZ504631 (study PRJEB26092, sample SAMD00036338) | human gut metagenome | host: Homo sapiens | study: EMG produced TPA metagenomics assembly of... | reverse complement strand
TGTGTCTGAGAGCGGCAGCAAAATGCATGAAATACCGTCCGACGGGACAGAATACGAAGTAGTGGACGACCGCGTGTTCCAGTCCATGTGCGACACGAACGACACCGCAGGGTGTTTTAAGTGTGATCCGCATGCCACATTACACCGAAGAGGAGGTGATGGACAACGGAAAGACACCGCTTCTGATGGTACTTGAGGATCTGCAGGACCCTGGAAATGTCGGAACAATCATCCGCACCGCAGAGGGCGCAGGAGTCACCGGCATCATCATGAGCCGCGGTACCGCGGATATCTTCAATCCGAAAACGATCCGCTCGACGATGGGCTCGATCTACCGTATGCCGTTTCTGATCGTCGACGATGCGGTCGGATTTGTAAAAGGCTTAAAAGCGCGGAAGATCTGTACGTACGCGGCACATCTGCACGGCGTGCATTCCTACCGCGAGGAGGATTACACAAAAGGAACGGCATTCCTGATCGGAAATGAGGGAAACGGCCTGACTGATGCAATGGCAGAGGCCGCCGAGTGCCTGATCCGTATTCCGATGGAAGGAAAAGTGGAATCGTTAAACGCAGCGATTGCATCCGCCGTTCTCATGTATGAGGCACACGGCCAGCGCGCATAAAAGAAAGAGCGTTACCGGTTTTCTTACATTTCTCTTAACCTGCCGGAAACCTACTCGACAGAACCGGTATTTTGAGCTAAAATAGAAAGAGCAGAGTCCGGGCTGAATTTCTGTCAGTCCGGTAAAACTGTAATATTTGCCAGAAAAGCAAAAGCTGTTTTGGGAGGAAGGAAAAATGAGTGAGAAAAAAAACATCAGTAAAAAGGAGCTCCGAAGAAGAAAGCGGAAGCGTGCGCTGATGATCAAAACAGGAATTCTATGTGTTCTGCTTGTCATCTTCGGCATTGGAATCTGGCTTTGGCCGGAGGAACAGAAAAAATCCAGCAGAAAGCACAGGAAAAAGAGGATCAGAAAACAGCAGAGGTGGACGGTTCCGTATCGTCGGACAGCACGGGAAGTGCTGAAGCGCCGACAACGAAAGCACAGATTATGGCGGAAGCCGATGCACTTGCGCAGACATACGATTACGATGGAGCCATTGAAAAGCTCCAGAGCGTAGAGGGCGCAGCGACCGACGCGGATATCATCACAAAAGTAGCAGAGTACACCAGCACGAGAGATGCCTGTGTGCGCGTCAACGTCAACGAAGTAACCCACATTTTCTATCATTCTCTTGTAGTCGATCCGCAGAAAGCTTTCTATCAGGACAACGCACAGACCGCAGGCTTCTGCCAGTGGATGACCACCGTGGATGAGTTCAACGCGATCACCCAGCAGATGTACGACAGAGGATATGTCATGGTTTCGATCAACGATCTCGTGAAAAAGACCGTAGATGATGACGGAACCGTTCATTACGAGGAAGGGGACATTTACCTGCCGGAGGGCAAGAAAGCATTCGTTCTTTCTCTGGATGACCTTTCCTATTACCACTCTTACGACGGACGCGGCATTGCCAGCAAGATGGTAGTCGGCGACGACGGAAAACCGACCTGCGAATACATTCAGGATGACGGAACTGTTGTGACCGGTGCTTACGACTGCATCCCGCTGATGGATCAGTTTATCGAAGCGCATCCGGATGCCGTATACCATAATGCGCGCGGAACCGTAGCACTGACCGGCTACGACGGAATCCTCGGATACCGCACCGACGGTGATTACAAGACAAGAGAAGATCTGACGGATGATCAGGTAGCATGGCTTGATGCACACCCGGATTTCGACTGGGATAAAGAGTGCGAGGAGGCGAAAAAAGTAGCCGATGCGATCAAAGCAGACGGCTGGACATTCGCAAGCCATACCTGGGGCCATATCCGTGTCGGCGACAAACCGATCGAGACGATCCAGGCGGATACCGAGAAATGGCTGACGTATGTTGCACCGCTCATCGGCGGAAGCGATATCATCATCTTTGCACATGGACAGGATCTTTCCGACTGGCACGATTACACGATGGACAATGAGAAGTTTGCTTACTTAAAGAGTCAGGGCTTCAACATCTACTGCAACGTAGATTCCTCCCAGTATTTCGTTCAGGTAAGAGACAATTACCTGCGTATGGGACGAAGAAACCTGGATGGATACCGTCTGTACCAGAACCTCTACGGAGGCGGCGAGGATAGAACAAGCGATCTGTTTGATTCTGCCTCTGTTATTGATCCGCAGCGGCCGACAGATCCATCTCTTTACAATTTAGGTTAAAGAATTTTGAAAATGAAAAAGATCTCACAGAACTTTCTATTATTTATAGAAGAAAGTTCTGTGGGATCTTTTTTTCAGCAGGGCGAACCGTTTACAGATATTTTTCTACGAGCGGAAACGGCAGAGGCCCGAGACGGAGCAGTTTTTCATGGAAACCGATCAATGAGAATGAGTCACCTTCCTGTTTCTGCACTTCCGAGAGGAGCTGCGAAAACGAGAGCGATCCGACACAGTATTTCAGATAGTTCGCCGGTGTCTCGAGAATATACTGATATAAAGAGGCAGCGGCCGACGCATCCGTGATGCCGAACTGCGCCAGAAAGGCTGACGCATCCGCGAGGAGCCATCCCTGGCTGTGGATTCCGAGATCCAGCAGCGAGCAGAGGATAAGATGCACCGAGCGGTTCAGATACCAGAGACGGCAGAGCGCCTGCGTGTTTGCATCGAGATTACGTGCGGCGTAGCGGCAGGCATATGATTCAACGTAGGTTGCCCATCCTTCCACATAACCCGACGGCGCGTAGAGATGGCGGATCAGAAGCGGGTCGGAGCGCGAGAACGAGACGGTCTGGTACAGATGGCCGGGAAAGCCTCGTGGGCAAGTGTGGAATACAGCTCGATGCCGGTCATTTCATCCGCGGGATTCAGGTAAATGGAGTTGGGTGAATTGACATCGGCGGGCGGTGTGAGATAAAAGGCGGGGCTTAAAAAATCCTTGAGGGAGTCATCCACGGTCTTTACTTCGTATGCGATACCCGAAAGAACGGGAAAATCTTCAGAAACGGCATTCTGCAGATCGGCAAGCATTTCCTCCGGCGTGGAGAACGGCAGCACGAGCGCCTGCTCGGAGAGGGAGAGCGACGGATTCTGATCGAGAATGATCTGCATTTCGGCACACTGGTCCGCAAGCTGCTGTGTTAAAAGGCGGGTCAGCTCCTCTGGTGAAGCGTCAACACCGACGCGGCTGCGGAGAAGATACGCATAGTAGGAAAGTCCGCCTTCCTGCCGGGAAAGACCGCCGGCGTTCTGTGTTCCTTTGCCGCGGAGTGAAGAAAGAGCATCGGAAAGAGAGCGGTAGGACGGGAAAAACACAGGAGATAAGGAGTTTTTCATGCGTCTGCAGACAGAGATTCCTTTCCGCCTCAGAAAACAGTGAAGACGCCTGCAGTTTATTCTGAAAAACGGTGTGGAGCAGATGGCTTTCCGGTGTATCCGCGTCGGCGAGAAAAGCACTGCACTGGCGGATAATGCCATCGACCGCAAGGTCATTCTGAAACACGCCCTGCCGGGATTTTTCCTGCTCGAGTGCGATGAGATCGGAGAAATAGCGCGGGAGATCCTGCAGAAGATGGAGGTAGTCGGCGATATCCTGCTGTGTGCGGAACGGGTACTCCGCGAGCAGAATGGGAAGCTGTGCCTGAATCCCGAGCGACGGACCGAGCGGTTCCGCAAGAAGGCTGGTGCTGCCCGGCATTTTCTCGCAGTTCAGCTCGTAGAGCAGAAGATCGAGCGTGATCTGATTTTCCGCGGAGAGGCGGTTTCGATGAAAGGATGTGAGCGTTGTTTCCACACTCTGCAGCAGGGCATCATACGAGGTGCGGTCAGGGATGGAAACCGTGCCGAACGAGGCAGTGCCGGGGGCAATTCCGCGGGAAGCCGGATCGGCGAGGGTATAGTGGAGCGTGATGGCAGAAGAGGTTACCTCGGAGTGGAACCGTTCCTCCACATACGCGGAAAACCGGCGGTTCTCACCAGGGGAAAAGAACGGGGGAAAAATACCAGAACAGCAGGGCGAAAAGAAGTCCGCCGCACAGAAGCAGAGGGAACAGGATGCGGCGGTGCAGAGAAGCTGGTTTCATAGAATAGGCTCCGGTGCGGACAGTTATCATAAAGTATGTAAAAAATGCTGATTTTATGTGCTTTTTCCGTGGCCTTTCATTTTGACTTTCCAAAACGGCTTTGCTATAATCAGTAACGAATGAAATAAGGGACTTTTCAGTGCGGAACGGATTTGAAAAAGAATCCGCGAAGATAAAAGGGAATCAGGTGGAAATCCTGAGCGATCCGGTCACTGTAAGCAGGGAGTGTTAGCTGCAGAAATGCCATTGTGCGAAACGCATGAGAAGGCGCGGCTGCCGTGAAGATCTGCGAGTCAGGAAACCTGCTGGAAAGGTTAGTGAATCGCTTCCGATGAAAGCATATATTCATGGAAAGATGTACGAAGCAAAATCGGACATCTGCTTTTTTGTCGCCATGCGTCCGAAAAAGAGCTTCGGTGGAGAAACTCTTTTGCAGAAAAAGCAGATGTCTGTTTGTCTTTTCGCAGAAAAAATGTGTCCTCAAAACAAGATTACTTGCAGGGAGACATCATTGACGGGGACAGGCACCGCCCAGCTGCCTGAAAAAGTCAGACGGAATCCGGAGCAGATGCGCGAAGGAGATCCGAAGAAAAGGAGAAGTTATGAAAGGAAATTCAAGCAAATTTCTGGCACTGCTGCTGTCGGCGTCCATGATCATGAGCCGACTGCCAGCGTATTAGCAGATACGCAGGAAAAAGCAGCACAGACAGAAAGCAGCGCAGCCGCAGAGGAAGCGCCGCAGAGCGAAGAAACAGCAGAGACGGCAGAACCGGAAACAACACCGGCAGAAACCGAGAGCAGTGAAAGCACTGCAGAGACTCCGGCAGAAGAGCCGACGGAAACACCGGCCGCGCCTGCAGAGGATCAGACACCGGCAGGATCTGACGAGACCGAGACACCATCCGCAGATGAGGATGCTTCGGAAGATACTGCAGAGGACACTGCAAAAGACGGTGAAGAGACTGCCGATACCACAGAAAAAGAGCCGGAAGCAGCAGATGAGACTTCCCAAGATGCTGGAAAAGAAAACACCGGCAAAAGAAGAAACCAAAGATGCTGTAAAAGAGAATACCAGTCCGGCGGCAGAACAGCCGAAAACGGAAGTAAAAGAAACAACCCAAAATGAGGCATCCAATACAGCCGAGAAGAAAGAAACAAAAGCAGCGGAAGCAGCAAAACCGGCAGATGGTGAGTATGAGACTTCTGCAGAAGCAACCGGAAGCATGTTCCGTGTGATTTCTTCCAGACTCATCGTAAAAGATGGAAAACTGAAAGCATCCATTCTGCTGAGTGGAACCGGCTATGATTACCTGTATACGGGAACAGCAGCAGAAGCTGCCGCAGCAGATGAAAAGAGCTGGATTGCTCCGACAGGAAGCGAAACCTATACGGATACGAAGACCGGTGCAGAAAAGACCGGATATCGTTTTGAAATTCCGGTGGAAGAGCTTGACAAACAGATGGATGTTGCCGTTCGCTCAGCCAATGAAAAAAACATGGCTGATAAAACCGTTATCGATCCACAGCACCGATGCAATCCCGACGGTAACACCGGAACCAAACCGAGACTCCAAAGCGAAAATCCAGGTGAGGATTCCTCGAATAAGCCAGCCAGTGTAGAAGCACCGGTTACCAAAGAGGACGGCAGCGTATTCAAAATGTTCGTCATCTCCGAGGCAACAATGATCAACAAGGGTGATAAACTCGTTCTTACACTGAAAACAAACAACGTATCATTTGATAAACTGTATCTTGGAAAGAACGATGACCTTGCAAAAACACCGGCTATCCAGGGAATGCAGGAAGCAAACGGCGGTTATTCCTTTACATTTGAAGTAGATGCGGACAAAGCCGGCACAACCGTTCCGATCGTTCTTGGAAAGAAAGACGGAACCTGGTACACCAAACAGCAGCTTTATCTTGCAGTTCCGGGAAGTAAAACACCGGAAGTAACTCCGATACCGGAGCCGACCGAGACTCCGGTCCCGACTGCAACCCCGACTCCGAGTGAGACTCCGGTTCCAACCGCAACTCCAACTCCGGAACCGGCGAAAGTAGAAAACGGTATCTACAGCGGAACCGCGGAGACCGGCGCAGCTATGTTCAAAGTAGTCGGCGTAGAGCTGACCGTAAAAGACGGCGACATGAAAGCACGCATCACGTTAAGTGGTGTTGCCTACGATTATCTGTACATGGGAACACCGGAAGAGGCAGCTGCCGCAGACAAGAGTGCATGGATTGCAGGTGTCGGCACCGTTGATTACACAACAGCAGACGGCGAGACGAAAACAGGAATGCAGTATGATATTCCGGTAGCAGCACTCGATCAGGCACTTGTTGTTTCTTCCCATTCTGCAAAACGGGATAAATGGTATGCAAGAACCATTACTATTGCATCTTCCAGTCTGAAAAAGACCGCAGATCTTCCGGCAGATGAGACCAATAAAGTAGCAGATGGTATTTACAGTGCAGAGGCAACAACTAATGCAGCAATGTTCAAGGTAGTCGGCGTAAAACTGACCGCGAAAAACGGAAAAATGACAGCAGTTATCACCTTAAGCGGAAGCGGCTATGATTATCTGTATATGGGAACCGGAAAAGATGCGGCAGCAGAGAGCGGCGCATGGATCGCTTCCACCGGAAAAGTGGACTACACCTTAGACGGTGAAACCAAAACAGGAATGCAGTTTGAAATCCCGGTAGAAGCACTGGATCAGGAACTTGCTGTAGCAGCTCATGCAGTAAAGAGCGGCAAATGGTACGACAGAGCCATCACGATTGCATCTTCCAGCCTGAAAAAGACCGGAGACCTTCCGTCGGATGACAACAAGGGCGATACTCCGAAACCAACCCTCGTTCCGACCAATACCCCAACCGTATCTCCATCTGAGACACCGGTTGTAAAACCGACCAGCACCCCCGACTCCGGCACCGACCCAGAAACCGGCCGATACCAAACCGGAGCAGGAATCCAAATATGAGTCTGACTTAAGCGGCGGCACATCCAAAGTAGACAGTGCAACCACACTGGCAGACGGCGTTTACACACCAGACGGATTCTCCTTCTCCGGCGGATCCGGAAAGGTAACCATCTCCTGCAGCAAGATTACTGTAACGAACGGACAGGCTTATGCAACGATCGCATTCAGCAGTCCGTACTACGGATATGTAAAAGCAAACGGAAATAAATACATGGCAAATGTCAGCGGCGGAAGCAGCATCTTCACCATTCCGGTTGAGCTGAACAAGAACAATACCATCATCGGTATGACCACCAGAATGTCCGTTGCCCATGAGATTTCCTACAACATCTTCATCTCCCTGCAGCAGCAAAGAAGGGCGGCAGCACTTCTTTCAGCACAGGATTTGTAAAAGCAGACGGAACAACCTCCACGATCAGCACCGATAACTCCAAGCTGGATACCACCGCTCCGGAGATCATGGGACTGGAATACAAAGCAGAGACAAAACTGCTTACGCAGAGTACTTCAAGATGTATCATTACGACGAAGGCATCACCCTGCTGGAGATCGATATGACAAAAGATACCGAGCGTGATCCGGAGAAACAGACCGAGGACGACAAGAAAGCAGAAGATACCGATACCGCAGCAGCAGAGGATACCGCAGCAGCAACCGACGAGGAAGAAGCGGCAGCAGCATCCGATTCCAAAAAGACCGGCACTGAGAAAGCGAAAGATCTGACCGAAAAGACAAAAGAGCTGTACGAAGGCAATGTTGTCAAATATCTGATCGTTCCGAAAGATGTTGAGATTCCGGCAGGACTGGACAAAGATATGATCGTGATCCAGCTTCCGGTTGAGAAAGCATACGTAGCATCTGAGGATGCCCTGAAACTTCTCGACGAGCAGTTAGACGCAGCAGAGAGCATCAAAGCAGTCGGCATGGAGCAGAAAGACTGCCGGATCGAAAACATTGCAAAAGCAATGGAAGATAAAAAAATCTCCTTCGACGGAGCATTCGATGATCTGGACTACAAAGCTCTGGTAAAAGACGAAATCGACTTTGCAATTCTTCCGTCTGAGTTCCTTCCGGGAAATGCAAAAGATGAGGAAGATGCTGATGCAGCCGACGAGACCGCAGATACCAAAGCTGAGGATCAGAAGGACGATAAAGACGATAAGACAACGGATGAGAAAGCAGACGAAGACAAGACTCCGGAAGAACTTCTGAAAGAGGAAAATGAGCGTCTGTCCGACACCGCAGAGCGTCTGGCAACCCTGACCATTCCGATGCTGGTTGACCGTTCCGCAGACGAGAAGACCGATCTTGCGAAAGCAGAGTGGCTGAAAGTCTACGGCGTGATCTTCGGATGCGAGGATCAGGCAAACGAGCTGTTCCAGCAGATGGTAAAGGCAGAAGAGAATAAATAAGTACAATAATTTGCAGCAAAAAATGAGAAAGGGCTGCTGCCGTATGGCAGCGGCTTTTTCTTTAAGAAAGGAATATCAAATGACAGGAAAAAACGAAAGAAAGCTGAAAAAATGGGCTGCACTTTTTCTTGCAGCAGCGATGTCACTGACGGCCTGCGGCAGCACCGCATCAACGGGAAGCAGCACATCGTCCGCGTCGGGCACTTCGGCAGTTTCTGAGAGCAGCACATCCACAGCATCCGCAGCAGACGTTTCCGAAAGCCAGACGGAGAGCACATCCGTCTCGGAAAGTACGGCTGAAAGTGAAAGCACCTCCGAAGCCACTGCTGCGAGCAGCACCTCCGGGAGTGATACCGCATCCGCGGATGGTTTCGCAACGACAGACGATGTCAGCGACGCACCGGACATCACCGGAATCACCATCGAGAGCAAGATGGTCCTGAATTACGCCGAGTGCTTTAACGTATACTACTGCACAGACGGCTATAAACTGATCGATGTCAAAGACGGCGCGCAGTATCTGCTCGTCCCGGACGGAAAAGAGGCGCCGGATGACCTCGATTCCGACGTAATTGTAATCCATCAGCCGCTGGAACGCATCTACATGGCAGCAACCTCTCCGATGGCGCTGTTCGATGCCATCGACTCCCTCGATACGATTCGTCTCTCCGGTGAAACCGCAGACAACTGGTACGTACAGGATGCCGTTGACGCGATGAATGCCGGAACGATGATCTTCGCCGGAAAATACAGTGAGCCGGATTACGAACTTCTGGTCAGTGAGAACTGTGATCTGGCCATTGAATCCACGATGATCCTCCATTCCCCGAAGGTACAGGAGATGATCGAGATGCTCGATATTCCGGTCTTCATCGACCGTTCCAGCTACGAATCCCAGCCTCTTGGCAGAACCGAATGGATCAAACTCTACGGTGCCATGCTGGACAAAGAGGAGGAGGCAGCCGACTTCTTTGCAAGTCAGGCAAGTGTTGTGGAAAATCTGAAGGATTTCCAGAATACCGAAAAAACGGTCGCTTTCTTCTATATTAATACGAGCGGAGCTGCCGTTGTGCGGAACCCGGAGGACTATATTTCCAACATGATCGAGCTTGGCGGTGCGCGCAACGCCTTCCGTGATCTCCAGGACGACAGCGGAAAAACATCCGTGCCGATCACGATGGAGCAGTTCTACGATACGGCCGAAGATGCGGACTACCTGATCTACAACGCAAGCATCGATTCCACCGTCAAAACCCTGGACGACCTGCTGGCAAAGGATTCTATGTTTGCCGATTACAAAGCAGTCAAAGAGGGCAATGTCTGGACAACCGAGAAATCGATGTATCAGGCAACCGATAAAATTGCACAGTTTACCAACGACATTAACCTTCTGGTAACGGGCGGCGATCCGGATCAGATGGTATTCTTAAGAAAATTATCCTGATGGAGGAACGTATGTCAGAGAAAAAAAATATGACAGGAAAGAGAACAGTTTCCATATGGAAAACTTCCGGCGCCGTTCGCGGTATGCCGCTGTGTTTCTGGTGCTGATTCTGGCGTTCGCTGCCATCACCGTGCTGAATATCAATTCCGGAAACGTAAATATTTCGATTCCGGAAATTTTCCGGATTCTGCTGCGGCGGACCGGAGAGGGGAAAGAGTACAATATTATCTGGAAAATCCGCCTTCCGCGTATTCTGATGGCGGCAATCCTGGGCGGTGCTCTGTCCCTGTCGGGCTTCCTTTTACAGACTTTCTTTGAAAACCCGATTGCCGGTCCGTTTGTTCTTGGAATTTCCTCGGGAGCCAAAATGGTCGTGGCGCTGACCATGATCTTTTATCTGGAGTGGGCGCGCAATATCACATCTTACACGATGATTGTTGCAGCATTCTTAGGATCCCTTCTCTCCGTCGGCTTCATTCTGCTGATGTCCCGACGGATCAAAAATATGGCAGGACTTCTCGTCGGCGGTATTATGATCGGTTACATCTGCTCGGCGGTCACGGATTTTGTTGTCACTTTCGCGGAGGATTCCGATATCGTCAACCTCCACGGCTGGTCACAGGGAAGCTTCTCCGGCATGAGCTGGAGCAACGTAGCGATCTCTGCGGCTGTGATCGGCATCACCTTTGTCATCACGTTCCTGATGGCAAAACCGATCGGTGCATACCAGCTCGGTGAGGCGTATGCGCAGAGCATGGGTGTCAACATCAAAGTATTCCGCATCGCGCTGATTCTGCTTTCGAGTATTCTCTCCGCATGCGTCACCGCATTTGCCGGTCCGATTTCGTTTGTCGGCATTGCCGTCCCGTTCCTCGTTAAACAGAGCCTCGGCACATCGCGTCCGCTCGTCGTAATCCCGGGAACGTTCCTCGGCGGAGCCGTCTTCTGTATGATGTGCGACCTGATCGCGCGTATGGCGTTTGCACCGCTGGAGCTGTCCATCAGTACGGTCACATCGATCTTTGGTGCGCCGGTCGTTATTTTCATGATGCTGCGCCGGAAAAGGGGGTAAGAGAATATGAATGAATATTATTTTCATCTGGACCACCTGACGGTCGGCTATGATAAGAAGCCGCTGATCAAAGATATCTGCATCGGCATCGAAAAAGGCGAGATCGTTACGCTGATCGGACCGAACGGTTCCGGTAAATCAACGATTCTGAAAAGTATCACCCGCCAGTTAAAGCTGGTCGGTGGAAATGTGGAGTTTGACGGGAAAAACCTGCATGAGCTTTCGTTCCGCGAGTTGTCCACGAAGATGGCCGTTGTGCTGACGGAGCGCATGAAGCCGGAGCTGATGACCTGCCACGATATCGTGGCAACGGGCCGCTATCCGTACACCGGACGGCTCGGCATGCTGACCCGCGAGGATGAGGAGAAGGTCGAGAAGGCGATGCGCGCCGTTCATGCCGAAGAGCTCGGCGGCCGCGATTTCAACGCTATCAGCGACGGCCAGCGCCAGAGAGTGCTTCTTGCGCGTGCGATCTGTCAGGAGCCGGAGGTCATCATCCTCGACGAGCCGACTTCTTTCCTCGATATCCGCCACAAGCTGGAACTGCTCGCGATTCTGCGCCGCATGGCAAAGGAGAAGGGCATCACCGTCATCATGTCGCTGCATGAGATCGATCTGGCACAGAAAATTTCAGATAAGATCATCTGCGTCAAGGGCGATGCTATTTCCCATTTCGGCGCACCGGAGACAATTTTCCGCGAGGATATCATCCGCGAACTGTACGAGATTGACAATGGTTCGTTTGACCCGTGCTTCGGAAGCATCGAGCTGCCACGGCCGGAGGGAACACCGCGCGTCTTTGTCCTCGCAGGCGGCGGAACGGGAATCCCGGTGTTCCGGAAACTGCAGAAGGAAAATGTTCCGTTTGCGGCAGGCGTCCTGTATACGAACGATATCGATTACCAGCTCGCCCGCATTCTGGCGATGGAGACGGTAACCGAAGTACCGTTCCAGGAGATCAGCGACGAGGCATTTGCCCGTGCCTGCGAGCTGATGAAGAGCTGTGAACGTGTCATCGACACCGGCGTCCCGGTGGGCATGTGCAACCGCCGGATCGAAGAGCTGAGGGCAGAAGCAAAGCGGCTTGGAAAGCTGGCAGAGTAAAACAAAGAAAAATCCAATCAAAATCTCCTGTCTGGGAACGAAACAATTGTTTTCCGAACAGGAGATTTTCTTTTTGCAGCCATTGTAAAAACAGCAAAAGAACACGAAAAATGTAATATTAAATTGTACGAAAAATTCACACAATTCAAGCCAAAAACAAACAGAGATTGACACTTAAAAAGTCAAGTGCTTTGTAAAATCTTTTGGCGAAATAACGGTTTTCTCTGTTATAACAAACACGCGTTCTGATTTCGCAAGATTTAAACACATGCTTTCCACACCGTTTTTTGTGGATAATGTGGATAACTCGGTGTATAACTTGTTTTTAGGCATGTTTTCGGTGGTTAACTATGTGGATAACTTGTGGACGAGATGTTTATAAAATTGGCCCGTGTGGAAAAACCCCGGTTTCTTTGTGCAATTTCGACAAAAAGAGGTTTTAAAGTTTTGCACGACTGACATGAAAGGTTTTTCAGATTTCAGAAAATACGGGAAAACAAAAAAAGCAGGCAGTTCTCCGTACAATACGAAGAATGCCTGCTTTTGCTGTATTCTATTTGAAAGAAGCCATCAGTGGCTGATCAGATATTTCTCTACCGAAGTCACACAGTTCGCGCCGTCGGCGGCTGCTGTGATGATCTGACGGAGCTGCTTCGTGCGGACATCGCCTGCGGCGAACACGCCCGGCACGCTCGTCACACCGTCCTCGCCGGCTTTGATGTAGCCAGCCTCATCGGTTTCTACGGTGCCTGCGATCAGTGCGGAGACCGGAACGATGCCGACGGCAATAAACACGCCGTCCACCGCGATCTCACCGGCTTCCCCTGCCTTTTTGTTCGTTACCTTCACGCCGGACACCATCTCGTTTCCCTCGATGGAATCCACAACCGTATCCCACACCATTTCCACATTCGGCAGTGCCAGCAGTGCATCCTGGAGAACACCGGCTGCCCGCAGTTCATCGCGGCGGTGGATCACGTAAACCTTTTTGCACGTTCTGGCAAGGAAAATCGCATCCTCCACGGCGACATCGCCGCCGCCGATAACGGCAACGGTTTTGTCTTTGAAAAATGCGCCGTCACACGTTGCACAGTAAGAGACGCCCATGCCGGAGAGTTCCTTTTCACCAGGTACATTTAACGCGCGGTGCTCCGCACCGGTTGCAAGAATGACCGTTTTGGCATGATACTCATTTTTTCTCGTGCGGACAATCTTGATCTCTTCGTCAAGAACAAGCTCCTTCACACGCTCGCGGGAAAATTCCGCGCCCATTTTTTCAGCGTGTGCGCGCAGCGTGCTTCCGAGATCCATGCCGCTGATGCCCGGAAGGCCGGGATAGTTGTCTACTTCATAGGTATTCAGCACCTGGCCGCCGCTTGCAAAGTTTGCCTCAATCGTAAGAGAGGAGAGCTTTGCGCGTTTCGCATAAATCGCGGCAGAAAGACCCGCCGGGCCGGAGCCGATGATGATAACGTCGTATAAGTTTTCCATAAAAATCCTCGTTTTCGTCTGTAGTAAGCTGCCATGCAGCCATTTTTTTGAAAGTATCGTTACGGAGCCGGTGTTTCGGACGGTTCCTGACTGTCGGAAACGGAAGATGAATCTTCCGCGGAAGTTTTTTTGGCTTCTTCTTCCGGCGCTTCCGGCTGGTTGTGAACCACCTTGATGCTGCGTACAAGCTTCAGATCGTTGTCGATGCCGATTTCCGTGTAGTCCAGCTTTTCGTCATCACTATAGAATGTGTAGAGTGTCAGGTTACTATCCTCTTTTTCCGCTTTTTTCTGATTTG
>ENA-OQEG01000029-OQEG01000029.1-human-gut-metagenome-genome-assembly--contig:-NODE-29-length-14664-cov-1.018780_pt1 | contig 14664 bp, 25 predicted proteins | sample MGYA00242793_ERZ504631 | MGnify/ENA primary metagenome ERZ504631 (study PRJEB26092, sample SAMD00036338) | human gut metagenome | host: Homo sapiens | study: EMG produced TPA metagenomics assembly of... | reverse complement strand
CACAGGATATTTCCGTTTATACTGATGAAACAGTATCTGTTTTGAAACAAAGCAATAGACAGTGTTGATACTTTGTTAAGTGCCGCAGAGCAGTCAAAAGTTGACGCTATGGCACAGGCTATCGAAGATGCGATTACTGTCCTGCAATACAAGGACGCTGATTATACTAAGGTAGATGCAGCCATTGCCAAAGCAAATGCACTGAACAAGGATAACTACAAGGACTTCACCGGCGTGGAAGCCGCTGTCAAAGCTGTTGTTCGTGGTAAAAATATTACGGAGCAATCTGAAGTAGACAAGATGGCAAAGGCTATCGAAGATGCGATTGCTGCTCTTGAGAAAAAGCCTGCCAGTACCAAACCGGGAACATCCGATAAGAGTCCGCAGACTGGCGATTACAGCAACCTTGTACTGTGGATTTCCCTGCTGTTTGCCAGCGGCGGTGCTGCCATTGGTACAACGGTTGTCAGCAGAAAGAAAAAGTACAACAGATAACAAAGCACCTTAACCTATGCGGCGGCTATCGGGAACGGTAGCCGCCGTGAGCTTTTGTCTAACAAAATCGTTTAGTGTACCCTATTTTCGAGAGCAATATTCAAAAATGGTTGACGAACAAGTGTTCTATATGGTATATTATATCCTGTTCTCATAGAAGACCCAACAACTGAATATCCGAAATGAAACACAAGGCAGCCGACGAAAGGGATTGCGGCTGCGCCGTTCCATTGCAGCGTATGCCTGCGGAACGGAAAAAGCAGACATTCAAGGTTTCTGAATATCAGAGCCGGTACATAGTTTCATCAAAGATAGAGCGAGAGATTTTCTCCTACAGCGGCGTCGGCATTCTCCACGAACTGACCCCGGAGGAGATGGAAGAAGCCTTCCAGCACCACCTCACTGAGCGTAACAAAGAGAAAACGGCGTAACCACAGGGGTTACACCGTTTCAAAGAAACAAAGTTAATTGAGATACAAGAGCCACCTTGGGGCACCTTCCTTACGGAGGGTGCCCCAAAGGTGGCTCTTATATTTTGCAGTGAATGAATCAATTATTTTGTGATGATATCACAGAAAATAATTTACCTTTTGCTTATAATGTAGCTACAAATTAAGTAAGGAGGTAGTCTAAATGAGATTAAAAGATAAAGTTGCAATCATTACGGGGGGCAGTCGTGGTATAGGATTTGCTACAGCTGATAAATTCTTGAAGGAAGGTGCTTCAGTTGTGTTGGCAGCAAGTTCACAGGAATCGGCAGATGTTGCTGTAGATAAATTAAAAGAAAAATATCCCAATGCAATAGTTGCTGGAATTAGTCCAAATCTGGCAAGCATGGAGTCTGTCAGAAAGGCTTTTAAAGAGGCAACTGAAAAATATGGATGTGTCGACATACTGGTAAATAATGCAGGGATTTCAGAAAACACCTCATTTATGGATTATACAGAGGAGACTTTTGATAAAGTCATGGATCTAAATGTAAAAGGAGTATTTAATACTACTCGTGTAGCAGCAGAATGTATGGTGGCAAGAGGCAAGGGGGTCATTCTCTCAACTTCTTCCATGGTGAGTATTTCGGGACAGCCAAGTGGGTTTGCTTATCCGGCATCGAAGTTTGCAGTAAACGGATTGACTGTATCATTAGCAAGAGAACTAGGACCTAAAGGTATTCGTGTTAATGCTGTTGCACCTGGGATTACAGAAACTGATATGATGAAAGCTGTGCCAAAGGAAGTTATCGAACCTATGATTGAAAGAATTCCATTGCGTCGTCTTGGACAGCCAGAAGATATTGCCAATGCGTTTGTGTTTCTTGCATCAGATGAGGCGAGTTACATTACAGGTGTTATATTAAGTGTAGATGGTATGGCAAGAAGTTAATTTAATGTGGTATGGTGATGTAATCACGGAAAACAAATGAATTTAAGACTATAACAAAGCTACAAAAAGAAAAAGATAAGGAGGACTGTAAAATGTCTGCTATTAATATCAATAAAAATAATTTTGAGAACGAAGTACTGAATTCCGATAAAACCGTTCTTTTAGATTTTTGGGCATCTTGGTGTGCGCCTTGCCGTAGGGTAGTACCTATTGTAGAGGAGATTGCAAGTGAGCGTAGAGATATTAAAGTTGGAAAGATTAATGTAGATGAAGAGCCTGAACTGGCAAATAAGTTCAGTATTATGAGCATTCCGACTTTAGTGGTTATGAAGAATGGGAAGATTGTACAGCAGGTTTCAGGGGCGAGACCTAAGAATGCGATTTTAGAAATGCTTTAGGGAGGTGTGCTAATGGGATTTTTTGATCTCTTTAAACAGTCGAATATTAATCAAGGCATAGAAGAATATAAAAGGACTGGTGATGCAGTTCTGCTGGATGTACGTACACCGCAGGAATATCAGGAAGGACATATACCAGAAAGTAAAATGTGCCGTTGCAGCAACTTGACAATATTGCTTCTGTAGCGAAGAATAAGGATATCCCACTGTTTGTATACTGTTATTCCGGTTCACGAAGCCGCCAGGCAACTGGGATACTGCAACGAATGGGATATTCTAAAGTAAATAATATCGGTGGCATTGCAGCTTACTCAGGAAAGGTGGAAAAATAAGATGAAGGTAATAATTGTAGGAGGTGTAGCCGGAGGAGCTACAGCCGCAGCAAGAATACGCAGACTGAATGAGCATGCTGAAATTACTGTGTTCGAAAGATCCGGATACATATCCTATGCAAATTGTGGACTTCCATATTATATTGGAGACGTGATCACAGACCCGGAAGAACTTACACTACAGACACCAGAGAGTTTTTTTAAACGCTTCCGTATTAACATGAAAATTCATCATGAAGTTATCTCCATACATCCGGAACGTAAAACGGTTTCAGTGAAAAATTTAGAGAATGGTGAGATATTTGAAGAAAACTATGATAAGCTGATCCTCTCTCCAGGTGCAAAGCCAACACAGCCGAGACTTCCCGGAGTAGGTATTGATAAACTTTTTACACTTCGTACTGTAGAAGACACTTTTCGGATAAAGGAATATATAAATAAGAATCATCCAAAATCGGCTGTATTGGCAGGTGGCGGTTTTATTGGTCTGGAACTGGCAGAAAATTTGAGGGAGCTTGGCATGGATGTTACGATTGTCCAGCGGCCTAAGCAGCTGATGAACCCTTTTGACCCGGATATGGCATCCATGATCCATAATGAAATGAGAAAGCATGGGATAAAACTGGTACTGGGCTATACAGTAGAAGGATTTAAAGAAAAAGACAACGGAGTGGAGGTCCTGTTGAAAGATAATCCATCCCTTCAGGCTGATATGGTAGTTCTGGCAATCGGAGTCACACCAGACACAGTATTAGCAAAAGAAGCCGGTCTGGAACTTGGCATCAAGGAAAGTATTGTAGTGAATGACAGAATGGAAACCTCTGTACCGGATATTTATGCTGCAGGTGATGCAGTTCAGGTAAAACATTATGTTACGGGTAATGATGCGCTGATTTCTTTGGCAGGACCAGCCAATAAACAGGGCAGAATCATCGCTGATAATATTTGTGGCGGTGATAGTCGTTACCTGGGCAGTCAGGGAAGCTCCGTTATAAAAGTGTTTGATATGACAGCAGCCACTACAGGTATCAATGAAACCAATGCCAAAAAGTCAGGATTAGAGGTAGATACAGTAATTCTTTCTCCTATGAGTCATGCCGGTTACTATCCTGGTGGAAAAGTGATGACCATGAAGGTGGTTTTTGAAAAAGAGACTTATCGTTTGCTTGGTGCTCAGATTATTGGATATGAAGGCGTTGATAAACGTATTGATGTGCTGGCAACAGCAATTCATGCAGGACTGAAGGCAACCCAGTTGAAAGATTTGGATCTCGCATATGCACCGCCATATTCCTCTGCAAAGGATCCTGTAAATATGGCCGGATTCATGATAGACAATATAGCAAAAGGAACCTAAAACAATGGCATCTGGAAGATATGGATAAGATTTCTAGAGATAAAAGTGTTGTGTTGCTGGATGTGAGAACTGTAGGTGAATTTAACAGGGGGCATATGGATGGATTCAAAAACATTCCTGTAGATGAACTAAGGGAACGTATCAATGAAATCGAGAAGGGAAAGCCTGTTTACCTGATATGCCAGAGTGGGCTGCGAAGTTATATTGCCAGTCGTATTCTGGAAGGAAATGGATATGAAACATACAACTTCTCCGGCGGATTCCGCTTCTATGATGCAGTGGTCAATGACCGTGCGCTGATTGAAAGGGCATATGCATGTGGTATGGATTATTAAAAAATAATCACGATATTTTTATAATTTTCTTATAGCATAAAAAGATCCCCTATTTATTAGAATGACTTTCATAATTCTGATAAATGGAGGATTCTTCTTTATATGTTACAGAAAAACAGTTTTATGACCTTTGGAGTGTTTCCAGTCTTTTTGAATCAAGGATTGTGATTTTGCCGCGGGAGAGTTTGACGAGATCCTCGCCTTGAAAGTATCGAAGCATTCGAGTGATAACTTCCCTGTGGGAACCAAGATGATTAGCAATCGTCTCATGAGTGATTTTCAGCTCGTTTGTTCCTTCGATAGAGGTCTCTTCTAAAAGAAATGAAGCAACACGCTTATCCAAACTCTTCCACATGATTTGTTCAATCAGCCACATGACATCAGAAAAACGGGTAGCCATTAACTCATTGGTATAGTTTGCGACAGGAGCAGAATCCTTCATGATGCCTTTATAGATTTCAGCAGGGATGATCCAAAGATCAGTATCTTTTTCTGCTTCAATGGTTACTTCAAATTGAATGGAGCGTATGATACATGAGGCGGATAAAAGACACATATCCATATCGAACAGACGGTAAAGTGTAATCTCTCGTCCTCATCTGAAAGTATGTAGGTTCGAAGCTGCCCGGATTTAACCAGTAATAATCCAGTGCAATCCAGGTTTCCATTGTGAATGATTGTCCCTTTTTTTACATACTGTGTGATTAAATTGTCTGAAATTATTTTTTTCTGTGCTGTATTTAAGTCATTCCATAGTGGAAAACAATTTTCGAAGTTCATAACCGTTATCTCCTTTACGAACATAGTATACTTGCTTTTTTAAGATGCGTCAATCGAATAATTAACATATGCCCTTTATAGGACTATTATATAAGAAAAGCGAGAAAGGAGCAGTTTATGCCGAGACCACTAAAATGCAGAAAAGTATGCCATTTCCCGAATGTTTTAGAATTTCTTCCGGCAGATGGTACTGAGAAAAGCACACCTATTGTTTTGACCGTGGATGAGTATGAACCATCCGTCTTTTGGACAAAAAAGGTTATAGTCAGGAGCAGTGCGCAGCATCTATGCAAGTCGCAAGAACAACGGTTCAACGTATTTACGAGATTGCCAGGAAGAAAATAGCAGATGCTCTCATTGATGGACATCCGCTCAGAATTGAAGGTGGAGATTTCAGAATCTGTGATGGTCAGAGCAGTAACTGCAGCTTTGGAGGATGTTACAAACAGGAAATTTACAAAAAATATGCAGCAGAAAAAGGAGAAGGTATCATGAGAATAGCAGTAACATATGAAAATGGACAGATTTTCCAGCACTTTGGACACACAGAGGCATTTAAGATATACGATGTAGAGGAAGGAAAAGTAGTACATTCAGAAGTAGTAGATACGAATGGAAGCGGACATGGTGCATTGGCAGGAGTTCTTAATGCATTAAATGCCGATGTTTTGATCTGTGGCGGAATCGGAGGAGGTGCTCAGATTGCGTTAGCGGCAGCAGGCATTAAGCTTTTTGGCGGAGTTTCAGGAGATGCGGATAAAGCAGTAGAAGCTTTTATCAATGATACGCTTGATTATAATCCGGATGTGAAGTGTTCTCACCATGAGCACAACCATGGGGAAGGACATACGTGTGGTGAGCATGGATGCGGAAGCCATAGCTGTCATTAAGAAGAATAAAAAAATACAACACAAAAGGATGCGTCAAGGTAATGCCAGAATTATCGTGATACATCCTTTTGTATTTGGAATGATTATTTTTCTTTCCCTACTTGTCGAAAGTAATGGATGGAATGTATAATATTGTTAATGATCCAGAGATATTTATTTTGGAAACAGCTTAATCAATTTGGAGGTATAAAATGAAAGCACATAAGTATTGGTCAATCGGAGCGTTAATTACTATGATTGGAACTTTTTATACTGGATATAAAGGATCCAAATCAGGTCATAGGTATTTTGCGTGTAGCACTCTTATATGTATGATCATGTCTATGTATACGGGACATAAAATGATTTCAGGTAATAAAAGAACAAGAAAACAGGTGGAAAATACAAAAGCGGAGGAATAGTAAATGTTAGAGTTAGGAATAAAAGCACCGGACTTTGAATTGCCGGATCAGAATGGAGAAATGCATAAATTAAGCGATTATGCAGGAAAAAAAGTAATCTTATATTTTTATCCAAAGGATAATACACCAGGATGTTCGAAGCAGGCATGTGGCTTTTCTGAGCGTTATCCACAGTTTACTGAGAAGGGAGCTGTTATTCTCGGAGTAAGCAAGGACTCTGTAGCGTCTCACAAGAGATTTGAAGAAAAATACGGACTGGCATTTACGCTATTAGCAGATCCGGAGCGTAAAGTTATTGAAGCATATGATGTCTGGAAAGAAAAGAAAAATTATGGAAAAGTATCTATGGGTGTAGTAAGAACTACATATCTTATTGATGAGCAGGGAATCATTATAAAGGCAAATGATAAAGTCAAGGCGGCAGATGATCCTGAAAATATGCTTAAGGAATTGGCATAATGAAGATTATTTTATCACCTGCAAAAAAGATGATTGTAGATACCGATAACTTAGCACCGGTTGAACTGCCTGTCTATATTGATAAGACAGCAGAAGTATTAAACTGGATGAAAAGCAAATCAAAAGAAGAACTGAAAGCTATCTGGAAATGTAATGACAAGATTGCAGAGCAGAACTTTAACAGATTGGAAAATATGGATCTTTATAACAGGCTTACTCCGGCTGTTTTAGCATATGAAGGAATTGCTTTTCAATATATGGCACCATCCGTGTTTGAAAATAGTCAGTTTGAGTATGTACAAAATCATTTAAGAATCTTGTCTGCGTTTTATGGCATTTTAAAACCAATGGATGGTGTGACTCCTTATCGTCTTGAAATGCAGGCAAAGGTTGGAATTGGAGATGCAAAAAATCTGTATGAGTACTGGGGAGAATTGTTATACCGCTCAGTAATCGATGACAGTAGGATTATCATTAATCTTGCATCAAAAGAATACTCAAAATGTATAGAAAAGTATCTGACACCACAGGACAGATATATTACGATTGTATTTTGTGAGTTATCCGGAGATAAATTGGTAACAAAAGGTACCTATGCCAAGATGGCTCGTGGTGAAATGGTCAGATTCATAGCGGAAAATAATATTGAAAATCCGGTGGAGATTCAGAAATTTGACAGACTCGGATATTCGTTTAGGTCTGATTTATCTTCAGATTCAGAATATGTATTTGAACGCAAAATAAAATAGTTATTCAGGTAAAAGATGCTCAGTTTGACAGTTTTTATAATAATGAGAATTATTACTATTTTTATTGACAGCAGGATGATGGTGATATATAATCCTTATTAAGAACTAATCCTAATAAGGAGGACGAATGACAAGTAGGAGAAATACCATTCAAAAAGATCTCGTAAGAAATACCGTATACGAAATGAGAAGACACGTTACGGCAAATGAAGTGTATGAATTTATAAAAGAAGCATATCCAACAATTGGAAAAGGAACTGTATATAGAAATCTTGATATATTGGTAGAGGAAGGTGCATTAAGAAAGGTTGAAGTTCCGAATGGACCGAACCGGTTTGATTTTACATTGAAAAATCATTACCATGTAAGATGTATAAAGTGCGGTGAAATTTTTGATGTGGATATGGATCAAATACCGGATTTGCTGGAAAGAATTCATAACACTCATGGAATTGAATTTGTGGATTATGATATTTCATTTAAAGGCATTTGCCCGAAATGCAGGGAGAAGGTAAAGGAGGAACAGCATGGATAGGAAAGCAATGTATAAGTTGAGTTATGGACTGTTTATATTGACCGCTAAAGAAGCAGAAAAAGATAACGGATGCATCATTAATACAGCCATTCAGGCAGCTTCGGAACCAAACCAGTTAAGTATCTGCGTCAATAAGGCAAATTATACGCATGATATGATTGTAAGAACAGGAAAATTTACAGTATCAGTCCTGAGTCAGAATGCACAGTTTGAATTGTTTAAACATTTTGGCTTCCAATCAGGAAGAGATACCAATAAGTTTGAAGCCTTTGAGCAGTGTGCCAGGGGCACAAATGGTATTTATTATATTACAGAAGGTACAAATGCATACATTTCTGTGACAGTTACTAAAACAGAGGACTTGGGTTCACATACGATGTTTATCGGTGAGATAACCGATATGGAAGTTTTAAGCAATGTTCCTTCAGTAACATATGATTATTATCAGAATAATATTAAGCCTAAGCCACAGGAGGTTGGAAAAACAGAGGACAGTCAGACAATATGGCGTTGCAGAATTTGCGGATATGAATATGTAGGCGAGGAATTACCGGATGACTTTATATGTCCTTTGTGCAAGCACCCGGCATCAGATTTTGAAAAAGTAGTAAAGAAACGGAGGTAAAAGAGATGGCGGCAAACGAATATGCAGGAACACAGACAGAGAAGAATTTACAGGAGGCATTTGCAGGGGAATCACAGGCAAGAAATAAGTATACCTATTTTGCTTCTGTAGCGAAAAAGGAAGGTTAGTATAAGAAGGTATGATGGTATGAAGATATTAGTAATTCCTGATGTTCATCTTAAACCGCAGATGTTTAAACAGGCTACAGCTCTTATGCATCAGGGAATTGCCGATCGAGCGGTATGTCTGATGGACATCCCTGATGATTGGGACAAGCAATATAATGTCGGACTTTATGAAGAAACTTATGATGAGGCTGTTCGGTTTGCAAAAGCATTTCCGGAAACAGCCTGGTGCTATGGGAATCACGATTTGAGTTATCTGTGGCATTGTCTGGAGAGCGGTTATAGCTCCATGGCTTCAATGACAGTGCAAAGAAAGTTGTTGGATTTGCGAGAGGCTGTTCCAGAAGATAATCCCATTAAATATGTTCAGAGAATAGACAATGTTCTCTTTTCTCATGGAGGCGTACTGAATTTCTTTGTAGAGGAATATGTTCCGCGAGCAAAATATAATGATGTGGATGCTGTGCTAGAGACGATTAATCAGCTCGGAAGAATCGAGATGTGGAATGATGCATCGCCGATCTGGCTGAGACCACAGCATTCAAAAATGAGATTATATAAGCCACGTAAGTTGTTGCAGGTTGTAGGTCATACACCTATGGATGCAATTACGAAAGAGGGAAATCTGATTAGCACGGATGTGTTTTCAACTTACAGAGATGGAAAGCCAATTGGAACAGAGGAGTTCCTCTTGCTCGATACAGTGACATGGGAATACTGCGGAATTAAGATGTAGAATCCGATACGTAATTGGATGCATATTATGTCTGCGTCTCAAATACGCTGCTTCTTTTTCATACTCTGTAATGGAAAACCAACGAAAATCTCTTTTTACCTCAAAAGAAAGTAATAGCCACCAAAAATATCGGAAAAACTTTGTGAAAAAATAGAATTGTGTTTCGCAAGGGTCCCCTGTAAAATAGCGGCAGGAGGAGAAAGAGAGAAAAGGAGATTCTTAATCTTATGGGAACAAATGAAAAGAATATGACTGCGGGATCCCCGGAAACTGATCATAAACGTTTGCCATACCATTGATGCTCGGAAATATTTTCCAGCAGTTTTATACGATGGCGGACACCATGATTGTTGGCCGGGTGGTAGGAGTAGAAGCGTTGGCGGCAGTAGGCGCCGGAGACTGGCTGGTCTGGCTGGTGCTGGGCATCATGACAGGTATCACACAGGGCTTTTCGATTCTTGTATCGCAGTACTATGGAGCAGGGGAAAAGGAAAATCTGAAATGTGCGGTGGCGAAAAGCTATATTATGACAGCATTACTGTCTGTGATTGTACTCGCGGTAAGTGAAGGAGCAGTTTATCACGTTCTTTTATTTTTGCAGACACCGGATAATGTTATTGATCTGACGATGCTATATTTGCGGCTGATTTTTGCGGGAGTCCCGATTATAGCTGCCTATAATATCTTTGCGGCGATCCTGAGGGCACTTGGAAACAGCAGATCTCCACTGATTGCAATGACAGTGGCAGCAGTGATCAATGTGGGACTTGACCTGCTGTTTGTGGCAGTTTTTGGCTGGGGCGTAGCCGGAGCAGCCGTGGCGACTGTTATTGCACAGGGATTTTCAGCCTTGTACTGTCTGCTTGTATTACGGAAAATCAGGGATATCCGACTGGAAAAGGAGGATTTTTACAGGCAGCCGTCTATGAGTCTGCGGCTTTTGAAGCTGGGTACTCCTCTTGCCATACAGAACGTGATCATTTCTGTGGGAGGACTTACGGTGCAGTATGTGATCAATGGCTTTGGCTTTCTGTTTGTAGCCGGATTTACGGCAACGAACAAGCTGTATGGAATTTTGGAGATGGCAGCCGTTTCCTATGGATATGCGATTACAACGTATGTAGGCAGAATCTTGGCGCAAAGAAATATCAGAGAATCCGAAAAGGTGTGCGCAGCGGTACGTATATGGCAGTACTCACTTCTGTTTTCATTTCCGGTATGATGGTGCTGATTGGACGTAATATATTGTCTCTGTTTGTATCCGGTGAACCGGAGCAGATCAGACAGGTGTTAGATATTGCATATAAGTATTTGTTTATCATGGCTGTCTTTTTGTGGATACTGTATTTGCTGCATGTGTATCGTTCCGCGATCCAGGGGCTGGGCAATACTTTGATTCCGCTTGCCAGCGGCATTGCGGAATTTGTGATGCGTGTCAGCGTTGCGCTGCTGCTGCCGAAATGGATCGGCGAAGAGGGAATATACTATGCCGAGATCTGTGCATGGAGCAGTGCAGCTGTTTTACTGATCATAAGCTATATGATTCTGATGCGAAAATATAAAGATGCTAAAACGTCAGAAAGCTGATGCAGTCTCGCCTGCAAGAGGATTTTAGAGCTCTTACCCCGCTTAAAGCATAAGTAAGAAATAATACAAAAAAAGCAGTGCTGCAGAACGCAAACTACAGGAAACAGATGGGAAGGCGTACCCGAGGTACGACAAAAATCTGTCATGCAGTAATTTGCGCTCTGTGGGACTGCTTTTTTGCATGATTCTTGGAGTTTTGGGGAATTACGACAAGAAACAACCAAAAATTTCAATAACTAATCCAAAAATATTCTATTTTTTTCAGGCCTCTTGTGATTATAATGAATTCATCAGCTAGGAACGAAGCGAATCTAGCAAAATCACCAAACGGGAGGAATAAAAATGAAAAGAAAAGCATTAGCAGCAATTATGGCAGTAGCTATGGCAGTATCCATGGCTGGTTGTGGAGGATCCACATCAGAGTCTAAAGATTCTACCCAGAAAACAGAAACAGCAGATTCTACGGCATCAACGGGCGGAAGCGTAGAAAACAAGGACAAACCTCTGTGCTGGTTCAACCGTCAGCCATCCAGCAGTGCTACCGGCGAACTGGACAAAGATGCTCTGAACTTCAACGGAAATACTTATTATGTAGGTTTCGATGCAATCAGGGTGCTGAGCTGGCAGGGACAGATGGTTCTGGATTACATCAAGAAAAACGCAGACACGATCGACAGAAACGGTGACGGCGTAATCGGATATGTTCTGGCAATCGGTGATATCGGACATAACGATTCTATCGCCCGTACACGTGGTGTTCGTTCCGCACTTGGAACAGGTGTAGATGCAGACGGCGGAGTAGATTCTACACCGGCCGGAACAAACGTAGACGGAAAAGCAAAGGTTGTGCAGGATGCAACTCTGGATGTAGACGGAAAAACATATACCATCCGTGAGCTGGCTTCTCAGGAAATGAAAAACTCAGCAGGTGCAACATGGGATGCTGCAACAGCTGGTAACGCGATCGGAACATGGACAGCTTCCTTCGGTGATCAGATCGATGTTGTAGTTTCCAATAACGATGGTATGGGAATGTCAATGTTCAATGCATGGCAAAAGACAACAAAGTTCCTACCTTCGGTTATGATGCAAACAGCGATGCTGTAGCAGCAATCGGTGAAGGATATGGCGGAACAATTTCTCAGCATGCAGACGTTCAGGCTTACCTGACACTGAGAGTTCTGCGTAACGCACTGGACGGTGTAGATATCAATACCGGTATCGGTACAGCAGATGAAGCCGGCAACTGCCTGACAGAGGGTGAAGATTACAGATACAGCGAAGAAGAGAGATCTTACTACGCATTAAATATTGCTGTAACAGCCGATAACTACAACGATTTCACAGATTCTACAAAAGTTTACGACAAGGTTGCAAAACAGCTGGATGAAAGCAAGAGCCCATCCAAAAAAGTATGGCTGAATATCTACAACGCATCGGATAACTTCCTGAGCTCTACCTATCAGCCTCTGCTGGAGAAATATGATGATCTGCTGAACCTGAAGGTAGATTACATCGGTGGAGACGGACAGACAGAGTCCAATATCACAAACCGTCTTGGAAACCCGAGCGAGTATGATGCTTTTGCAATTAACATGGTTAAGACCGATAATGCGGCAGCATATACATCACTTCTCTCCAAATAATTTAGAGACAGAATAAAAGTGTAAATGGCAACGATTCAGAGCCATGCGAAATCGAGATGAGGTTTCTGAATCGTTACCGTAAATGAATGAAATTATAGAGGGGTGTCAGCAATGATACCCTTCTTTACTAAGAAAAGGAAGCGCAGCTATGACAGAAGATAAGAATAAATATATCTTATCGATTAACGGCATGAGCAAATCGTTCGGTAGAAATAAGGTTCTGAAAACATATCAGCATGAATGTCAAACCTGGAACCATTATGGGACTGATGGGTGAAAACGGTGCCGGAAAATCGACAATGATGAAATGCCTCTTTGGAACCTATCAGAAAGATGAAGGAACCATCGTACTGGACGGAAAAGAAGTGAATTTCTCCGGTCCGAAGGATGCACTGGAAAACGGAGTGGCAATGGTACACCAGGAGTTGAACCAGTGTCTTGAAAGAAGTGTTGTAGATAACATGTTCCTTGGAAGATACCCAAAGAATTCCGTTGGAGTGATCGACGAAGGAAGAATGAAAAAAGAAACAATCAGACCTGTTCAGAAAGCTGGGAATTACAGTTGATCTGACGCAGCCAATGAAGAAAATGTCTGTATCTCAGAGGCAGATGTGTGAGATCGCAAAGCGATTTCCTATCATTCAAAAGTCATTGTACTGGATGAACCTACATCATCCCTGACTGCACCGGAGGTTGAAAAGCTCTTTAAGATGATGCGTCAGCTGAAGGCACAGGGAATTGCCCTGATCTACATTTCACATAAAATGGATGAAATATTTGAAATCTGCGATGAAATATCCGTATTGCGAGACGGAAGCCTGGTCATGACCAAGCCAAGTAAAGAAACGGATATGAACGAACTGATCGCCGCCATGGTTGGACGTTCTCTGGACAACAGATTTCCGCCTGTAGACAATACACCGGGAGAAACGATTCTCTCCGTACAGAATATATCAACAAAATATGCACCGAAACTGCAGAATATTTCTTTTGATATTAAAAAGGAGAAATTTTCGGATTCTATGGTCTGGTCGGTGCCGGTCGTACCGAACTTCTGGAGACCATCTTCGGAATTCGTACAAGAGCAGAAGGAAATATCGTATATGACGGAAAGGTACTGAACTTCTCCTCCCCGAAGGATGCCATGGATCACGGATTTGCTCTGATTACAGAGGAAAGAAAAGCCAATGGTCTGTTCCTGAAGGGCGATATTACATTCAATACTACCATTGCGAATATGAAGCATTATAAGAGCGGAATCGCATTGTCGCATGACAAGATGGTGCGTGCAACGGCTGAAGAAATCAAGATCATGCATACAAAATGTATGGGACCGGATGATATGATCGCCAACCTTTCCGGTGGTAATCAGCAGAAGGTTATCTTTGGTAAATGGCTGGAACGTTCACCGAGCGTATTCATGATGGATGACCCGACACGAGGAATTGATGTTGGAGCAAAATATGAAATCTATGAACTGATTATCAATATGGCGAAACAGGGAAAAACAATCATCGTTGTTTCTTCCGAAATGCCGGAGATTCTTGGTATTACCAACCGAATCGGTGTTATGTCTAACGGACGTCTGGCCGGAATCGTAAATACCAAAGAAACAAACCAGGAAGAATTATTGAGACTCAGTGCTAAATACCTGTAACAGGAGGAAAATTGGAAATGGCAGAAAACAGCGTTATTATTTCGTCGGAAGAAGAAGCAAAGCTTTTGAAGCCGATCGATGAATATGTGGAAGAAATCCAGAAAAAAATCGATGCATTACGTGCAGACGGCTTTGACAAAGTGAGCGATCTGAAAAAACAGATCGCGATCGCAAAAG
>ENA-OQEG01000027-OQEG01000027.1-human-gut-metagenome-genome-assembly--contig:-NODE-27-length-14952-cov-0.736121_pt1 | contig 14952 bp, 19 predicted proteins | sample MGYA00242793_ERZ504631 | MGnify/ENA primary metagenome ERZ504631 (study PRJEB26092, sample SAMD00036338) | human gut metagenome | host: Homo sapiens | study: EMG produced TPA metagenomics assembly of... | reverse complement strand
ATAAAAAGGGACGAATTATGTGTAATAAACTAAGCCATTTTGATAAAAATGGTAATGCTGTTATGGTGGATGTCTCGGATAAACCGATTACCCACAGAACTGCAATTGCAACAGGTTCTATCCAGGTTGGAGCAGAAATCATGGAGCATCTTACTGCAGGCACTGTGGCAAAGGGAGACGTTCTTGGCGTTGCCAGAGTTGCCGGGATCATGTCTATGAAGCACACCTCGGATCTGGTACCTATGTGCCATCCTTTGCCGGTTACCAAATGTACCATTGATTTCGAAATTGAAAAAGAAAATGAAATTATCCGCACTTTTTGCACTGTGAAGACAGACGGTAAAACCGGTGTGGAAATGGAAGCCCTTACAGGTGTGCAGGTGACTCTTCTTACAATTTATGATATGTGCAAGGCAATTGACAAACATATGGTTATGTCAGAGATACATTTAGTAGAGAAAACAGGTGGAAAGAGTGGTGATTTTGTATGGAAGGAATCATAAAAGCAGTCTGTATCAGTGAAAAACGAGGAACCGTGAAGAAAAAATATCAACGAAGTCAATGTGATCAAAGACTTTGGATTAGAAGGAGATGCCCATGCAGGAAAACGGCAAGCTGCCCGATGCAGATGCTTCGGACGCAATGAGTGTCCGGGTCCAGTTTGATGCGCAGAACGCCACCGGCTTCTCCTACGATGCCGACAGCAAGACCTACCGGATGCTCCACGCGGACGGCACACTGCAGCTGGATGCCAACAACGGCCAGCAGACAGATTTCGACAACCTGCTCATTCTGTTCAGTGCATCCACCCTGCGTGACGATGGTGTGACGCTGGATTACGACCTGACCATGGGCGGCGGTGTCTGGCTCAACGAGGGCCACCTGTGGAACATCACCTGGACGCAGGGCAGCGAGACCACCTTCTTCCTGTATGATTCCAACGGCCGCCCCCTGACCCTGACGGCAGGCCGCAGCTATCTGGCGCTGGTGTCCAGCCTGACCGGGCAGGAGCTCACCGTGCAGAACTCCACCGGGGAAAACCTGTTATAAGCAAAAGAGACGGTCCTGCAATCCTGAAATGAACCCCAAAAGTTAGACAAAAATTGAATTAAGCAGCTTCAACGGTCTGAATCCTGTACTGCACAGGGCTCAGGCCGTTTAGTTTTAATTTAATTCGGCGATTGTTGTAATAGTCGATGTAATCGATAATGGCCTTTTCAAGCTGGTCAATGGAATCAAATTTTTCCAGATAGAACAGTTCCGTCTTGAGCAGTCCGAAGAAGTTCTCGGCAACAGCATTGTCCAGACAAGTGGCTTTCCGAGACATACTTTGCGTAATTCCTTTTGCTTTCAGCAGATTTTGGTAGGATTTCATCTGATACTGCCAGCCCTGATCCGAATGCAGAATCAGATTGTCAACCTTATTTGGCAGCTTCTGAAAAGCGCCCTCCAGCATCTCCGTGATCTGTTTGAAATTTGGATGACGCTCAGGTTATAGCTGACAACTTCGCCATTGAACAGATCGAGAATTGGAGACAGATAGAGTTTTTGGTCGTTCACTTTGAATTCAGTAACATCTGTGACCCATTTTCGATTTGGCTGGTTTGTCTTGAAATGCCGTTCCAGCAAGTTTGGCGCAACTTCTCCGACTTCACCCTTGTAGGAGTTGTACTTTCTTTTTGCGCGAACCTGACAGACTAAGCCCAGCTGCTTCATGAGTTTCTGAACCGTCTTGTGATTCACACAAATATCGTTGTTGTGTAGTTCTTGTGTAATTCTGCGATATCCGTATCGCTTCTTGTTCTCATTGAAGATTGTAATGATCTGTTTTTTTACCATCTGGTACTTCGCAGGATTTTGAGACCGATGCAGGTAGTAGTAGAATGTGCTGCGAGGAAGTCCGGCAAGTTGCAGCAATGCTTTCAATGGATATTTCTGCCTTAGCTCCTGAACTACTTGTGCTTTCTGTTTTGGCGTTCCTCTTCCAGTACCAAGGCGTCAATTTTTTCAAGTAATCGATCTCCATCCGAAGCCGTTGATTTTCTGCAATCAGATCTTCTTCTACTTGCTTATCCAGCTTTGACTTCCGACCTTTCTGTGTCCCACTGGCGGCACAGGCTCGACCTCGACGTTCTACCAGAAGTGCCTCTTCGCCTTCTTCCAGATAGATGCGCTCCCAATCTTGAAGCGTACGTCTTGGAATTCCATACTTGCTGGACGCTTCATAAAGCTTAATTTTTCATTGTGAAGCTGTTTGATGATTTCTACCTTTTGAGCTCCGTTGTACTTTCGTTGTCCCTTTGGCATACAAAAACACCCCATTTCCTAAACAGTATACCATACTGTCTAACAAATGGGGTGCAGTTCATACATCTGTGGCTGTGTTTTGTGTTCAGTTGCTTACTGTTGCGTGGACTGGATATGGAGAGACAACATATCTCCCGATCTTACATGGGTTTCTTATCTGCCATCACTCTGGCAGTTTGCCTTGCAGATATGTCGGCATCCCCACTGCGGTCGTATCCGGCCTGACCTTAAACATGGCTTTTTCAATCTACCTCCCTTATCGGTTTTCCGCGATATATTTCTCCGCCATGTGAACTGCCACCGCGCCGTCCGCCACGGCGGTGACCACCTGACGGAGGGGCTTCGTCCGCACGTCGCCCACGGCGTAAACGCCGGGAATACTGGTTTCCGTGGTCTCTCCGGCCACGATATAGCCGCCGCCGTCCAGCGCCAGTTGACCCACCGCCAGCGCCGTGGCGGGCTGTCGGCCCACGCTGACAAATACGCCGTCGCAGTCCACCACGCTTTCCTCACCGGTGACGGTGTCCCGCAGGCGGACGCCGGTCAGCCTGTCCCCGGAAAGCAGCGCGGAAACGACGCTGTTCCAACGAAATTCCACGTTTTCGGCCTGTGCCAGCGGCTCGTGATAGATCTTGGTGGCCCGCAGGGTGTCTCTGCGGTGGACGAGGATCACTTTTTTCGCCACGCGGCTGAGAAGGAGGGCATCTGCCGCGGCGGAATTGCCGCCGCCCACCACGACCACCGTTTTGCCCTTGTAAAACATCCCGTCGCAGGCGGCGCAGTAGGCCACGCCCCGGCCCACCAGTTCCGACTCTCTGGCCACGCCCAGCGTTCTGGGGTTCGCACCGGTGGCCAGCACCACGGTTTTCCCCAGGAAAATCCCCTCGCTGGTCTCCACGAGCTTGGGAACCGCCGTCAGATCCATGCGGAGGACTTCAGCGTATTCGCTGCGTGCCCCGAAGCGCTCCGCCTGCTTTTGCATCTTCTCCGCCAGAGAGAAGCCGTCGATCCCGTCCTCAAAGCCGGGATAGTTGTCGATCTGCTCGGTCAGGGCCATCTGCCCACCGGCGGACAGTTTTTCCAGCACGATGGTGTCCAGCCCCGCCCGTGCCGCGTACAGGGCGGCGGTGTAGCCGCCCGGGCCGCCGCCCACCACGAGCATATCATAAACATGATTGTTGTTCATATCTGAACCCTCCGTTATTTCGCCAAGCTTCCTGAATGAAACGGTCGATTTCTGCCTTTGAGCCGGGCGCGGTGATGGAATCCACGGCCTTTCCGTTCCGGTACAGCACCAGAGTTGGGATGTCCTCGATCCCCTCGGCCCCCGCCAGCCGCGGCTCCTCGTCAATGTTGATTTTGCCGACGGCAAGGCTGTCCGCGTATTCCTCTCCAATCTTCTCATACGCAGGGCCGATCTTCCGGCAATAGCTGCACCATGGCGCCCAGAAATCCACCAAAACAGGCTTTTCCTCCCGGATCAACTGCTTAAACTGCTCCTGATTCATATTCATAGCTGCCATATCTGTCAGCTCCTTTCCTTTGTTTGGGTGTTCTCAAGACTCCGGTCTCGCCCCCACACCACATTTGTGACCTCATCCTGAGATGACGGTAGCCATATAAAAAATACCTCCTATTTTCCTTACTCAGACTCTGACGGATAGGTTCTTCTTTTCTAATGAAACATACGCTCAACCGCGGATCGACGGTCGCGCATTTCACCGTTGCCTTGCTTCCCCCAGAGTCGTTACATGTGGTACACCGCAGCGGAGCGAAGTCCTTCCGGCAGGCCGTCGGGCGCAGCAGGTGAAAGTTCCCAGCGTACCTGCCCCGCCCACTGGGAGGCGACGGCGGAGAAGTGGAGCATGACAATACCGAGATCCAATGCGGCATCCAAATTATCGGTGTAGGCATCCTCCTGCTGCACCAAATAGATGCTGTGATCCTGCACAAGGAAGCCATAGGGCTGACGGTTGAGATAGCTGGGGGAGAGCGAAGCGGCGTAGATGGACTGCCAGAGCATATCGTCGTAGAAGTCCATCATCTCGTCAAGCCCAGACTTGTTGCTCCAGCTCCCCATGTGAACCAAATCGTTCACGCCCTTTTTGGCGCGTAGTACTGCTGCTCGGCCCGCACATCGATCTGAGACATACTTAGGATATTCAGCCGCAGCTTTTTTGCGGTCTTTTCCCCGTAGCCAAAGGCAACGATTGCCGCCACCTCTAACGGGGTGGCGAGAGACAGTGCCTTTTTGATTTTGTCGCTGTCGGTGAAGGTCATCCAGCAGGTGTCAATGTCCAACTCAGTCAGCTTGAGGACGAGATCTTCCATCATGTAGCCGGCGTTGATGGCCGCATAGGAATGCGGGGCAGACATAAGGAGCAGGTAGTGCGGTGCTCCGATGAGAAATTGATTATAGCCCGCTGAGCTCTCCAGCGCCGGCTGTGCATCCTTGTCCAAGACGATCAACTCCGTTGCAATCTCCGGGACAAGACGGGGGCAGGTCTTTTCATAGTAGGATCGGAGCTGGCCGATAGCCTCGCTCGGAACTTCCTTTTCGCGGAATGCGTGAACGGATCTGCGATTTTGAATCATAGCGCTGTAATTCATAGTAATATCTCCTATTCTGATGTCTTTGGTTTTCTTATAAATCGTCTATCAGTGCGGTGCTCTTGGCGTAGGCGGTACTGCGTGCCTCAAAGAAATCGGTCTTGACCATGTTGCGTCGGCGTACTGGCTGACCCATTCCATGCTCTCCGGTTCGCTCTCAAAGCCTGGATACAATGCGGGATAGCCAAGGCTCGTCCAGCGGAGGTTGCCGAGATAGCGGATGTAATCGCTGATCATCTGCCGGTTCAGCCCCGGGATGTCGTCGCCGATTACATAATGCCCCCATGCGATCTCCTGTTCCACGCCCTCACGCATCATCTCGCGCAGCGCTTGTACGCTCTCGGCGGTGAACAACTCCGGCTGCTCCTTTTGCAGCTCCGTGATGATATTGCGGAACAGCCACAAGTGCGTGTTCTCATCGCGGTTTATGTAGCGAATCTCCTGCGCCGAGCCGGGCATCTTCCCGTTTCGGGAGAGATTGTAGAAGAACATAAAGCCGCTGTAAAAATAGATGCCCTCCAAAATATAGTTTGCCATCATCACGCGCAGCAGCGTGGGAGCGTCCTTCCGCTCCTGAAACTCGTTGTAGCAGTCCCCAATGAAGGTGTTGCGGCGCAGCAGATGCTCGTCCGTTTTCCATTGGTAGAGGATGTCATTGCGCTCCACGGGGGAACAGATGGTGTCGAGCATATAGCTGTAGCTCTGTGAGTGGACACACTCCTGAAACGCCTGAATGGACAGGCAGAGATTGACCTCGTTGGCGGTAATGTAGGCGCCGATATTAGGCAGGTTCGCTGTCTGAATGGAATCCAAAAAGACAAGAAAACTCAGAATTTTATCGTAGGCGCTGCGCTCGGCTGACAGCAGGCGGGGATAGTCCTTCACATCCTGCGAGAGATTGATCTCCTCAGGGATCCAAAAGTTGTTCATGGCCTGCCGGTACCAGTCGCTGACCCAAGCGTACTTCATATTGTTGAAGTCGTTGAGGTTGGTGGTATTGCCGCCGATCATGCGCCGCAGGCGCACATCAGGGTCCCCCTCCGGGTTAAAGAGGGGCTTTTTCTTCAGTTCCGTCATGCTATCCTCCTTATGACGAGCAGCTTTCGCAGGCCTCGACCTCAAGAGCTTGCTGCGGACATAGTAAATGGTCTTGACGCCGGCCCTCCACGCCTCCAAATACAGTCTGAGCACCTGACGCATGGAATAGTCGTTGGTGATATAGAGATTCATGCTCTGCGCCTGGTCAATATGTCTCTGGCGAAGGCCCGCAGCGCGTACCGACCAGCTTTGGTCGATCAGATGCGCTGCCTTATAGTACCACCATGTGTCCATAGAAAGCTCCGGAGCAACGCGGGGCAGCATGCTGCCCTTTTTTTCCTCTAAAAAGAATTTCTTCATAATTGGATCTATGCCCGCCGACGTGCCGGAGAGGATAGATGTGCTGGAGGTCGGTGCGACCGCCAGCAAATAGGCGTTGCGCATTCCCTGCACCGCCACCGTTTCCGCAAGCGCCTGCCACTTTTCTGAGGTATAACCCCGCTTTTCAAAATACGCGCCCGTCTGCCAGTCGCTGCCCTCAAAGAGCGCGTAACGACCCTTTTCCCGTGCCAGAGCTGTGTCCGCCTTGACAGCGGCGTAGTTGATGAGCTCGAACACTGCGTCGGTGAAGGCAAGGTGCTCATCGCTCTCCCAGTGGATGCCGCGCTTTGCCAGCATGTGGTGGTAGCCGCTGACGCCCAGGCCGATGCTGCGGTACTTCTGATTGGTAAGCCGCGCGTATTCCAACGGGTAGAAGTTGAGGTCGATCACATTATCCAGTGCGCGGATGGCCGTTTCCACCGTGCGTTCCATATAGGCCTCGTCCTCCACCGGCAGATTACCGAGAGACAGACTCGCCAGGTTGCAGACCACAAACTCACCTGGGCGTGTGGCCGTCACCACCACTGTGTCGCCGTTCTCCGTGTGCACCTCAGTGCTGATGTGCTCGATGGGTGCCATGTTCTGCGCGATCTCCGTACAGAGATTGGAGCAATAGATCATTCCCGTGTGGCCGTTTGGGTTCATATGATTTACACTGTCGCGATTGAAAGCGAAGGGTGTGCCGGTCTCCACTGCCGAGCGAAGCACCAGCCGCACGATGTCCTTGACGGTGACGCTGCGCTTTTCGATGCGCGGGTCATTGACGCAGTCCAGATACCGCTTCTCCCATTCTGTACCCCAGTAATCCTCCAGTGCGTAGCCCTTGACCGTGAGGATCTCATGCGGACACATGAGATGCCACGGCGCGTCTATGTTCTCCTCCGCCAGTCGCCAGAAGAGATCCGGATAGCACACGGCGGGAAACACATCATGCGCCTTCATGCGGTCGTCGCCGTTGTTGGTGCCGCAGTTGAAGGAATTCCGGCAAATCCCGGTGCCATGCGTCTAAGTAAACCGCCACAGCGCCCTGCCGCATCCCCAACTGATCCACCGCCACGGCGGTGTCGTTGACCAGCCGGATCCAGCGGATAACACCGCCCGCCGCCCCTTGAAAGCCGCGGATGGTGCTGCCTGCAGCGCGCACCTTACCGAAGTACATCCCCATTCCACCGCCGAATTTAGAGACCTTTGCGAAGTTGTCCAGCGAGCGGTAGATGCCGTCCAGACTGTCCGGCACAGTGTCCACAAAGCAGCTTGAAAGCTGATGGTAGGGCTTTCGTGCGTTGGACATGGTAGGTGTCGCCATCGTGACCTCCATACGGCTGAGCATATCGTAAAAGCGTTTTACCCACCCCATGCGGTCAGAGCCTTCGTTCATAGCAAGATGCAGCGCGATACCCAAAAACATCTCCTGCGGTGTTTCCAGCGGCACGCGGCTGCGTGACTGGATCACATAGCGTTTGAGCAGCAGGTCAAGGCCGGAGTAGGTGAACAGCTCGTCCCGTTCCGGGCAGAGAAAGTCCTCCGCCATGGCAATCTCCTCGTGGGTATAGTGGGCAAGGATATAGTCACCGTAGAGTCCCTTATCCGTCAGATAGCGAAGCCTGCCATAGAGGTCGCCGACGCCGCGCCCCTCCCATTCCTGTGCGTTGCGACAGCGAAAGGAGTGGTTCAGAAGCCGCGCCGCGATGACTCCCACTTGGTGCCTCTGCCGTAGTGCCTATCCTCGCGCCTTGGCATGTCTCAGCCCGCTCATCCTCAGTCATGCCCAGGCGACAGAAACTCTCAAACTTCATTTGAAGCGCCGCGAGGGAGTAGACTTCCTCGGTAAAATCCATCTGGATGCGGCGCAGCACCTCGTCAAGCGAGTCATCCCCCACCGTCCGCGCGATGGTATGCCGGACACGGCGCAGCGCAGACCGCTTTTCGCGGTAGAGGATGTACGCCTTGGCCACCTCATAGTGTCCGCGCTCCATGAGCGCTCGCTCCACCTCGTCCTGCACACGTTCTACGGTGAGCGGCACTGTGACGGAGAGATTGTTGAGAACGGTGGCGAGGATCTCATCCATCTCTCTGCTCCCGATCTCCTTGCCCTGTCCGTCAAACGTCTTTTTCATGGCGTTGAAAATTTTCTCCTGTTGAAAGGGAACAGACTCCCCGTTTCGTTTTCTGATCTCCATTTCGATCCTCTCATCTTCTCCGGTCACTTCTCATGTCCTTTTGGGCAAAGAGCGGGCAAGCGCAGTATCACGCTTGCCCGCTCTGTTTTTGAAAGCCGGTTTTTCTGCAGCCGACGCGGCAGGGCTGTTTGTTGTCTTGGCTTTGGCTTCTCTGCCAGTCACTTCATAGATTCCAGAATAGCGTCCGCCAGTGCTTCCAGCTCAGTGCGCTTGTCCGTGCCCATGGACGAGGCGAGGCTGAGCCGCTCGTTGAGCACCGTCATGTTCTTAAGCTCATCGTTGACGAATTTCTGCATGAGGTCACCGGACTTCACCGCCCATGAGCCGTTTTCAATGATGGCAAAGGTGCGGTTTTGCAGATTCAGTGCCTTCATATCCATGAGGAAGTCATGCATGGCGGGGTAGATGCCGAGGTTGTAGGTCACAGAGGCCAGGACAATGTGAACTGTACTTAAACGCCTCGGAGATCAGCTGGGAGACATGAGTGGAGGACACATCGTACATCGCCACCTTGCTCATGCCCTTATCGCAGAGCGACGTCGCCAGCGCCTGCGCCGCGTTCTCCGTGTTGCCGTACATAGAGGCGTAGACGATCTGAGCACGCCCTGGGTCTCAGGGGCATAGCGGCTCCATGTGTCGTACTTTTCGATGAACCAGCCCAGATCCTTGCGCCACACGGGGCCGTGGAGCGGGCAAATGTACTTGATCTGATCCAAAACGCCGCCGGCCTTTTTCAGCAGGAGCTGGATGTGGGGGCCGTACTTGCCCACGATGTTGGTGAGGTAGCGGCGGGCGTCGTCCAGCCAGTCCCGCTCGAAGTCCACCTCGTCGGCGAACAGCTTGCCGTCCAGCGCGCCGAAGGTGCCGAAGGCGTCGGCGGAAAAGAGGACGCCGTCGGTGAGGTCGAGGGTCACCATGGCCTCCGGCCAGTGAACCATAGGCGCGCCCACAAAGGTGACGGTGTGCTTGCCGAAGGAGAAGGTGTCGCCCTCCTTCACCTCGATGCACTCATGTCCGTCCACATGGAAGCCGAACTGCCGCATGAGCATGAATGCCTTCTCGTTGGAGATCAATTTCACCTTGGGATGGCGCAGCAGGATCTCCTCGATGCAGGCGGCGTGATCCGGCTCCAGATGGTTGACCAGCAGGTAGTCCAGCTCGCGGCCATCCAGCACATACGCCAGATTTTCCAAAAGCTGGCGGCAGGCAGACCAGTCCACCGTGTCAAAGAGCACCGTCTTTTCATCCAGCAGGCAGTAGGCGTTGTAGCTTACGCCCCGTGGAATGGGAAAGCAGTTTTCAAACAGGGCCAGGCGATGGTCGTTGGCGCCCACCCAGTAGAGGTCGTTCGTTACTTTACGCACGCAATACATCTTATCTTACCTCCTTCACGGTTCAAGCCTTTACAAATTGATCCTTCGTCTCCGCGCACTCGGGACACACCCACTCGGCGGGAAGCTGCTCAAAGAGCGTACCGGGCGCGATCTCGCCGTCCTCGTCGCCCAACTCCGGCACATACTCGTAGCCGCAGCCGCTGCAGACGTAGCGGTCGCCGATGGGGGCGGGCTTCGGCGGCGTGGGCCGCTTCATCTTTACCATGGGCGGCGCGGGCAGCTTTTCGCCGCTATCCAGCGCGGCAGTGAGCAGGGGCAGGATCTCCTCCACATCGCCCACGATGCCGTAGTCGCAGTTCTTGAAGATAGGCGCGTTACCGTTCTTATTGATGGCCACGATGGTGGAGGCGTCCTTGATGCCCTTAAGGTGCTGGGATGCGCCGGAGATGCCGCAGGCGATGTACAGATTGCCGGTGAACTTCTGACCGGACATACCCACATAGCGGTTCAGCGGCAGATATTTGAGAGTCTCCGCCACAGGGCGGGAAGAACCGATGGCCGCGCCGGCGGCCTTGGCCAGCGACTCTACCAGTTTCATGTTCTTTTTCTCCCCGATGCCCTTGCCCGCGGAGACCACCCGCTCCGCCTGCGGGATGGGCGTATCCATAGGGATGCCCACGGAGAAGTCGTGACCGTCCTTCTTCAGCGCCGCCACAAGGTCGGCCACCTGCTGGGCAGCATCCCCCTCCCGGAAGATGGTCTTTTTGCGAATGCCGGTGATGGGCGCGGGTTTCTTGGCCGCCGAACGGCTCTCGCCGCCGGAGCTCTTGCCCAGCCTGCCCAACAGATGAGAGGCGATGACCACCCGCTGGATCTCGTTAGTGCCCTCGTAGAGGGTGGTGATCTTGGCGTCGCGGTAGGCCCGTTCCACCTCCATGCCCTTGAGGAAGCCGCTGCCGCCGTGGATCTGCAAGGCGTCGTTGGTGACCTCCAGCGCGATGTCCGAGGCGTACATCTTCGCCATGGCGGACTCCATGCCGTAAGGCGCGTGCTGCTCCTTCAGCTCCGCCGCGGAGTAGATGAGGAACCGGGCGCAGCGCAGCTTGGTTGCCATATCTGCCAGCTTGAAGGCGATGCTCTGCTGGGCCGCGATGGGCTTGCCGAACTGGACGCGCTCCTTGGAATAGCTCAACGCGTGCTCAAACGCGCCCTGGGCGATGCCCAGCGCCTGCGCGGCGATGCCGATGCGCCCGCCGTCCAGCGTGGACATGGCAATCTTGAAGCCCTCGCCCTCCTTGCCCAATAGGTTTTCCTTGGGAACCTTCACGTCGTTGAAGATCAGCTCCGCCGTGGAGGAGGAGCGAATACCCATCTTGTCATAGTGGTCGCCGAACTCAAAGCCCTTCCAGCCCTTCTCCACGATGAAAGCGGAGATGCCCCGGGTGCCGATGTCCGGCGTGGTGACGGCGAAAACCACATAGGTGTCCGCCTTAGGGGCGTTGGTAATGAAGATCTTGCCGCCGTTGAGGAGGTAGTAGTCCCCCTTATCCAGCGCCGTGGTCTCCGTGCCGCCGGCGTCAGATCCGGCGTTGGTCTCCGTAAGGCCGAAAGGCGCCGATCTTCTCGCCCTTGGCCAGCGGAACCAGATATTTCTTCTTCTGCTCCTCGGTGCCATAGGCGAAAAATGGGCCATGAGCGAGGGAGACGTGGGCGGAGAGGATTACGCCCGTGCCGCCGTCCACACGGGCCAGCTCCTCCACCGCGATGGCGTAGCTCAGGGCATCAAGACCGGCACCGCCGTACTCCTTGGGGTAGGGAATGCCCATCCAGCCCAGCTACCCAGCTTCTTGACAGCCTCCTCGGGAAACTCCGTTGTTCTGATCCATTAAAAATGCGAGGGGCTTGATCTCCTCCTCCGCAAAACTCCGGATCTTCGCGCGCAGCTCTTCGTGCGCCGCCGTGGTTTGAAACAGCATACGGGTACCTCCTTTTAAAATTTTACAGCTTGCTTGTATCTTGGGGATCGGATCTGCCGGTCAGCAGCCTGCGCAGGCTCACGGCACGGAACGCCTCGTCCTGCTTTTGCTGCAAGGCCGCCAGCTGACAGTGGATGGCGCACCGCCCATGCTTGTCCTGCCAGCGGCATTCATATCCCGACTCCATGCAGGCGCACAGGATGCCCCGCTCCCCCACGACCCCCATGAGATCGTAGAGGGAGGTCGCGTCCAGATCGCAGGACAGCTCGCAGCCGCCGAGAGCGCCGCGGCTCACCCGCACCAAATTGCCGGCGGAGAGCTTGCGCAGAATCTGGTAGGCAAACTGATTGGGGATCAATTCCGTTTCCGACATCTCGGCCACCGAATGCTTCTCCCCGTCCAGCAGCACCCGCAAAATGCGCAGCGCGTAGTCCGTCTCTTTGGTGATGATCATGCTCCACATCCTCTTTTCGCTTGCTTGTTAATACTATCATATCAATCTTGATAAATTTTGTCAAGATTATTTCAAAAAAAATATTGCTTTCATACAGACCGCCCCAGCCCGGGTCAGCTTCGCTTTCCATTCAGCGAAAAGCCATGTTCCTTACAATTATAGAAGCCGAAAAAGCTGTGCCGTGGCAGTCCGCCGAAAGCAGAAAAGACTATGCCTGAAAACCAGAAAGCGGAGAAATTGGTTGGGGCTCGCAGGGGTCGCCCATCCAAGGCGGATGAGGCGGTCCCTGGCAAGTCCAAGGCAAGCACCAAAGTGCGTGCTTTTCATTTTATATCCAGCGCACTATGTTAAGATGTGCAGTAGATGTTCCATTTTTCTGTCCCATTCTCTGCTGGAATCGGCGCACTTCTTTCAATTCAGTTTCGACTTCAGCATTTATCGGCAAGTTTTTCTTGTAGCGGATGGTATGCTCAAGGCTTGCCCAGAAGTCCATAGCGATTGTACGGAGTTGTATCTCCACTGGCACATGGATCTCTTTTCCGCAAAGAATACCGGCAGCCGGATCGTCAGGTGCAGACTGCGATAGCCATTTGGCTTAGGGTGTGAAATATAATCTTTCTCCGTGATGATTTCAATGTCAGACTGATCTTTTAAGCACTTTGCCAAAAAGAACACATCCTCCTCGAAAGAGCAGATCACCCGCACACCGGCAATATCCATGATATTTGCCTGCATGGTCGGAAAATCCAGAGGAAGTCCGCGCTTCTGCATCTTATTCATAATGCTGGACGGCGACTTCAAGCGACTTTTCATACTTTCTACGGATTGCGATCATGCTGCAATGAAAACTCTTCGTTTAGAATTTCCAACCTGCTTTCCAGTGCTTTCAGCGCACATCGGTATTGCAGCATGACTTCCTGATACCTGCGATTTTCGCTTAAAAGGCGCTGGCACTGCAAATCATCTAAGCCTTTATCTGCCGCAACCGTCAAGCCAAATAAATTTTCACTCATAGTTTCTCCATTCCGCAGGGATAGGCGCTCCGCGCTGTCTGCTGCTCTTGTGTTACGACCTGATAAAAACTGTATCCGCCGGAGAGATGGGAACAGCTGAAACCATACTGCGTCAAAAGCCGACAGGCCAGATAACTGCGAAGCCCAGTCTGGCAATTCACATAGACAGGCTTGTCCCGCTCTAACTCGTCCAAGTGCTCCCGCAGATCGTCCAGTGGAATATTGCGGAATCCATTCAAGTGCCCACGCCGATATTCGCCTTCCGTACGGACGTCCAGCAGCGTCGCACTGCCATCGCAAGGCAAGTCCTCAACCTCATTCCAATGGAACTGCCGCACTTTCTCGCTCTCCAAATCCTCGATCATAAAACCGGCCATATTGACCGGATCCTTGGCAGAGGAATAGGGCGGCGCATAGGAAAGGTCAAGTTCCGTCAGTTCCAAAGCTTTCATTTTTGCGCGAATGGCCGTTGCCAGTACATCAATACGCTTGTCCACGCCCTCGCCGCCAACGATCTGCGCACCGAGCAGCCGCAGGCTTTCTTTTTCATACAGTACTTTCATTGCCATTGACCGTGCGCCGGGATAATAGGCAGCGTGGGATGCCGGGAAAAGTACGACTTTGTCGTAAGCGATTCCTGCTGCCTGCGCCGCTTTTTCATTGATACCCGTGGAGGCCGCTGTCAAGCCAAACAGTTTCAGAACAGACGAACCCTGAGAGCCGGTAAAGTGGCTGTTGCCGCCGCAGATATTGTCAGCGGCAATGCGTCCCTGCTTGTTGGCGGGTCCCGCCAGCGAAATCAACGCTTTCTGCCCGGTTACAAAATGGGTGACCTCTACGGCATCGCCACAGCATAGATGTCCGGCACGGAGGTTTCCATCCGCTCGTTGACAGCGATGCTGCCACGAATACCAAGCTCAAGACCGACATCTTTTGCTAAATGCGTATCCGGGGTAACACCGATGGCCAGCAAAACCATATCCGAATGCAGCGGCTCACTACCCTCCAGCAGGGTCAGCACGGAATCTCCGTCCTGTCGAAATCCGGTGACGGTTTCACCCAACCGCAGAGTCACGCCGTGTCTGCGCATTTCCGCATGGACAAAGCTCGCCATGTCCGCATCCAGTGGTGCTAATAGCTGATTGGGTCGCTGAACGATGGTGACAGAAACGCCCATTTCTGTAAGGTTTTCCGCCATTTCCAGACCGATAAAGCCGCCGCCAGCCAAAACAGCGCTTTTCGGCTTCTGATCCTCTACAAAGTGCCTAATGCGGAGGGTATCCTCCACGGTGCGCAGCGTGAAAACACGCTCACTGCTGACGCCGGAAAGCGCAGGAACCGTCGGCTTTGCGCCGGGTGCGAGGAGCAGTTTGTCATAGGTTTCCGTGTAGACCTTTCCACTATCCAATGCGTGAACGGTGACGGTTTTCTCTGTGGGATTGATCGCAGTTACTTCCTGCCGTACCCGCACATCAATGACGAAAGCGGTCCCAGAAGCTCTCCGGAGTTTGCAGTGTCAGTTCTTCTTGCTCCTTGATCACACCGCCCACATAATACGGCAGACCGCAGTTGGCATAGGACACATAGCCGCTGCGCTCGATCATGATGATCGGCGTGTTCATCAAACGGCGGTGCGGACGCCGGCAGAAGCACCGCCCG
>ENA-OQEG01000026-OQEG01000026.1-human-gut-metagenome-genome-assembly--contig:-NODE-26-length-15140-cov-1.738027_pt1 | contig 15140 bp, 18 predicted proteins | sample MGYA00242793_ERZ504631 | MGnify/ENA primary metagenome ERZ504631 (study PRJEB26092, sample SAMD00036338) | human gut metagenome | host: Homo sapiens | study: EMG produced TPA metagenomics assembly of... | reverse complement strand
CTCCTGCTGATTTCCTGTGCGATAAGCAATCCATCCCCTTTAAGGGAACTGCTTCCTGTCACATCAAGCCAGCACTCATCAATCCCATATGGTTCCTGTCTGTCCGTATATTCTGCATATATCTCATGAGCCATCCTTGAGAACCGAAGATATAAGTCCATTCTTGGTGATACAAATGTTATGTCCGGACAGACTTGCTTTGCCTGCCAGAGTGCCATTCCTGTTTTCACACCGTACTTCTTGGCAATATAGTCAGCTGTTAAGACAATCCCATGTCTTGCCTCCGGGTCTCCGCCTACTGCCAATGGCTTTCCTGCAAGCTCAGGATGATGCAAATGTTCAATCGAAGCATAACAACAGTTGATATCTGAATGAAGTATTACCCTGTCTCCCATCTGCATAACCTCCTGTATTTAATCAGTCTCTACCATAACTTTTAGTCCAAGTATATGAGTAATGTTTCTTACAGTGCATAGTATAACCCCAAGAATAATCGACTGTCAACGGACACATGTGTCCTTTTTCTCATTATATTGGATTTTTAGCTTGAATAATTGGTACTGTTGCTATATACTATGGAGTGAAAAGAGACATTAGAAATCAACAAAATGAAAGAAAAGAGGCGTATTTATGTACTCAATCGGAGAAATCATTTCATCATATAGAAAAAAGAAAGGCTTGCTCCAGCAGGATCTCGCTGATGAATTAGCTAAGGAAGGTGTTACCATTTCCTACAAAGCTATATCTAACTGGGAAAGAAATCTTGCTGAACCAAGCGTTACCATATTTTACAAGGTGTGTAGAATCCTTGGTATTACTAATATGTATGAAGCATATTTTGGAGTAAATCCTGCTGATCCTTTTTCATCACTTACTGATGAAGGCAGGGAAAAAGCTATGGATTATATTAATCTGCTCCACGCATCCGGAATGTATGAAAAGCAGACTGCTAAGATAATTCCATTCCGAAGCATTGATATTTTTGAAAATGCTGTATCAGCCGGAACCGGTAACTTCCTTGTAGACGGACCGAAAGAGACTGTATGTATAGATGAATCTATCTTACCGGAAGATACTACTTTCGGTGTCCGTATTAGTGGTGACAGTATGGAACCTGAATTCCACGATGGTCAGATTGCATGGGTATTACAGCAGGAATCTGTTGCTAATGGAGAAATCGGCATCTTCGCTCTTAACGGAGAAGCCTATATTAAGAAATTACAAAACGATAAAGAAGGAATTTTCCTTATCTCACTCAATGAAAAGTATGCACCTATCAAGGTTAGTGAAAATGACCGCTTAGACATATTTGGAAAAGTTCTTGGAAAATCTGATGCTTCTGCTATTACAGGACATTGCCGATAAAATTGCAAGTCCTTTTTATCGGACACATAATTTTGCATAATTGACAATAAGAAAATATCTATAGAACTGAAAGAAGGGATTTTTATGGCGGTTACCAATAATATAAGAGAAATACGTGAACAGCGAGGCATTTACCAGGATGACCTTGCCGCTGCTATTGGATACAGCACCAAAACTGTCGGCAGGATAGAGCGTGGGGACAGCACCCCATCTGCCGAATTTATGCTGCGGATATCAAAGTACTTTAATATGCTGGTGGAAGATGTATTCCATGTGGAAGATTGAGTCGGAGCAGCAATCCGGTTCACCTTCTATTTTGGACAGCTTTTCATGTCCTTATCAACAACTATAGTTTTTTTGATAAATGCTTGACTGTAAACCTTGTTTATAGCTTATTATTAAGTAAAATAGAGTTGCTCGAAAGGAGGGCATAATATGACTATAAAAGACGTAGAAGAGCGAACAGGTTTATCCCGTTCTAATATCCGTTTTTATGAAAAGGAAAAACTTATTGAGCCTTCGAGAAATGAAAGTAATGGTTATAGAGATTATTCTAAAAATGATGTGGAAAATATAAAGAAGATTGCATATCTACGTACATTGGGAATTTCTATTGAAGATATACGAAATATTATATCCGAAAAAGTAACATTGCAGGAAATGCTTGAGAAGCAAAAGGAAGTATTAAAAAATCAGATTACTGATTTGAATAAGGCGAAACTCATGTGCGAAAAAATGCTGGATGAAGGAAGTATTAGTTATGAAAAATTACAGGTAGAACAGTATGTAACAGATTTTCATGACTATTGGAAAGATAATCGAACTGTTTTCAAACTGGATTCAGTCAGCTTTTTGTATATATGGGGAAGTATGCTTACCTGGACTATGATTACCGCACTATGCTTGATTATTGGGGCTTTGTCTTATTCTAAGTTGCCGACAGAAATTCCAGTACAATGGAGTAAAGGAGTGGCAACATCCCTAGTTAATAAAAACTGGATTTTTATTTGTCCTGTTATATGTATCATAATCCGTTATTTATTAAAACCTTTTATCTATGCGAAATTGCAGATGAACAATTATTATGGAGAAATTATAACAGAGTATTTGACAAATTATATGTGTTTTATGGGTTATAGGACAAAACGTGTTGATGGGTTAATCCCATTCAACAAACGTTCTGTCATAATTATGTAAATCACTCCATACAATGGCATCGCCCCAACTAGAAAGACTTTTTTCAAGTTTATTCTTTTCATTCATTTTTTGATATATTGCCGCAATGCTTTTATCGGTTGGCATAACATTTATTATTTCAGACAATGAAAGCGGTTCAGGCGAGTGCATATAGCACCACCAGTAAACCGCTTTTATTCTTCTTTCAACAGATAATCCTCTATGATTTCTAAGCATTTCCCTAAGTCTGGAATTGACACTGCCTTCAATTCTGTTATTGGTAGAAGGTGTGTTAAATTTGTCCCTTAATTCTTTGTCCAGATAAGTAAACAGCGTGTTTTCCCTGATAAGTTTAATTAATGACTTTTCTGCTTTCAGTATCCGTTCATGTGTAGGACGCCTGTTTCCATTTTCATCAACTGTCATTTCATTCAGGAAATCCTCATACTTATTTATCCATTCAATAAATCTTTTTATCCATAAATCCGCTTCTTCTTTTGTGTTTATTTTCAAGAGTTCTTTTGCCATGTTATATAGCTCTTTACCTGCCATTGAATTAGGTCTTGATGTCGTGTAACGCCTTACCTGGCAGAATACATGGAAAACGCATCTTTGGTGTTTTGCACCCGGCCATACTTTTTTGAGTGCCTTTGCAAACCCTGTTCCACCGTCAGATACAACCATTCTAGGTTCCGCTATACGTTTCATTAAAGCCGTCCATGCAGCGGCATATTCATATCTGCATAAATACCAGCCAAGGACATATTTATCATCACAACAGATTAAAATGCACGCTTTTCTTCCCAGATAAATACCATCAAGATACAAGACATCCCTGCTGTCCTCGACTTTAGGCGGCATAGGCCATATATTCCAATATTTAGCGGTTTTGCGTCTGAATGTTCTTCCATCTCCGGGCATTGATGACTGGGATTCCTTTCCAAACAACCAATCCAAGAAGATTTGCAGTTCTTTGGCAGAGTTGTCTATTTTGTGTGTAACTGATGAATTGCATTTCCTGCAAAGCCAACGTTGTGACCCTGCTTTTGTCTTTCCAGCTTTAATACATTTATTTCCACATACAGGACAATTTACTTGATTCATTTAATCTTCCTCCGTTGTTGCTGTTTCAAGGAAGATTAAACCTTGTTTTTCCCTTTATTTGCAAGGGATGCAGGTGTTTTTATCAACACGTTTTGTCCACCCTCAAAGTTGTTTCAAAAAAGATTGAACCGCCCCCAGCCCTTGAAATTCAAGGGCTGAAGGCGGTTTCTATCAACACATTTTGTCCTATAGGTCTATATGAATAAAAAAGCCCCGCCCGCAGCGGGGGTTTTTTTTATAGGAATTTATCAAGTTCAGTCTCGACACGCTTATTTATTTTAACTTTAGGATTTTCCATAATCGTTCCTCTTGCGACAACCATTTTTACATGTCGTAATGCTCTGAGGTCATCGAGTGGGTTTTCCTCGGTTACAATCATATCTGCACATTTATCTTTTTCGAGCGTACCGGTAATATCACCGATTCCCGCCATTTCGGCAGCTCTTGCGGTTGCCGTATACAGTGCAAACGCATTGGAAACGCCCGTATATTTGTGGAAATAATACAATTCTCTCCAGAAATCATACTGTGTAATCCACGGACATCCGACATCATTGCCAAGAACGACAGGTATATCATTTTCAAGTGCCGCTTTCGCACATGCAATTATTCCCTCAAACACAACATTTCCGTTAAACTGTTCAACTTCAGTTGCGTTGGTAATCGAACGATCAAACAATGCATACGGAAGTGCAGGCGAAATTGTTGTGCAAAGAAATGCTTTTCTTTCCTTGAATAACTTAATTGTATCATCATCAATTTTTGCACCGTGTTCAATTGAGTCAACACCATTTTCAAGAGCAACACGCACCCCCTGCGGAGATTCGACATGTGCAGCAACTAAATAGCCATTTTCATGTGCCTTGTCACAGACTACCTTTACCATTTCCGGAGACATTTTCAGTTCACCCGGAACACCTTTTTCTTTTGCGTCCATTACGCCGCCAGTAATCATAAGCTTTATCAAATCAACCTTTTCTTTTTCCGATTGCTCCAGATGTTTTAAGGCTGTATCTATACTGTCCGCCGCAACAGCAACAGAGCCAGCCATATGTCCGCCAGGCACGGAAATCCCTTCATTAGCGGCAAGTATTCTAGGTCCCATCTTTGTTCCTGCATTAATCTCATCTCTTAATTTTGTATCAAAACTTCCAAGTCCGCCAACCGTTCTTATTGTTGTCACACCGCTCATAAGCTCTGTTTTTGCAAATCCGGCAACCATACCGTATGCAATTGAACGCATAAGTGCATTTCCCATAAGTATTTTTACAAGTTTCTCATTATCACGCTGTTTTTTCTGCGGCTTGCCATTACCTGCAAGGTGAACATGCATATTTATAAGACCGGGCATAATATATCTGCGTTTTAAATCAACTTTTTCATATCCATTCAAATCCGTGCCTGCCTTGACAATATCCTCAATTTTATCATTGTCCGTAAGTATGACGAAGCCCTCTTTTACCTGCATATCTTTGGTTCCGTCAAGTATTTTTCCGTTAATATAAGCATATTTCATATTTTTATACCCCGTGTTTTTGAAATGTTTATTTAATACCAATTAATCAAAATCTTACGCACTGATTGACTTTCCTGTGTAAAGCTGATAGTATCTGCCTTTTTCTTCCATAAGCTGGTCATGTGTACCACGCTCAATAATTCTTCCCTGTTCCATAACCATAATACAGTCTGCATTCCGTACCGTAGAAAGACGATGAGCGATAACAAATGAAGTTCTTCCTGTCATAAGTGCATCCATACCACGCTGTACAAGTTTTTCTGTACGTGTATCAATAGAAGAAGTCGCCTCATCAAGAATAAGAACAGGAGGATCTGCAACTGCCGCCCTCGCTATTGCAAGAAGCTGACGCTGTCCCTGACTAAGGTTCGCACCACCGCCGGTAAGCACTGTGTTATAACCATCAGGAAGTCTTTTTATAAATCCATCAGCATTAGCAAGCTTTGCGGCAGCTATACATTCTTCATCAGCTGCATTGAGTCTTCCATATCTGATATTGTCCATAATCGTGCCTGTAAAAAGGTTGGTATCCTGTAAAACAATGCCCAGGCTTCGGCGTAAATCGTCTTTTTTAATATGATTAATATTAATTCCATCATAACGGATTTTACCATCCTGTATATCATAAAACCTGTTAATAAGGTTGGTAATTGTTGTCTTTCCGGCACCGGTAGAACCTACAAACGCAAGCTTCTGACCAGGTTTTGCGAACATTTTTATATCGTGAAGCACGATTTTGTCAGGATTATATCCAAAATCAACTCCATCAAATGTAACATCACCCTGAAGTCTTGTATACATTTCATCTTTGTTTGCAGCATTTGGTTTTTTCCATGCCCACATCTCTGTCAGTTCTTCAGTTTCATGGATTTCACCATTTGAATCATAACATATATTTACAAGTTCAACATCACCTTCATCTGTCTCTGGTACTTCATCACAAAGGTCAAATACCCTGCCGGCACCTGCCATAGCCATTACAATACTGCTTACCTGCTGGCTTATCTCTGTTACAGGCTGTGCGAAACTCTTGTTTAATGAAAGAAATGCTACAAGTGTACCAATTGTAAGTCCTGAAAAGCCGCTTAATGCAAGCACACCACCTACAAGTGCACACAAAACATAACTTATATTTCCTATATTTTCATTGATAGGCATTGTAATATTTGCAATTTTATTAGCATTGTTGGCACTTTCTCTTAACTTGTTATTAATCTGCTTAAACTGTTCAAGACTTTCCTGCTCATGACAGAATACCTTAACAACCTTCTGCCCTTCCATCATTTCCTCAATATAAGCATTTACTTTACCGATATCTTTCTGCTGTTCAATGAAATATCTGCCAGATGCAGCGGAAAGCTTTGATGTCACAAAAAGCATAATTGCAACCATAATAACAGATACAATTGTAAGTGGTATATCAAGAACTATCATACTTACAAATGTTGATACAAGTGTTATAAGTGAATTAAGAACCTGTGGAATACTCTGGCTTATAAGCTGTCTTAATGTATCAATATCATTTGTATATACCGACATTATATCTCCATGTTGCATGTGTATCAAAATATCTGATTGGAAGTGATTCCATGTTAGTAAACATCTCTGTACGGAGCTTTTTCATAGTACCCTGACCAACATTTACCATAATTCTGTTATATCCGTAGGAACATAAAAACACCCACTGCAAATATTGCTACAAGTTTTAAAAGAGCCTGTGCAAGCGGTGAATAATCAGGAACTGCCATCTGGGTAAGAGGCACAATGTAATTATCAATAAGTTTCTGTATAAATAAAGTTCCACATAATGTCGTAAGTGCCGAAACCAATATGCAAACGACCACCATGAAACATGCCAATTTATAATTTTTTACTATATAAGAAAGAAGTCTTTTTAATAATAAAAGCGGATTCTTCTCTTTGTTCTCATTTTTATTTTTCATGTCTTCCTCCTATTCTCACTATTCTGCCGATTCGTCGAAATCGCCGCCGCCCTGCATCTGAACTTCACAGATTTCGCGGTAAACTTTGTTATTTTCCATAAGATTCTCATGTGTATCAAAGCCACTGACTTTTCCATCTTCAAGAACAATAATTCTGTCGGCATCCTGAATACTTGAAATTCTCTGCGAAACTATAAGCTTTGTTGTTCCCGGAATTTTCTGGGCAAATGCCTGTTTGATTTTTGCGTCTGTTGCAGTATCTACAGCACTTGTCGAATCATCAAGAATAAGAACCTTTGGTTTTTTAAGCAATGCTCTCGCAATACAGAGTCTCTGTCTCTGACCACCTGAAACATTAGTACCGCCCTGTTCTATCCATGTATCATACTTCTTAGGCATTCTCTCGATAAATTCATCAGCACATGCCTGTTTACATGCCTCAACACAATCTTCATATGAAGCATTGTCATCACCCCATCTGAGATTGTCAAGTATTGTTCCTGAAAACAGGACATTTTTCTGTAATACTACAGCCACCTGATTACGGAGTGCATCCATATCATAAGTTCTTACATCTTTTCCGCCAACACATACAGAACCTTCAGTAACATCATAAAGACGGCTTATAAGGCTCACAAAACTTGATTTTCCGCATCCTGTACCACCAATAATACCAATTGTCTCACCTGCATTAATATGAATATCAATATCATGTAAAGTATCCTCTGTACTGTTTTTTCTGTATGAAAAATTAACATGATTAAAATCGATTCTTCCGTCTTCCACTTCTTCATAAGGTTTTTCCGGATTGGCAAGGTCCGCTTTTTCATTAAGAACTTCTGAAATACGCCTTGCACTTGCCGCACTCATTGAAACCATTACAAATATCATTGAAAGTATCATAAGTGCCATAAGCATGCTCATTACGTAACTGAACATTGATGTAAGATTACCAGTTGTAATTGAACCCGACACAATAAAATGTGAAGCAAACCATGACAATGCAACAATACATCCATATACAACAAGCATCATAGTCGGATTGTTAAATGCAAGAAATGACTCGGCTTTAACAAATGTTTTATAAAGATTATCTGCCGCTTTATTAAACTTTTTATTTTCATGCTCCTCACGTACAAATGCCTTAACAACACGGATTCCTGAAATATTCTCCTGAACGCTCGCATTGAGTTCATCATATTTTTCAAAACCTGATGTAAAAACCGGTGTTACTTTATATATAATAAAGAAAAGTACAAATCCTAAAAATATAAGTGCAACAAGAAATATAATACTTAATCTCGGACTTATTATTACACACATTGTAATACTGCAAATCATCATGAGAGGTGCTCTCACAACACTCCTTATTATCATCTGATAAGCATTCTGTACATTAGTTACATCAGTTGTCATACGTGTTACAAGACCTGCTGTACTGAATTTATCAATATTAGAAAATGAAAATGTCTGTATATTTTCATACATTTTCTCTCTCAGATTACACGCAAATCCTGTTGATGCTGCCGCCCCATACTTTCCTGCCTGTATACCACAAAAAAGGCTCAAAAATGCTATAATAAGCATTATTCCACCATAAATACCAACCTTTCTCATATCTCCGGCCTGTATTCCTTTATCAATTATTGAGGCTGTTATAAATGGAATAAGAATTTCCAAAAAAACTTCAACTGCAGTAAATATTGGCGTTATAATTGATTCTTTTTTATATTTGCCAATACATTTTGCTAATGTTTTTATCATATTTTTATCATTCTCCCTTCGATTAAATTCACCTTATAAGTCTACAGTCAGCATGACTTGATACTGTCATATACTTTCTGCAAAAGATTTCTAAGCTGTCCTTTTTCATCATCATTAAGTGCCTTTAAAAGTTCCCTCTCATTTTCATCCATTGAAGCTCTTGCCGTCTTGCATATCTCCTCACCTTTTGCCGTGAGCTTTACATGTTTGATTCTTTTATCATTTGAATCATAAAACCCCTCTATCATCCCATTTTTTTCCAGACGTGCAGCAATTCCTGCCATCGTTGCCTGTTTAACTTCAAAATGCTTTTCAAGTTCTTTTAGCGTTATCGTCTCATCGGCTGCCTCGCTGATAGTTGCGAGGACCTTAATCTGCGAAAGGGTGACATCATTGCACATCAACGTATTATTAGCCTTTCTTCCAAGTGCATCGTTAAGTCTCTTTATAAGTTCACCGCAATGCAATGTTTCTCCAAACATATGCTCATTCCTTTTCATAAAATTTGATAAATAGTTTCTTCTAGATGCTCTAATATATTACAAAATAATCGGCTCTGCGTCTTAAGCGTCTGGCTCTTTGATGACAGTTATCTTCAAGTTGTCAACTTTAATCAATCTTTCTTGTCTGCATTTTGGACAATAAAGGGGATAATTCTCCAAAACAGTGTCCTTCCTAATTTTATTACGGGTTTTGCTCCCACAAACAGGACACAATATCCATTCGCATTTCATCATAATTAGTCTCTAATCCTTTCAAATCTCATTTTATATGACTTTTGCAAGCTGTTAAGCTAACTTGTGGAACATATGCCGAACCTTATCTATACGGCTATTCGGGCGGCGGGGTTGGCAAATAAATTTACCAATAGCTGGCTGGTATCCTTTTAACTCTGTCAAGCAGACTCCCTGCCCATTTGTGAAATAAGTTAAATCGTTCCTGTATTCTTGAATACATCTAGCAGGGATTTCTCCTTTCAGAATGACCTCGTCATTCTTTATCTGAGTACTTACAATATCTGCACAATACCTTGGAGCATCATGATACGCCCGTGAGAGATATTCCTGCGGTGCATAAATTTCAAAGTGGAGATATGGCTCTAATAGTTCTGTCCCTGCTTTTTTTAAAGCCTGCTCCAATACGATAGGGGAAAGCAGCCGAAAGTCTGCGGGGGTACTTACAGGACTATAATACAATCCATATTCAAAACAGATTTTACAGTCTGTCACTTTCCATCCATACAGCCCCTGCTCGCAGCCATAAAGAACCCCCTCCATAACCGCATTTTGGAACGATTGATTTAAATATCCAAGTGAAACTCTGCTTTCATACTGCACTCCGCTTCCAATAGGGAGCGGCTCTATGGACAACCCGACAGAAGCCCAGAAAGGATTTGGCGGGACTTCTATGTGATGGTATATTCTGCTTTTCTAAGCGGTCTTTCCATATATATAACAGTAGGCTCTTTTATTTCTGCCTCCACATGATATTTTTCCTCAAGGATGGCACAAATGACTTCCATCTGCACTTTCCCCAAAAAAGAAAGTATAATCTCATGCGTTGTAGTATCCACATAATATTTTAAAAGAGGGTCGCCATCTGAAATTTCTGTAAGTGCCCCAAGCAATATTTCCCGCTGTTCAGATTTCTTTGCTGCAATCGTTGTTTGGAGCATAGGGAGAGGATTTTCAATAAATGTTCTCTGCGGCAACAGCATTTCGTTCCCCAAAATACTGTTTAGCTGCAAAACATCATTTGGTAAAATTACAATATCACCAGAGCAGGCTGTATCGGATGAACATAATTCACCGTTTGTCGGAACACACATCTCTGTGATTTTTATTTTCTCTTTTTCAGATATTCTAATAACATCCCTCAAATGCAATGTTCCGCTATATATACGCACATAAACAAAACGCCGCCTTTTCTCTGAATATTCAATCTTAAAAACCTGCCCGCATAGTTCAGATTGACCTTCAGGCGTTGATGAATAAAACTTACTGGCAATCACTTCTATAAGCTGCCGAATCCCCAGATTGTTTTTAGCGCTTCCGTGATAAACGGGAAATAACGTTCCGTTTTGGAATCTCCTGTTTTCTTCCTGTTCCAGTTCTGACATTTTAAACGGTTTCCCTGACATATATTTCTCTAATAGTTCATCGTTTCCCATAATTACCGCATCCCACTGTTCCATATCGTCATTGTCCGTTACATTTATATGGGGATGCTGCCCAACCTTTTGCTTCACTATAATTTCCGAAGAAAGCTTTGCTTTCATTTCCCGATATACCATTGGCAAATCAATCCCCTCTTGGTCAATTTTATTGATGAAAAAAATTGTCGGAATCTTCATTGTCTGTAGTGCATGAAACAGTATACGGGTCTGTGCCTGTATGCCATCCTTTGCAGAAACTAATAATACTGCTCCGTCTAATACGGATAAAGAACGGTATACTTCCGCCAAAAAATCCATATGGCCTGGCGTATCTATAATGTTGACTTTTACATCCTCCCACTGAAAAGATGTCACTGCTGTCTGGATAGTGATTCCCCTTTGACGCTCCAAATTCATTGTATCTGTCCTTGTTGTGCCTTCATCTACGCTCCCTAGTTCTGCAATTGCACCACTGGTATACAATAAACTTTCCGTTAATGTTGTCTTTCCTGCGTCAACGTGAGCCAGAATGCCTAAGTTAATTATTTTCATGTGATTTTCCTCCTATCAACACCCAAAAAAGGGCATAAAAATACCCAGTGATAAATACTCCTATCACTGGGTAAATAACTCCAATAGCCCCAAAACACTTATATGTTTTCGGGCATATAAAATTACATGATAAAAGTATTCTTAAACTGGGTACAAAAAACTAAGCCCCATATTAAAAGTGAAACGGGACTGCTACTTTTTGTTCCCACTATCAAATTGACAGTTTATTTAAGAATACCTTGCCGCATATTTATTAACTCCTTGTATAATACTGAATCTAATTATATTCCTTAACCCTTTATTTGTCAAGCTGACAAACTAAAGCAGAAAAAGCGGCAGGATTTCCCCCTGCCACTAATCATCTGTTTATGCAAAAATAATTTCCTTTTCCACAATCTCCCTCGCACAAGCCCTTATGTTATTGAGGCATCCTGTCCATTCTAAGGCGTTTTCTGCCTTTAGCTGTTCCGTTATGCCCTGTGCCTGTTTCATACCCTCTATGAGCCTTTCAAAGCGTTCCTGTGCCTGTCTGTTGATGTCGGCAAGGTAGGCGTTTAGCCTGCCGCTTGTAAGAAGATTGGTGTATGTAACTTTACGGTACTGTTTTAGATAATCTAAATGCCGTTGCCCCCAGATGCCTATTGCCTGTTCTTCTTCGGCGGGTACAGTTAAGCACGGTATCAAATAATCCCCTTGCCTTTCGTATTTGCCGCCCAGTTCCTCAAATAATGATTTTGCCATTGTCTGTTACCTCCACATTCTTTTTTATTTTGAATGTCCGCAAAATCCGTCCTACATCAGACGGTTTCCAGGGGCAGTCCAGATGATGCAGTGCAAGTAGTCTGTCCTGGACGTTGGTACCAGCACCGAGTTTTGGAGTGGAACCCATCAGGATTCTCACCTGTCCAGCCCGTACCTTTGCAAACAGTTCCGCTTTCTTTGCCTCCGTGTTGTATTCATGGATAAAAGCAATCTCTTCTTTCGGGATTCCTCTGACAACCAGCTTCTCCCTCACATCATCGTAAACATTGAAACTGCCATCCCCTTTTGGTGTGGACAGGTCACAGAAGATCAGCTGGGTTGTCCGGTCTGTCTTTCCCTCATCCCATACCTGAAAAGCATTTTCCACACAGGTATGACCTTGCTTTTTTCGGCATCCGGGAGAAGTTCATTCAACAGTCTCTGGTCTAACGCACACTTCCTTCCATCGTTGGTGATCTTGAGCATATTATCTTCTGTCGGATTCACAAGACCGCCTCTTACACTTTCGGCACGTTCCGAAAATGCCCCGACCATTTCCTGCTGTTCTTCACTTGGCTTCAAGACTTCATTGATAAACTCTGCTTCCGGTACAGGAAGGTTCAGCATATCCGATGTCTGGATGTCCGCAGCTTCCTTAAATATAGAGATCAGCTCCGGGAGATTAAAAAAACGGGCAAACCGTGTTTTCGCACGATAGCCCGTTCCTTCCGGTGATAATTCGATTGCGGTCACTGTCTCCCCAAAGGTTGCCGCCCCAGGAATCAAAATGTCCCATGCCCATACGCATGAGTGTGTCATACTGGAGATAACGCATGATAGTGTAAAGTTCCGTCATACTGTTCGATACGGGAGTACCTGTAGCAAAGGTAATTCCTCTGCCGCCGGTCAGTTCATCCATGTACCGGCATTTCATAAACATATCCGAACTTTTCTGTGCATCCGTCTGTGAGATTCCCGCCACATTTCGTCATTTTGTATACAAAAAAGGTTCTTAAAACTATGGCTCTCATCCACAAACAGCCTGTCCACACCCAGCTGCTCAAAAGTTACTACATCATCCTTCTGGTCTGGTCATTGAGTTTCTTCATCCTCGCCTGCAGACTCTTCTTTGTTTTTTCCAACTGCTTGATGGTATAATTCTGTCCCGCCTGATGTGCCGCTTCTTCAATGGAAAACGTAATATCTGCGATCTGATCTTCCAGCATGGCAATCTGCCGTTCTCTTGAAAGAGGGATTTTCTCAAACTGCGTATGGCCGATGATCACGGCATCATAATCCCCTGTCGCAATACGGGAACAGAACCGTTTTCGGTTTGCCGGCTCAAAGTCTTTCTTCGTTGCCACCAGGATATTTGCTCCCGGATAGAGACGTAGGAAATCACTGCCCCACTGCTCGGTCAGATGGTTTGGCACAACATAAAGATTCTTCTGTGAGAGTCCCAGCCGTTTTGATTCCATACCGGCTGCGATCATCTGGAACGTCTTTCCTGCTCCTACGCAATGAGCCAGAAGGGTGTTATTTCCATACAGCACATGAGCCACTGCGTTTTTCTGGTGCGGCATCAGGGTGATCTCCGGGTTCATGCCGACAAACTGAATATGGCTTCCATCATATTCCCGTGGACGGATGCTGTTAAATCGTTCATTATAAATTTTACAGAGATCTTCCCGTCGGTGCAGGTCTTTAAATATCCACTCCTTAAATTCCTCTTTTGATCAGCTCCTGCTTCTGCTGTGCCAGCATTGTTTCCTTCCGGTTTAATTCCCGGTGTTCCCCCTCGGCATCCTGTACCGTGTCATAAATCTTGGTATCTCTAAGGTTTAAGGCATCTTCCAAAAGGCGGTAGGCATTGGCTCTCTGTGTTCCATAAGTGGAAGTGACAAGGGCATTTCCGTAGCTGTCCACATTCTTTCCCATAACATTCCATTGTCCGGTCACTTCGGCATACTGGACTTTGACCTTGCTCCCTACATAATATCTTGGTGTATGGAATGTTTCTGCCATGAACCGTGTAATGTAATCCTCGGAGATCCAGGTTGCCCCAAGTCTTGCCTCAATCTCTGACGCATCCAGATCTTTTGGCTGTACCTGCTCCAAATACTGCACGTTCACCTGATATTCCGGATGATCTTCTGCAAACTGTTTTGCGATCTGCAGTTTCTCCCTCACATTTCCAGAAAGATATTCGTCCGACGGCTCCCATTTTTCACGATCGGATTCTTAAAGATCACCCCTGCCAGTTCTTCTGTAAGCTCCTCTTCTGTTTTCCCGGAAAGCTGTGCCATATAGGAAAGGTCAACGCCTGCCCTCTCACCAATGGAAACCGCAAGTGCTTCACTGGCAGTATCCACGGAAGTTACCGTTTCTGCCCTGCGGATTGTCCTTTTGGTAAAAATATCCGCTTTCCGTTTCAGTTCTCCCTTATCATCCAGAAATTCCAGAGAAGTCAAAAGACAATAGCTGCTGTCCTGGCTAAATGCCCTCTTATTGGCATTGCTGCTGAGAAGACCATATTTTGCTGTAAAGGTATCGTATTCTTCATTGAGTTTTTCCTGCAGCTTTGTGATCTGTTCATCGCTTCCCTCTTCCATCTGACACCGGATCAGTTCATTCGTAACATCACGGATCTTCACCATCCTTTGACACGTTCCGCTGTCATTGCCGGAAGCTCCATGCGGTTCATCACAGAATTTTCCCGGTAATAGACTTCCTCATTCACTACGGTAAAACTGAAATTCTTTACCTCCGGGTCTGCCGGTATAAAGACAACATCCTCCTCCAGCTCTGTATCCGAAAGTTCCAG
>ENA-OQEG01000025-OQEG01000025.1-human-gut-metagenome-genome-assembly--contig:-NODE-25-length-15430-cov-1.863491_pt1 | contig 15430 bp, 17 predicted proteins | sample MGYA00242793_ERZ504631 | MGnify/ENA primary metagenome ERZ504631 (study PRJEB26092, sample SAMD00036338) | human gut metagenome | host: Homo sapiens | study: EMG produced TPA metagenomics assembly of... | reverse complement strand
TGGAGGCAGAAAGAAGCGGAATCAGCAGAACAAAGGCTATGCAGATGCGCCTTGTGGAAAAAGCAGGCGATGCCTTGATTGCTGCCTATGGTCAATCAGCCATCCCGCCGGAGATGCTCAGATTGTGGCAGTCTACGCACAGAATCAGCCATGTCAGTGCGGATGAACTGACAGCGCTCTGCGGCAAGCTGAAAGCACTGTCAGAAAAATATACGCCGGAACTTTTACTGAAAAATGTGAAGGCTCTTACAGGAGGAGTTACCAGATGAAGGCCTACATAGAACTTACAAGCGTTCCGATTGCAAGAGAAAACACACCGCTTCTGGCTCCGGCCGCAGAGCTGGCAGAGCGGCTTGCACAGGGAGGAGAGGCAGTGGAATTACGCCTCCAGAAAGAAGCAGATGCGATTCACTGCTACATGGGTGTCTCTTCCCTTAGTTGTGCAAAAACTCTCGTTTTGCTGTTGAAGCAGCTACGCTGCGGCTTCACTCAGCGGAGCCGCTTTCGGAAATGAGCACCGAAACACTGCTGTTGCGCGGTGCGTCAGAAACATATCACATCATTCCGGGACAGAATCGGGGAAGTACGCTTTTGATGCGGGAAATTGTTCCAGACGCAGGACGCAGCAAAAGCTTGTATTATACGCTTGGCCAGATGCCTGAGGGATACGGATATTCGGTGCTGATTCGAAAGTCTCCGCAGCTGGACATGCGCACATCTACCCTGCTGAAAAATATGGCAGAACAGAATCAGAATGCCGACATGCAGCTTTATGAGAAGCTGTTTCATGCAGATACGCGGTATCAGTGTGTCATGGCGGTTTTTGGACAGAATCCGGAAGAGCGAAAGCAGCTCGAGACGGAGCTGATGCATGCGTTTGCTGGGATGAAGACATATAACATTCCGAAGACTAAGATTTGTGTAGATACCGAAACGGTATGGAAAGCAGCAGAACAGACTGCCCAGCAGGTTATGCCAAGAAGCAGCACGGCAGCTTTTCTGTTTCTGGCGGAGGAGATTCAGACATTAACCTGTCTGGAAGGAGTGTCACAGAAAAATGGAATTCGGCGAAATCATGACACACTGTTTTCAGAGCAGGAAAATAAGAGTATCTGGTCTAAAGATACCTCTCTGCTGCTGGGGAAAAATGAGATGGGAGAGGAGCAGAGAATCCCATTCCGAGAATTAAAAAAGCACATGTTTGTTGCAGGAGCTCCCGGTTCCGGCAAAGGAAATTTCATTTTTTCGATCGCCAATCAGCTTCACCGGCAGAAGATTCCGGTGCTGCTGCTGGAATCGGCAAAGGAAGAGCAGCATTACCTCAGAAAGACGATGCAGAATTTACGGGTCTGGAGGCCGCAGAGCGGTAACTTTGTCCTGAATCCGTTTGCCCTCCCGCCCAATGTTACACTGGAACAATACCGTGCCTCTCTGAAAGAGATCCTGCAGACCTGCGTTAAGGGAGACGGCCCGCTGGAAGAACTGTATCAGACGACGCTGACCAGATGTTTTGCAAAGTATGGATATACGCAGGCCAGTATGATGTACAGTCCGGGCACGATCCCATTTGGTCTTCATGAGTTTATGCTCGAGTTCAACCGTCTTCTGGATCAGAACGGATACAGCGGAAAAACGATGGCCGATATAAAATCAGCAGGCCGTACACGCATGCACGCACTTCTTGATGCAAACCCGGATGTTTATGATACAGCAGTGCAGCCGATCCCCATCACAGAATTGCTGAATGGAGAAAATCTTCTGCAGCTGAATTGTCTTACAACGATCGAGGCGAAGCAGATGTTTGCGACTATGATTCTCATTTCACTGGCAGCATACCTTCGGATCAATGCAAAACACAGCAGCAGACTTCAGTTGGTGATCATTTTAGATGAGGCCCACAATCTTCTTCGGGGAGCAGAAAAAAGTGACGGCGAAGGGGTGTATTCTTTTGCAGAAAACTTTCAGAATCTTCTCCTTGAAATGCGCTCGATTGGGGTTGGATTTATCATTGCTGATCAGACGGCAGACAACGTTCCGACGACAATACCGGATATCTGTGGGACAAAAGTTTTCCTTGGACCTTCCAGATTTTCCGGAATCGAGCGTTATGCGGCACTTTTCCGGGCAGATGAAACGACATTGGAACATCTGTATCTTCTGGGACCGGGAGAAGGTGTTTATACTACATATGGATTGTCAGTCGGAGCGTATTTTTCTATGCCCAATATTATAGACCGTTATCAGATGAAAGAGAGATATCCTGCAGAGAATTCTTTTGTGGAAAGGAATGCCCGTACACTTTTTGAAACCTATCTGGAATGCCGGACCTGTGCTTCCCGCGGACATTGTACCCTGGAACAGAAACAGCAGGCCCGTCAGACTGCGATCAGTGTGGATGCGGAGTGCCGCGGTCTGTTCTGGAATGCAGTCCGTGCGTCAGAACGTGCAGCGGCAGAAGAGAAAACGGGGGACGAAAAAAGTCAGAGAGAGAGCAGGATGGCAAAGGAACAGCTGCGGAAAGTTCTGGATTATATGGCTGTGAAAATTGCAAAAGCCGACAATACCGACTGCTGTATCACGCAGCTGATCCGGCAGCTGAATCGGGAGTCAGCATCGTCGCATCTGGTGCGGGAAATTTATGTAGAGGCACTGCGGAAACTGGCAGAAAGCAAAAAGAAAACAGGAGGATCAAAAGCATGAGTGCAGATATGAGTGATATGGAATATGACGCGGATGATATGACCGAGGATACCCAGGATGACAGTTTCGATCTGGATGAGGATATTTGGGATGACAATGCTGATTTGGCAGAGGATGATCGCATGGATTTGAGTGCAAACGATTCGGAGTGGGATCTGGAAGAACCGGATCTGGAGGAATTGCGGGATCCCACAATCGGAGAAGCAGACCTTGCCGTGGTACGGGAAATGGAGGAAAGCGGAGAGTTCGACGAGGTACTTCCCAGTGATCTTGGCAGTGTCAGGACAGGCGGAAGCAACAGCCGGACGGCAGAGATTCATATCGATATGCCGTTAAATTCATCAGCCAGTTATTCCGCAGAGGAGTTTCTGGAGCAGACACAGATGCAGGAAGATGGACTCAACATGCTTACAGTAGAAGAGCTCTTAAAAATCATGAAACTTATTTGGAAAATGGAAGAGATCCGGCAGGAAGCCGTGCGCAGGCAGACTTTCGCGATAGACTGGAAACTGCCCTGGTTGAGGATAAAATGGAGGAGGGATACAGCCTGGAAGAAGCGGAACTTGCAACAGAAGAAGAACTGCGGGGCGGTGCGGCGCTGCATAACCCCGATCAGATTGCAGGCGGCAACTCACAGGAGATCCATGCATTCGCGGCTGGTTCAGCCAACTGCGCTCTTGGCTCTATCTGGAGGCATGGCCGAGCGGATGAATTATATCGTCAGGTAAATGAGTTGGCAGAGAGATGACCGAGGAGGAAAAGCAGAGGACATATCTGGATGTGCGGCTGGATGTTTTGTGATAATAAGACCAATGGAAAAGACCGTTTGGAGCACAAGGCATCGGGACATTAATTGAGTAAAATTAAAAGTAAAAAAGATGCAAATCCGGTTGACAACCCCAGCGACATTTGATAGTATTTATCAAGTAATGTAATATTCCATGAGGGAGTAGTTAGCACGAATGTGTGATTTGTCAACATTCTGATTATAAGAAAAGAGTATAATCTGGCAAATCTTAAATAATGAGACTCATGTATATCAGTGAACAGCATGAAAAAGGCTGGCTGTTTATTGATATACATGAGTCTTTTTTTTTCGCGGGTAACGAGTAAAATCCGCTTCTGCTAACGATACTATTGTGGAAAACAAAGGAGGAAAACATGGAAAATTTCATCAACAACGCCCCGTTTGTTCTTGTGCTTGTCTGTCTCGTTATCGGTTTTGTCCTGCTGATCAAAGGTGCGGACTTTTTCGTAGAAGGAAGCTCAAGCGCGGCAAAGAGACTGCATGTTCCGTCGATCATCATCGGACTGACCATTGTTGCCATGGGAACATCGCTTCCGGAGACCGCGGTCAGTGTATCGGCTTCGCTTACCGGCAACAACGAGCTTGCCGTCAGCAATGTCATCGGTTCCAATATCTTTAACCTGATGGTTGTCATCGGTGTCTGTGCCGTACTGACTACCGTAGAAGTTGCAAAGGAAACCATCAAAAGAGACATCCCGCTGTCCCTGATCTGCGCCGGACTTCTGATGCTTTTGGGAATCATCGGAATTGGAGACAAATCAGGGATGATGCTTGGTCACCTGGACGGTGTGATCTTAATTGGTTTTTTCGCAGGCTATATTGTCTACATGGTTCAGATTGCGTTAAAGGCAAACCGCGAAGGAAAAAAAGTCGAAATTGAAGGTGGTTCCGACGAGGACATCAAGCTGCTTTCCGTTCCGAAGAGTATCGTGTTCATCGTCGGCGGAGCAGTCGCCATTGCAGTCGGCGGAGATGTGACCGTAGATGCCGCAGCGAGAATCGCGGGCGATCTCGGAATGAGCCAGACTCTGATCGGACTGACCATTGTTTCCATCGGAACTTCCCTTCCGGAACTCGTAACTTCTATCGTTGCTGCGAGAAAGAATGAAGTTGATATGGCACTTGGCAACGCGATCGGTTCTAATATCTTCAACATTCTTATGGTACTTGGCATTGCATCCGCAATCAGCCCGATGGCCATCATTACGGAAAATATAATTGATTTGTGTGTATTGATCGTATTCACGGTATGTGTATGGATTTTTGCAGGAACCAAAAAGAAAATCGGAAGAGTCGAAGGTTTCTGTATGGTCGCATTTTATGCCGCATATGCCATTTATATCATTATAAGATAAGGGGAATGGAAAATGGTGTTATTTCTAAAGGTGTTTCTTACCGAGTTCATCGCAGAGATGGGCGATAAGACGCAGCTCATGCTGATTGCGCTTACTTCGAAGTACAAGCTGAAAGACATTATCCTGGGAACCGCAGCCGCGATTCTGGTACTGAATGGAATGGCGGTTCTCGCAGGCGGCCTCGTCAGCGAATTCATTCCGGACTGGCTGATTAAGACGATTGCAGCACTCGCATTTCTTTACTTCGCAGCATCCACCATTTCCGGTGATGATGACGAGGAAGAGGAAGAAGGCGGCAAATCCAAAATTCGGTTCGCACCGCTCGCCGTTTTCTGTACGTTCTTCGTAGCAGAGCTCGGAGACAAAACACAGCTTACCGCAATCACCTTTGGTGCAAATGAAGGTATGGGATCCGCATTCGTTGTATGGATCGGATGTTCTCTCGGACTGTTCGCAGCGGATATTCTCGGAATGCTGGTCGGCTATCTCTTAAAGAGCAAGACACCGGATGGGCTGCTGAATACACTGGCGTTTGTCATCTTTTCAATTTTCGGTGTATACACACTTTACCAGGGACTGAAACTGATCAGCGCAAGCGTCTGTCCACTGCCGGTATGGCCGGTACTGATCGCTGCAACGGCTGTTTTTGTTGTTGTATGTGTCTGTCTTTTTGTGAAAAGAGAGAAGAAAAAAGCAAAATAAAAACGGCGCACCGCATACTCATGATTTGGATGAGAAATGCGGCGCGTATTTTTTATGCGGCAAAATGAAAGTTTATCATTGAAAACTGCGCGTCGCATTCTCGTTACTTTAGCCTGCAAATAAAAAGTCAATACTAAAATTGAAGAAAGTTAAAAAACTTTACAGGTTAAAAATTAGGCATTAAAATAAGGCCACCACAACCAGTGCTGGTCTGAAAGTAAAAGTTTTGAATTAGCTTGGATCAGGAAGAACAGAAAGATATTCTTTCACTCGTCCATAGTATATTCTGAGAAATTTATTAGCACCTGCAGTCATATAAACATAGTAAGGCTTACCCTGGGTGCGTTTTCTGTCCATGAATTGATATACAGGATCATCCTGAGGCATGGTTTTGATAAGAACATCCATTACTTGAAAAAGAGTCTTTCTTAAATTTGAAGATCCACGTTTGGATGTTGGGACGCTTTTTTGGGCATAGGAACCAGATTCGTTTACCCCAGGATCAACTCCGGCGAATGCAGTAAGGGCTCCTTTATGCGTGAATCTGGTTACATCACCGATCTCAGCCATAAGCTGTGGACCGAGAGATGGACCAATCCCTTTAAACTGCATGACAATTGAGTATTCAGGAAGCTTTGAGGCAGTCTCGTTCATGAGAGTGCGTATTGTTTCGACAGTAACGGAAGTACTGTTGAGCTGATCGACAGCTTGTCTGATGATATGTTTGGTTATTTCATTCTTAGGAAATACTGGAACAAGTTCCTTTGTTTTGGTGTAAATTTCTTCCGCTTTTGATTTATTGAAGGCATATTTTTTGCGCTTGCACCAGTTCTGATAATGTTCAACAAAAGCGTTTAGAGACATTTTACGAATGCAATCTACATGCCAGTATGTAGAGACAAAATCAACCCATTTCTGGGAACCATCACTGCGGGTGGGACTATTGAAATAAGTATTTGCATTTGGATAGGTCTGGTCAATGAGGCCAATAAGATTATTTTTCATAGCCGTTTTTTGTTTCACATAGAAATGGAACTGACGATTCATGACCTTTAGCTGAGCGCGTAATTCATCTGTAATACTATACGGTTCAAGACTTTGCCATTTGTCAAGAGCGTAGCGGGCAATCTTGACAGAATCAGCTTTGTCGGACTTGATTTTGCGAAGAGAATCGTTATTAAAATCTTTGACCAACTTGGGATTAACAGCACTGACAAAGAGATCTGCTGCTGAAAGCTGGTGAGCAAGTGCTTCGTAGTAGCGGCCGGTATGTTCCATTACAACCCGGGATTCACCTTCGATAGAATGAATAAGTTTAATAAGTGAATGGATATCACTGGATGTGTGCTTAATCTCAAAAGGAGAGGATACAATCTCCCCAAATGGTCTCAGAATTGTAACCATACTTTTACCTTTTGAAACATCGATACCTACTGCGTTCATAAATTTATCACTCCTTAAAAAATATTACAATGGATAAATACCAGTTTTACTCATTACCTGTTCAAACTACTGTGTGTGACACGAATGCACCTAATGTGATTCAACCTGCATAAAACGAACACTGTGAATGAGGAGCCGGTTATCAGTCTAAAGTACGGACGCGAGGTCCAAGTGATGAAGTCGATATACCATTGCATCCTACATTCTAACAGTTTAAGTAATGAGATGGATAAATCCTTACTGGAAGTAAGGGGATTACCCATAAATATATTGTAGTAGTGATGAGTTAGACGCGCAATTTTTTTAATATAGAACAGAACAAATGTTTGATATATTATTATGGATATGGTAAAATACTTTTATGGAGAAAGATATGTTTACAATTAATAAAAATGGTTTTTCCTATCCGGCGTCAAGGAAAGAGTTGTGGGGAGAACATTTGTGAAATCCGTCTTATTGTGCTGTAACGGTTAGTGACCGAAGCCGTGAACAGATACTTGCTTACATAGAAGGTCAGAAGGAAAAATCCCGTTAAAACCCGGAGGAGAAAGCGAATGAAAATCATATCCAGTTATGGTGTAGAATTACGAAAACAGAATATTCCAATCCGCCAGACACTGGAGATTTACCGTTCTGCTGTCCGCTATCTGGTCGAAGTGTATGAATCTGTATGGGAAGAACTGGCCCAAATTGAGAACAGTAAGAAACGTTTCAATGCAGCGGAACATCTGGTGCATACAACGAAACGGAATCCGGCCCGGTTTGATTTTGATTTCTGCTTTCCCAAGATGCCATCCTATTTCAGACGGGCGGCAGTCCAGCATGCGCTTGGGAGTGTATCTTCTTATCGGACGCGTCTGGAACAGTGGAAAGCAGAGGGACAGAAAACAGGAAAGCCGTATCTGAAAAGTGAGCAGTATGCCATGCCTGTTTTTTACCACGATGTCATGTACCGTGAAAACACAGAAGAGAAAGATGCGGCCTTTTTAAAACTGTACGATGGCCATGACTGGAAATGGTTTGCTGTGCGGCTGAAACATACGGATATGGAATATTTAAGAAAACACTGGTCGGGCAAAAAAGCTTCGGCGCCAACGTTGGAGAAAAAGCACGACAAATATTTCCTGCGTTTTACGTATGCGGAAGAGGTATCTTTAAACCGGACACCTGTCAAAGAACAAACGATCTGCAGTGTGGATCTCGGCATCAATACGGATGCAGTCTGTACCATCATGCGTCCAGACGGAACTATCCTGGGAAGAAAGTTTATTAACTTTCCCAGTGACAAAGACCGGATGTACCGTGTGCTGGGACGGATTCGAAGATTTCAGCGGGAACATGGATCGCGTCAGGTGCAGGGAAAATGGGCATATGCAAAACGTCTGAATACAGAGCTTGGCAGAAAAATTGCAAGGGAAATCGTTCTGTATGCGTCAGAAAAGAAGGCAGATGTGATTGTTTTCGAATATCTGGAAATGAAAGGAAAACTTTCCGGGAAGAAAAAGCAGAAACTGCAGATGTGGAGAAAACGTGATATCCAGAAACGGTGCGGACAGCAGGCACACAGAAAGGGAATCCGAATTTCCCGAATCTGTGCCTGGAACACGAGCAGGCTTGCCTTTGATGGATCAGGAGAGATTGCCCGTGATATACGGGATCATCGTCTGTGTACGTTTCAGACTGGAAAAAGATACAACTGTGATTTGTCGGCATCGTATAATATCGGAGCGAGATATTTTATCCGTGAAATTTTAAAACCCTTGCCGGAAACGGAAAGGTCTTTGCTGGAGGCAAAAGTTCCTGCAGTAAAGCGTAGAACCTCATGTGTTTATGCAGATCTGAGAGAACTGATTTCAGAAATGGAACTGCGTAAAGCAGCATAAACACAGGCAGATATGCAGTGGATTACCTGTTATGTGGAAACCTGCCGTATCCGGCATGGAAGAAGCACATATCTGTGCAAAATCTAAGTAACAGGCGTATCCGCCGATATTTGGTCTGCCGCTTAAAGCGGCCGGAAGCACGTGGCTTTAGTCATGTGAGGTTCACGTATTAAAAGGCTTTCTGGAAAAGAAGCTGTGTACCGGAAATATCGGAGACGGAAAGATTTTTGTCGAGAAAGTGGCAGATGTCATCCGGGTTCGTACCGGCCAGCGCGGCGAGGAAGCATTATAAAAACAAAAGACAGTAAAAAGGTGCAAAGAGGCAGCCAGAACAGATCGTTCGGCTGCCTCTTCTGAGCTAAAAAAGCCGGAACGGGAGGAATGCTGCATGGTAAGATACATCATAAAACGTTTATTCATCGGAGTGGTGACGATCTGGGCACTGATCACCATTACCTTTTTCCTGATTCGGATTATGCCGGGCAGCCCGTTCGAGGCGGATAATCTTTCCCAGAGCGCGATTGAACAGCTCGAATCGACCTACGGACTGGATGAACCCATGTGGAAACAGTATATTCTTTACATGGAAAATCTGATGCACGGAGATCTCGGCATTTCCTATAAAAAGAACGTTTCTGTTAATACACTGATCGCAAGAGGATTTCCGTACACGCTAAGCATCGGACTTCTCTCTATCGCGGTATCTGCATTCCGGGCTGGATCGGCATGGCACGTCAGGTAAGAGGCCAGCTGATCGCCTTAAAGGAGCAGGAATTTTCCATGGCAGCACTCGTCATCGGAGCAAGTGATGCGAGAATTCTCTTCCGTCACCTTTTGATCAATGCCATCGGACCGATCATTGTACAGATTACCTTCCTTGTTCCGAATGCCATTTTTACCGAGCCTTCTTAAGCTTCATCGGAATCGGCATTTCCGCTCCGATGGCAAGCTGGGGTTCCATGGCACAGGATGCCCGGCAGGTGCTCACGATGCACCCGGGACAGCTGCTTTTGCCGACCATCTGCATCTGTATCACCATTTTCTCCCTGAACTTCCTCGGCGAGGGAATCGGCGATGCCTTTAATCCAAAGAAAACCAGGGGGTGAAGCGTATGAGTTTACTCGAAATCAGCCATCTCACAACAAAATTTGAAACGCAGCAGGGAACTGTCAGCGCAGTCCGCGATGTTTCCTACCATCTGGAAGAGGGCGAGGTACTTGGTATTGTCGGCGAGTCCGGTTCCGGAAAAAGTGTCGGCATGCTGACCCTGATGGGGCTTCTGGCATCGAACGGCAGAGTGGAAGAAGGAGAGATCCTTTTCGACGGAGAAAACATTTCTCCGCCGCACACGAAGGACCGGAAAGAAAAACGGGCTTATGAAAAGAAAATGCAGCAGATCCGCGGAAACCGCATCGGCATGATTTTCCAGGATCCGATGACATTTCTGAATCCGATCCTGAAAATCGGAATTCAGATGGCAGAGGGAATTCGAAAGCATCAGAATTGCTCCAAAAAAGAGGCGGAAGCGAAAGCCATAGAGCTGATGCGGCAGGTCGGAATTCCAAGTCCGGAAAAAACGGCTCGATCAGTATCCATTTGAATTTTCCGGCGGTATGCGGCAGAGAATCATCATTGCGACGGCTCTGGCGTGTGACCCGAAGCTGATTATCGCAGATGAGCCGACAACCGCACTGGATGTGACCGTACAGGCACAGATTCTGGAGCTTTTGAAAAAGCTGACGAAGGAAAAAGGAACCTCCGTTATTATGATTACCCACGACCTCGGCGTTGTCGCTTCTATGTGCGACCGGATTGCCATTATGTACGCCGGCCAGATCGTAGAAGAGGGAACCGTCGATGAGATTTTCTACGAACCGCATCATCCGTACACGAAAGGTCTTCTGAACAGTATCAACAATTCGGCAAAGGATAACGACGAGCCGCTCGTTCCGATTCCGGGAACACCGCCGGACCTCTTAAAGCTTCCGAAGGGCTGTGCATTTATGAGCCGCTGTCCTTACACTATGAAGATCTGTGAGGTACAGGCCTCTCCGGTGACAACCTACAGCGAGACGCACTGCTGCAGATGCTGGCTGGAATGTATGGATGAAACAAAAATCACAGTTTCCGGGGAGGAGGCGGCTGCCAATGAGTGAAAATGTACTGGAAGTAAAAAAACTGTGTAAATACTTTGATGTGAACAGAGGAATGAAGGGAGCACAGAAGGTCATCGCCGTAGATGGTATTTCCTTCGAGGTAAAAAAAGGGGAAACCTTCGGACTGGTCGGAGAATCCGGCTGTGGAAAAAGTACACTTGGCCGCACGATTTTACGGATCTATGAGCCGACAAAGGGCGAAATCGTTTTTGAGGGAGAAGATATTTCCAGGCTTTCCCGGAAAAAGATGCTTCCCTACCGGCAGAAACTGCAAATGATCTTCAGGATCCATATGCATCCTTAAATCCCCGTTTTACCGTCGGTGAGATTATTGAGGAGCCGATGGTGATTCATCACATGTACGATGAAAAAAAAGCGAAAAGAACGCGTGCAGGAGCTGCTGGAAACGGTTGGATTGAAACCGGACCACATCCGGAGATATCCGCATGAATTTTCCGGCGGTCAGAGACAGCGAATCGGAATTGCGAGAACGCTGGCACTCGAACCAGACTTTATCGTCTGCGACGAACCGATTTCGGCGCTCGACGTTTCCATCCAGGCACAGGTCATCAACCTTTTGGAGGATATTCAGAAAAAAGAGGGCATCAGCTATCTCTTTATCGCACACGATCTTGGCATGGTAAAGCATATCAGCCACCGGATCGGTGTCATGTATCTGGGACACATGGTAGAGATCGGAGAATCCAATGATGTTTACCGCCGTCCGCTTCACCCATATTCGAAGGCACTGCTTTCTGCAGAGCCGATCCCGGATCCGAAGACCGCAAGAAGCAGAAAACGAATCCTGCTGGAAGGCGAAATCCCAAGTCCGATCCATCCGCCGAAAGGATGCCCGTTCCACACGAGGTGCCCCTACGCTATGGAAGAATGCAGCCAGGCCCGCCCGGCAACGTATGATATTGAGGGCAGGAAAGTGGCTTGCTTCTTATATTCCCCGCGGTATTTGAGACAGAGGGAGGGTCTGGCAATCGAACCGCTGCTGGCCGGAGCAAAATAGAACCATTCCGGTGCGGCAGATTCCGGAACAGAGGTTCCGGGGACCGGAGCTGTGTTTCAAACAAGCATCAGCAGCAAAAGGAGGAGAACATTATGAGGAAATTATGGAAAACAACAGCGACACTGGCAGCGGCTGTTCTTCTGGCAGGATCCCTTGCCGGATGCGGAAGCAGCGGAGGAAGCAGCAGCTCTTCCGGAGGAGGCAAAAGCGGCAGTACTTCCGATATGATTGTAACAACGATGAATACCGAGGCCGGAAGCCTGGACAGCGCAGGAGAGAGCGGTTTATGGTGGTGGTCCTACGATGATGTGTGTATGGCCCCGATCATGGAAATGAAAGAGGACGGTTCCTGGGATTACATTCTGGCAGAAAGCGTTGATGTCAATGAGGATATGACACAGTACACCGTACACCTCCGCAGCGATGCAAAATGGAGCAACGGAGACGATGTGACAAGCGCCGATTTCAAAAACACCATTGTCCGCGCACTGGATCCGAACTGCAAGAGTGGTTATTCCTCAATGCTTTACCCGATTGCGGGAGCTGAGGAAATGTACAACGGAACCGGCGATGAGAGCGGTCTTGGCGTAGACACCAGCGATGACAAGACCATTGTGTTCAACTTAAAGGAGCCGTGCGCTTACTTCGAACAGCTCTTTGTACTTCCGGTTTATATGCCGACGCATCGTGAGCTTCAGACCGAGACCAACGGCGACTGGGCAATGGGAAATGACATGGATGCGCTGGTAAGCTGCGGACCGTACTACCTCGCAGAGTATGTACCGAACCAGTACAGCGTTTATAAGAAAAATGAAAATTACGTTCAGGCAGACCGGATCAAAACTGATACGATCAAAAAAATGGTTATGGACGATACACAGTCCATCATTAATGCGTATAATCCGGTGAGCTGAACTTTATCTCAGCAGATTATACCGTTATGGACGAGTATCAGGACAGCGATGAGCTGATTACCTCTCCGGCTATGACAAGCTACTACGTATTGTTTAATGTAAATGAAGCACCGTTTGACGATGTCCGCGTCCGCCAGGCGTTCTCTATGGCAGTCAACCGCGATGAGGTAGCTTCCGCGTGCGGTTCCTCTTATGAGGCAAGTGATTTCTTCGTAGCAAAACATCTGAAATCCTCCGCAAGCGGCAAGGACTGGGCAGAGGAAGCAGAGGAAGATCCGATCGGCTTTGATCCGGACAAGGCAAAAGAGCTTCTGGCAGAGGCCGGTTACTCGGATGGAGAAGGCTTCCCGGCCATCACCTACAAATACCCGAGCCTCCAGCTCGACAGCGATATGGCACAGGCCCTGCAGGCACAGTGGAAAACAAACCTTGGCATCGAGGTGGAGCTTCAGGCAGAAGAGCAGCAGGTACAGGTAGCAGAGAGAAGATCCGGTGATTTCCAGCTTGCCCGCATGAGATGGACTGCAGACTTTACCGATCCGTTCACCTTCCTTTCCATGTACCGCTCCAACGACAGCTACAACGATAACAAGACCAACTGCCCGGAGTATGACGAACTGATGGCACAGTCGAATAAGGAAAGCGATCCGACCGCCAGATTTGAGCTGCTGCACCAGGCTGAGAGCGTACTGGTAAACGATTACTGCTTCGGCGTACCGGTACTGAACTCTTCCAATATTTATCTGGTAAGCACCGATATCACAAACTTTGAGATTGACCCGTCCAGAAACATGATCCGTACCAAATATCTGGTATTGGGAGACAGCTCTTCGGAGTCTTAAGCAAAAAATCGGAAAACGGGCAGGCTCCGCAGATGGCTTAGCAGCTGTTTCGAGGGGAGCCGTAAAACGGTAATTTTCCGGAAAAAAAACAATAGAAGCCGCGAAAACAGGAGGAAATGGATATGGAAGTAAATAAAATCATCAGCCACGCATTACAGAGTATGCCGCCGAGCAAACGCCAGAAGGCATTTGCGAAGGACACCTCAAAACTGATCCATATGGGATTAAACGAAAACAATTACGGAATGTCACCGAAGGCAGTGGCGGCACTGGAGGACTCTATGGCGGGAAGCCATTTTTATCCTGATTTTGCGGCAGTACTGCTGAAACAGAAGGTAGCGGAGCAGTACGGATTAAAAGCAGAAAATGTACTGACAGGCGCCGGATCGAGTGCGATGATCGATATGATCGGACTGACCTTTCTGGACGATGGAGATGAGGTGCTGTTTTCCGCGCCGACCTACGGGGCATTTGCCGACATGGCGTATTTAAATGGCGGTGTGCCGGTCTCCGTACCGGTAACCGAAGAGCAGAAATTTAATCTCCCTGCCATGAAAGAAAAAATCGGTGAAAAAAACAAAAATCGTGGTGATCTGCAATCCGAATAACCCGACTGGAACGTATGTGCCGATCGGGGAGCTGGAGGCATTCGCAGATACCCTTCCGGAGGCGTGCTGCTGGTGATGGATGAGGCATACATGGAGTTTGCCACCGAGCCGGACTGCTGCAGTATGGTCGATTATATGAAAGCACATCCAGAAAAACCGATTCTGGTTCTCCGTACCTTTTCCAAATATTATGCGATGGCAGGCCTTCGTGTCGGCTATGCGCTGGGCTCCGAAGAGCTGATTGGAATCATGCGGAAATGTTCCGCTTCCTGGAACCTGAATGTCTGTGCCCAGAAAGCGGCAGTGGCAGGCCTGGCAGACCAGGAATATTATCAGGAGCAGAAAGCAAAAATCGTGGAGGGAAGAGAATATCTGGAAAAAGAGATGGCAGCGCTTGGCTGCAGGGTTTATCCGTCCCAGTCGAATTTCATCTACTTCGATACCGGAAAAGATCCCGCCTGGATTCAGGAACAGCTGATGGAAAAGGGCATCCGTATCGGCGCATTTGAGATGAGCCGTGTCAGCGTGGGAACGATGGAGGAGTGTAAACTTTATATCAAAGCATTAAAAGAAATTCTGGAAGCGGCAGAGTGAAAAAGGTTTTACGGTAAACGTTAAAAGATAGAATGAAAGAGAAAAAGACCGGATGAGAAGTAAAAAATCCGGTCTTTTTCTGCTGGTATGAGAACAGAAAAAGCGGATCAGCAGGTTGCATATTTCAGGTAAAAAAGGTATACTTATAAGTGATGAAAAGAGAAATATGTTAGCAGCAGCTAATAAGAAAAAACAGAGAAAAACATGGTTTTTGCAAATTAGTGCTTGCCATTCCATGAAAATTGGAATATTATATGTGCAAACGCCTATAGATGAAAAAAGATGTATCACATCCTGAAAGGGGAAAGAAAATATGCTTTTTAAAACATACCAGAAGATCACGACGTTATTTAAAGAACATCATGGATATATGAGCTTCGCAGACCTCAGAGATCAATCAGGTGACC